>Ga0315290_10000337_pt1 | contig 30083 bp, 19 predicted proteins | sample YL17G12_0_MG_FD_203627 | JGI IMG/M metagenome (GOLD analysis project Ga0315290, IMG submission 203627) | Sediment microbial communities from Yellowstone Lake, YNP, Wyoming, USA - YL17G12_0 | ecosystem: Environmental > Aquatic > Freshwater > Lake > Sediment | place: USA: Wyoming | collected... | reverse complement strand
AGGGTCGGCATGTCTTGACATGCCCACCCGACGCTTCGCGTCGTGAGGGCATGCCACCCTCCGCGTCGTGAGGGCATGCCACCCTCTCTTCTTCTGTCTTGATCTGCGTCCATCTGCGTTCATCTGCGGTTCCATGCCTGTTCCTGTTCCCGTGCGGCTGCATTCCCCTGTTAAAGTGTCTCTGGACATGCCGGAACCCAGCAGCGAGCTTCTTCACGGCGCGCCGTTTGACGCGGGCGAGCTATCCGGGCTGGCCGAGCCGCGGGGGCCGGAGTCGCTGGCCGAGGTGGTCGAGCGGTCCGCCCGCGACTCGGCCGCGGTCGCGGCTGCGATCCCGCATTGGCAGGCCTGGCGCGAGGCGGCCCATCGGATCAAGGCCCATGCCATGGCCCAGCTCGATAAGCTGCTGGTCCGGTTCGAGCAGAACGTCACGGCGCGGGGGGCGACGGTGCTCTGGGCCGAGGACGCCGCCGAGGCCAACCGGCACGTGCTGGCGATTGCCCGAGAGCACGGGGCTGCCTCGGCGGTCAAGGGGAAGTCGATGCTCAGCGAGCAGATGGACCTGAACCGGCACATCGAGGCCGCCGGGGTTCGGGCCCTGGAGACCGACCTGGGCGAGTTCCTGGTGCAGCTTGCCGGGCAGCGTCCGGTACACGTCATCGGCCCGTCGCTGCACCTGTCCCGCGCCGACGTCGCCCGGCTGTTCGCCGAAAAGCTCCGGGAGCCGTACACGCTCGAGGCGGAAGCCCTGACCGCCATGGCCCGGCGGCACCTGCGGGAGGAATTCCTGCGGGCGGGCATGGGGATCACGGGGTGCAACTTCGCGGCGGCCGACACGGGGACGATCTGCCTGGTGGAGAACGAGGGGAACATCGGCCTGGCCACCTCGGTGCCGCCGGTCCACGTGGTCTTGGTGGGGATCGAGAAGATCGTCCCCCGCCTGGCCGACCTTCCCGTGCTGCTGAACCTGCTGGCGCGGAGCTGCTCGGGCCAGAAGCTGTCGAGCTACACGCACCTGATCCACGGGCCGGCGCCGGGGCGAAAGCTCTACGTGATCCTGGTCGACGACGGGCGCACGCGGGTGCTGGCCGACCGGCCCGCCCGGGCCGCGCTATTCTGCATCCGCTGCGGGGGGTGCCTCAACGTCTGCCCGGTCTATCGCCGCGTCGGCGGCTGGGTGTACGGCTGGGTCTATCCCGGGCCGATCGGCTCGGTACTGACCCCGCAAATGATCGGCCTGAAGCAGGCCGGACTGCTGCCGTTCGCCTCCACGCTGTGCGGGGCGTGCGCCGAGGTCTGCCCGGTGAAGGTCGACCTTGCCCACCAACTGGTCCACCTGCGCCACCGGGCCGTGACCGAGCCCTCGCCGGTGCGGTCCTGGAGCGATCGGCTCGCCTGGCGGGCCTGGGCCTGGGCCATGTCGGGCCCTTGGCGGTACCGGCTTGCCATGGGGTTCGTGCGATTCTTCCTCCGCGTCGCACGCCGGCTGCCCTGGCACCCGGGCGCGTTGGGCCGCTGGACCCGGGGACGCGAGCTGCCGGAAGTGCCCTCCCGCGAGCCATTCCGCGCCTGGTGGCGCCGCGGGCGCGGGAAGAAGCACGACAACGGCGCCGCGTGACCGCCGCCTCCCGGCGGCGTCGCATCATCGAGCTCGAGGAAGATCGAGGGGACGATGGTGCGAAATTACTATACGTGGAAGTGCCGCTGCGTGCGGCTCTTCGACGGGGCGTTCACGGGCTTCCGTTGAATACCCGCTCTATCTGACGAAAATCGAAGCCGAGATTGAAGGTCGTCGATCTCGCCCCTCCCGAGCTGGCGCTGGTGATCATGCATTCATAGAAGTGCATCTCGCTCTGAGGCTCACGGAACAGCATGATCTCGGCCACCTCCTGTCCGCTGATGAGCAGTTGCATGATGTAATCCGAGCTGCCGTCGCGCGGTATCTGGACAGACATCGCCTTCTTGCCCACAGATGCCCACTCAACGCGAAGAGCTTCCAGCCACCCGTCGTTCTGCGGCGGCCCGGGAACCCCCTTGATCCAGAGCCACGTAGCCATGCGCTTCCTCCGGTGATCGAGGGCCCTAAGAGAAATCTCGATTGTACGCAACACCCGTAATCCTAGCGCGACGCCGATCGCGGTCAAGGGCGGGCGCAGCCACGCTGGTAGCGCAGGAATCGGCCGGCGCTCCCCTCATGGGGGTGGTGCGGCGGCGGAAATGGGCTTGGTAGGAAAGGCGTCCTGTCCACAGAGGTTAGCCGACGATCCGCTTCCACCGCTCGAGGTTCCAGCGGGCCTTCTCGGCGGGGGTCATCTTGCGGAAGTCGGGCTCGTCGGGAGAGGCGGCGGGCGAAGAACCCGGCGGCGGGCCGGCGGGCGAGCGCCGGGCGGCGCCGGGCGTCGATGAGCCGCTGTAGGCGCTGGCGGCGTCGGTCCTCGTCAGATCGTCTTCCAAAGACCGGTGCGGGCGGATGCCCAGCCGGCCCAGGTCGGCGTGGTACGCACGGACCGCTTCCTCGGGGGCGATCTCCCCGTCGGCCACCAGGCGCAGGTACTTGACGAACGTCAACTGGTGCTCGGCGCTGTTGATCTTCCGGCCGTAAAGCGCCACGCGGGCCCCGTGCTTCTTCGCCTCCCAGAGCATGTGGAAGGCGTCGAAGGTGGTGCCGGCCGAGCCGCCGAGGATGCCGACGACCAGCGAGCGATCGTACCGGGCCAGGGCCTCCATGGCCGCCGGGCCGTGGTAGGCGATCTTCAAGAACAGCGGCCGGCCCCGGCTGGTCACGCCGGCCAGCGCCCGGACGATGTGATCGGCCACGAACCGGCCCACGTCCTTCGGCGGGTGGCTGCCGGTGGCGTTCGGGTCGAAGACCTCGAGGAAGTGGCGGAACCCCTTGGCCTCGGCCTCCAGGCGGAACGCCTTGTAGGCCTCGAGCGTGGCCCGGTCCAGCTCCACGTCGTTGTTGAAGGTGACCGAGTACAGGCCCAGCTCGGCGCCCAGGCATCGCTCCTGCGGCTCGCAGTGGAGCTTGCCGCACATGATGTGGTCGATCGTCGCGGTGCGGAAGGGACGCGAGGGCTGGGAGGCGTACCGGCCCGTGCCCGCCGCCAGCCAGATGTCGGTCGTGTCGTTGGCCCGGACCGCAGGGGTCACCGGGCTGGAGTCGAACAGCCGCTCCTGAAGCGTGAGCACCTCGCCGGAGCTGGCGCTCATCAGCATGACGTCGACGCAGCCCTGGCGCACGATCTCCCGCATGAGCTGGCGGTACTCGTCCAGGGTGCGGAAGCGGGCCTCGCGCGCGTGATGCTCCGGGCTGCGGCCCGGCGCCGCCAGCCCGAAGGCCATGTCGGCGTCCTTCGCGTCGGCGAGGATGAAGTCCTTCGACGCAGGGTCCGCCAGGATGCGGGCGAGCTTGCGGTCGAGCGACTTTTCCATGGTCCGTTCCCATCCTGCGGCGGTGCACCGGGGCCACAGGCCGCCCGGCATGCCTCCCCATCGAGCAAGTATACCGCACCGAAAACGCCCGAATCCAGGGGATCCGAGAATCCTCGGCATTTCCGCTACAACCGGACCCCGCGGGCCCGTAGGGTGGGACGAAGTCCCACCGGGAGGCTGAAAGCCGATTGCCGGAGACGGTGGGACTTCGTCCCACCCTACTTCGTCCCACCCTACGAAAGGTACCCCCAGCCGAACGTGATGAACAGGAACCACGCCGTCAGCAACACGACCGGGCCAGCATAGCGGCGGTGCGTGGCCGGGTGGATCAGGCGGAACTCCCGCAGCGCCAGCCAACCCCCGGCCAGCACCAGGAGCATCGCCAGGATCGACACGGCGGGCATCGGCACGATCGCAGCGGGTGGGGGAATCGCCTTGGTGTTGATGGCCAGGGCGGTATCCACCCCCGCGGGGTCCCTCAAGGCCAGCGGCAGGAACCCGACCCAGGAGACGAACTTCGCCAGGCCCTTGGCCAACTGGCCCGCGGCGGCCAGCACGGCCACCGGCAGGGCGATCCGCCGCCAGGCGTCGGCCAGGGTTGGCGCCCCGCGGGCCGCGAGCACCAGCCCGCCGAGGATCGGCCACACGAGGGCCGGCACCACGACGATCGTCCACAGGCCCTCGATCCACCCGGCCGCCGCGTTGCCGGCCAGGGCCTTCGACACCGCCGTCGGGACCCAGAGGTAGACCGTCTTCGCGCTTTCCCACTCGCTGCACAACTCCGAGACGACGAAGCCCGAGATGGCCATGACGAACAAGGTGACCGGCCAGGAGGCCAGCACTTCGCGGGCATCGAGGGCGGAAAACGGCCGGCGGACCAGCAGGCCCATGTTGCCCGGCGCACAGACCTTGACGCACTGCCCGCAGACCAGGCAGTCGTTGCTGCGGTCGAGCCGGCCGGGGTTCAGCAGGCTGGGGCAGCTTCGGGCGTCGGGCCGGGTGCGAAGGTCCGGCCGGACGCAATCCTTGCCCTGGCACCCGTCGCAGGCAAAGCCCGACCGCGGCCGGACGGCCAGCATCCCGCCGCGCCCGTAAACGGCCAGCATCAGGCCCACGGGGCAAAACCCCCGGCAGAACGCCCGGTCCTTCCAAAGCAGGCCCGCCACGACCGCCGCGCCCAGTGCGATCCACAGGAACCAGGAGGTGTAGCCGGGAACGCGGTGCAGGTGCACCCCGGCCACCAGAAGCTGCAGGAGCACGTAGCCGGCAAGCACCAGCCCGCCCGCGCGAAGCCAGCCGGCCAGGACCATCTGCCGGATGCCCAGCCGGCGTCCCAATCGCTCGCTGACGTTCGATACCAGCTCCAGCGGGCAGACGGCGCACCAGACCCGGCCCACCAGCACCATCGCCCAAACCATCGCCGGCCACCACAGCCCCCAGATCACGAGGTTCACGAGGTTCGACTTGGCGTAGAGCTTGTCCGGCACGCCTTCCGGCGGCACCTTCCCCTGCCCCAGGACCGCCAGCCCGACGAACGCCGCCAGGAAGACGGCCTGGAACACGTACGGGAACAGCGGCCAGGTGACCAGGGCGCGAACCCAGCGCAGGCGGAGGAGATCGTACCCTTCGGCGCGGGTCTCTCCGCCGGCGGGGCTGGGGGAACAACCGTGCGCGGAGGGGTGCGGCTCGGGCGGCGACCCGGCATCGGGCAGTGGCATGGAGGGGCTCCGTGGGGGCAAAGGCAACTGGTGGGACTTCGTCCCACCCTACGACTGCAACCGGACCCCCGCCAGGGCAGTCGCCGACCGTAGGGTGGGACGAAGTCCCACCGGGAGGCCTACTCCTCTTTGAACAACTGGGCAATCGCGTTCTTGAGCACCGCTTCCGACTGCGGAGCGACGCGGGAGGCGCTGGGCTCGTAGCCGCCTTCGCGAAATGCCGCTTGGGTACAAATGTATCCCGGGCCGAGATCGCCGTAGGCGGCCACGGCCACCAAGGCGTCGGGGCGGAGCTTCTGGGCGAACCGCTGGAACTCGACCATGCACTCGCCGGGGAGATGGAGGATTCGCACCGGGCCGATCGCCAGGAGGCTCAGCTCCAGGGGTTGCCGGCGTCGCTCGGCGAAGGCGACCCGGGTGGCCGCCGTCACTCGCGGGATCGTCGCGGCCTTGGCATCGGCCAGTCGGGCCCGATCCGCGGCGAGCGTCTTCTCGACGTCGTCCGGCAGCGGCAGCACCACCGGCAGGCTGCGCCAGCAAAGCGGGCCCAGGGGCATCCAGCGGGTCGACGCGGCCGAGGCCTCCATGCCGGCCAGGAGCCGTGCGGCCAGCTCGTCACGCGCCGCGCGCGAGCCGTCGTTGTACTTGCCCATGGCCACGTCGCCCGAGCAGCCGGTGAAGTAGATCTGGAAGACGCCCTCCTTGCGCTCGAGCTTGTCGCGGGCGAACCCTGGGACGTCGGCCGTGGCCCGGGGATCGCCGTAGAAGCTCTGCGGGTGGGTGGCGTAGTAGTGCATGCGCACCAAGGGTTTGTCGCCCCGGGCCAGGGTGATCGTGCGGAGCACGGGATCGATGAACCCTTCGGGCAGGGCCCGCAGGGCGGGGTCCTTGGCCGAGCTCATCCGGCCGTGGAACTTGTTGTCGGAGGTGATGATTCGCCGGCTGGAGGCCACCCGCTCCACCCGGGCCTGGCCCACGCCGACGCGATCGACCACTTGGAGCCGCTCCAAAGACGCCTTCGCCGCGGCGGCCAGGCGGCCGGTTACCTCGTCGAGGAACTTCAGGTCGACGTAGCGGGGCGGCTGGGGGGTTTTGTCCAGGAGGCGCTGGGCATCGCCGTCGACGTACGGGGCGGTGTGTTGGTGGACGCACTGCACCGCGACGCGGGACCGGTCCGTGCCCACGGCCGCGGCCAGCTTCTCGACAAACAGCCGCTGCGAGGAGTTGCACAGCCCGCACCAATCGACGGCGCAGAGCACGTAGCGCCCGCGCCCGTCGTCCAGGACGATTCCCTTGGCCCAGAGCGGGTCCTCGACCGTGGCCAGGGGCGTGACCCAGATGATCGGCTGCCCGCCCAAGGGCGGCGTCACGTCGCAAGAGAACGTGGCAACGCGGACGGGCGGGGCCTCGGCGGCCTCGACGGCCGGCGGCATCGCAGCCAAAAGTCCGAACAGGCAGGGGATCCACAAGCGAGTCATGCGAGCCTCCACGAAACGCGCGGGTAGCCGGGGTCCTCCGCATGATAACCGACGGCACGCTGCCGTGCTACCGGACGTCGGGAAACGTTGCCGCAGCTTTGCACCGAGGGAAGCTCCGGCTTGGGAACGCCGCTGGCGGGGCTCCGTTCCGAAGCTGGAGCTTCGGAACGAGCTGAACCTGGTGAGCGGTGAGCCGCGTCCCGAGGGATTACCAGCTCTTCCAGACTTTCATCGAGCGCTCGAGGTGCTCGCGGGCGTCGCCGGGGATGCCGTAGCACATCAGGCCGATCGGGCCGCGGTAGCCGATCTCGCGCAGGGTCGCCAGGAGCTCCCGGTTGTCGAAGTCGCCCCGGTCCAAGGGCTGGATCAGCCCGTTGGTCCAGGTTTTCGAGCCGAGCTGCGCCCCGTTGATCGTCACGGCGAAGATCTTGTCGGCGTGCCGGCGCAGGACGGGCCGGTAGTCCTTCTGGCCGTCGACCATCAGCCAGTGGCAGAGGTTGAAGTTCGCCCCGACCTGCGCGTGGTTGACCTTATCGACCACCTTAAGCGTGTAGAGCAGGCTCTCGGTCCAGTCGCTGGTGTGGTGGTAGATCGAGATGCGCAGGCCGGCCTTTTGCGCGACGTCGCCGAGCTGGCGGAGGATTTTCACTGCGGGCTCCTCGCCCCGGGGGTCGCCCGGGGGGAAGCCCCGCAGGAGGACCGAGATCGTCACCGGCCGGCCCTTGAGCTTGCCGATCGCCTCGGGCAGGCGGGGATCGAAGGGCGGCGACTTCGGGTCCACGCTCACCGAGGCGTGAAGCAGGTAGACCTTCAGGCCCGACTGGTCGAGCGTGCGCAGGTTGTTTTCGAGGCTCTCGTCGAGCCAGAGCGGGTAGCCGGCGCCGTCGAAGCCGAGGTCGCGGAGCATTTGGGCCTGCTCGGGAATCGACCGCTTTTTCTCATCGTGGGTATCCATGCAGAAGCCGTAGAGCCTGGGCGCCCAGGCGGCCCGCCACTTGTCGGCCTTCGGGGGCCCTTCCGCCGCCAGGGCGATGGTTGCACCCCAGAGCACTCCAAGCCCCACGACGGCGACTGCCCGGGCCGCGGCCCACGACCGCGCGTGACCGTGTCGCCCCGGAATCGTGCCAGCGTATTGAGTCGTCATCAGACTGGTCTCCTTATGAGTGGCGAAGCCTTTGTGCCTGCCGGATATACTCTCTCGTTCCCAAGCTGGAGCTTGGGAACGAGAACAGGTGCTCACGAGTACGCCCTGACGACCTTAACCAGCGCGGCGGCGATCTGCCGCACGTCGTCTTCCGAGTACGTCGGGAAGGCGAAGCAGGTGAAGGTGTGCGACTCGTGCCACCGGGCGTTGGGCACCTCGACCTTCGCGTAGTCGACGCTCGCCGGATCGGTGTATTCCTTCGAGGTGAAGGGGAAGCCGGAGCGGCCGAACCCGCGGCGCTCCGTGAAGGCCCGCTCCGTGTGGCACTGGGGCCAAAACACCTTCCAGCAGGGGGCGCCCTCGGCACAGGCCGCGGCCACGAACTGGGCGACGTCGCACCGCATGTTCTCGACGTCCAGCGAGAAAGCGCACACGTACCAGCCGTTTTGGCGCTCGGCGGTGTCGATCGGCACGTACTTGATCCGGGGCAAAGGGCCCAGGGCGTCCAGGAGGATGCGGCCGTTGCGCCGCCGGGCGGGCATGTTCCAGGCGTCCATGCGCTCCAGCTCGGCCAGGCCAATGGCCGACTGCATCTCCGTCATCCGGTAGTTCCAGCCCACGCGGTTGTGGATGTAGGGGAGCTTCTGCTCGAGGACCAGGAGGTTGAGCCGTTCCTTGACGTCGTAGCCGTGGTCGCGGAAGCTTCGGGCCTCCCAGGCGAGGTTTTCGTCGTCGGTGGTGACCATGCCCCCTTCGCCGCCGGTGGTGAAGGTCTTGTTCTGGCAGAAGCTGCACGCGGCGACGTGCCCGAGCGTCCCGGTCTTCTTCCCCTTGTACGCGCCGCCGAAGGCCTCGGCGTTGTCTTCGATGACGTAGAGATTGTGCTTCCTGGCGAAGGCGTTGATCGGGTCCATGTCGCAGACGTTGCCGTAGAGGTGGACCGGGATGATGGCCTTGGTCCGGGGGGTGACCAGCTTCTCGGCCGACTCGATGGAGATGCAGTGGTCGTCGAGGTTGACGTCAGCGAACCGGGGGACGGCCCCGGCCTGGACCACGGCGAAGCTGGTGGCGATGAAGGTGTAGCTGGGGACGATCACTTCGTCGCCCGGCCCGAGACCCAAGGCCGACAGGGCCACGTGCAAGGCGGCCGTGCCCGTGGCCACGCTCACCGCGAAGCGGCTCCCCTGCCACTCGGCGAACTTGCGCTCGAACTCCATGCCCTTCGGGCCGGTCCAGTAATTGACCTTGCCGGAGCGGAGGACCGCTTCGACGGCCCGGATGGCGTTCTCGTCGAAGCTGGGCCAGCCGGGCAGCTTGTTGGTGACCGCCTTCGGGCCCCCGTCGATCGCCAGCTTCTGGGTGATGATCGAATCCATCGACATGATTGCGTCTCCTTTGAGAATCGCCTATTCCCACGCCCTTCGCTGCGCTCAGGGCGTGCCACCCTGGAGGGCCGGGTGGCACGGGCTGCTTGCCGGCCAGTGCAGGGTGCCATGCCCACGCTCACATTTCGTCCGGCTTGTCGTCGGGCCGGGGCGGCACGGGCACGCCCTTGGCCGTGTAGCGGACGACCAGGAAAATCAAGGGCTTCTCTCCGGTGTTCTTCAGGCCGTGGTAGACCCAGGGCTCGACGAACAGGACGTCGCCCCGCTTGGCGGGTGACTCTTTGCCGGCGAGGCTCCAGGTGCCCGAGCCCTCGACCAGCACGAGGTACTCTTCCTCGGCGTGGCGGTGCGACTTGTGGACCGCCTTGCCCGGCTCGACGACCGCCACGGCGGTGAGCACGTTCCTGGTGCCGGCGGTCTCGCCCGTGAAGTAGAAACGCATCTGGCCCCAGTCGGCCTGATGTTGCCTCGCCTCCTCCCAGCCGACGATCTTCGACTTCAGCAGGGCCGGCGGCTTCTCGGCGGCGTCGAGGGAAGACATCAGGCACCAGGCGGCGGCGAGGCCCAAGGAGCCCAGGGCCAGCAAACCGATCAGTCGCTTGGTCGCGCGGAACATGATAGGGCACCTCCGACAAGGGTCGACAAAACCGGCCCGGGCGGGGCCGCAACGACTCCCTGAAGCGTACCCATGGCCCGGCCGGCGGTCAAGCGGCGGCGGATGCTATTGGAAACCCCACTTCACACCGGCTAGACTAGAGGTGTCGATTCACGGCACTGTTCAGGCGAGGAGACGCGAGCATGAAGCGGTTTCGGAACACTTCGCTTCTGGTGGCCCCGGTGATTCTCGTCCTTGCCTGGGGTGCACAGGCCAAGGGAGCGGTCGAGGTCGGGACGGCCGAGGTCCTGCTCAGCGGCCAGGCCGGCGAGCCTTCCAGTGAGTCGGCGCTGGGCTTTGTGCTGGTTGCACGGCAGCAAGGGCCTCAGGTCGCCCTGACGGCCGCCGGGCGCACGTGCCTGGCCGACCTCCGCCCGGGCGAGGACGTGCGCATCGCCATCCCGATCAAGGGGGCCGCGGGCCAGATGACGGTGACTGCTCGGGCGGCGAGCGCCGGCAGGAGTCCCATTCAAGTGAGCCTCTCGCTCGACGAGAAGCCCGCGTGGCAGACCCTCGGACCGGAGGGGAAGCTGGAGATGGAAGCCACGGGTCAGGCCGGGCCGCAGGGCTTGATCGTTCGGCTGGCGAGCCGGCTGGAGGGGCCCGCCGGGGAAGGGCCGGCTCAGGAAGCGGCGGTCCGGTGGGAGCGGGTCCGGGTGAAGGCGGCCGGCCAAGTGGTTGAGGTCCCGATCTCGGTCCGGCCCGACGACCCCTGGAAGTCGCCGCCCCGCGAGCTGCCGGCGCTGCGGCCCGCCATCGAGCAGGCCCTGATCGAGTGGGATTGGCGAATGCAGGACGGCATTGGCACGTCGCGGGCCCCGAGCAGCTACGCCGAGGCGGTCCGGCAGACCCTCGAGCGCGGCGACCGCCTGATCGGCGACCTGGCCACGGCAAAGGTCTCGCTCCAGGAGGAGCTTGGCCGATGGGAGGCGCTCCGCCGCCGGGCCAAGGAGCTTCAGTCCGCAGCCAAGGCCGACGACTCCGCCTGGGAGCCGCTGTGGCTGGACGTCCACCGCCTGCGGCGGCACATCGCCCTGGCCAACCCGCTGGCCCGGGTCGGGCCGCTGGTCTTTGTCAAGCAGGTCCCCAGCATGTTCAGCCACCAGTTGACCGAGTACACCGGCAACTGTGCCAGGCCGGGTGGAGGGGTGTTCGTGCTGGACAGGCCGGGCCAGTCGATGGAGTGCCGGCCGCTGGTTGCCGGAAAGCTCCCCCCGGGAAGCTTCCAGTTCGCCGAGGTCTCCTTCGACGGCGGCCGGGTGCTGTTCTCCTTCTGCCACGCCGAGACGACGCCTGCGGACCGGGAGCGGCACCTCGACCGGACCTATCACCTGGTCGAGGTGGGGGCCGACGGCTCGGGCCTGCGCCAGCTCACGTCGGGTCCGTTCGACGACTTCGCCCCACGTTACCTCCCCGACGGCAAGATCCTCTTCATCTCGACGCGGCGGCAGGGGTTTCACCGGTGCGGCCGCGGGCCGTGCCCGGTGCACACCCTGGCGATCTGCAACGCCGACGGCTCCGACCCCCGCCCGATCTCCTTCCACGAAACGCACGAATGGGACCCGGCGCTGATGCACGATGGCCGGGTGCTCTACACGCGGTGGGACTACGTCGACCGCAACGCGGTCCACTACCAGCAGCTCTGGACGGTCCGGCAGGACGGCTCCGACGTCCGGATCTTCTACGGCAACAACACGCTCAGTCCGATCGGCGTGTGGGAGGCCCGGCCCGTGCCGGGCTCGCAGCGGGTGATGGCCACCGCGGCGGCTCACCACGCCATGACCGCCGGCTCGATCATCCTGCTGGACGTGACCCGGGGCGTCGACGGCCCCAACCCCATCACGCGCCTTACCCCCGATGCCCTGTTCCCCGAGAGCGAAGCGCCGGTGGCCCAGCGCGGGGGTGGGTCGTGGTTTGCGCCGGTCGGGGTGGTCAAGCCGCCGCCCGTTCCGGCCGAGCAGGTCCGCTGGCCGGGTCACTGCTACCGCACCCCCTATCCGCTTTCCGAGAATTATTTCCTGGCGGCGTACAGCTTCGACCCGCTCCTGGGCGAGCCCGACGCCAACCGGGCCAACATGTTCGGGCTGTACCTGGTCGACGCCTTCGGCAACAAGGAGCTGGTGTATCGCGACCTGAACATCGCGAGCCTGTGGCCGGTGCCGCTGGGTGCGCGGCCCAAGCCGGCCGCCTTTCCCGCGGTCGTCGAGGCCGACCGGAAGCCGGAAGGGACGTTTTTCCTTCAGAACGTGTACGCGAGCTGGCCGCCGCTGCCGGACGCGAAGATCGCGCGCCTGCGGGTCGTCCAGGTGCTGCCGAAGTCGACGTGGCACGCCAACGATCCGCCGCTGGGGCTGGCGAACATCTCGCCGGGCAAGCAGGTGCTGGGCACGGTGCCGGTGGAGGCCGACGGGTCGGCGTACTTCCGCGCGCCGGCGGGCCTGCCGCTGGCCTTCCAGGCCCTGGACGCGCGGGGGCAGGCCGTGCAGATCATGCGGAGCCTTACGTACCTTCAGCCCGGTGAGAGCGTGTCGTGCGTGGGGTGCCACGAGCCGCGGCACGCGGCGCCTGCGCCGGGCCGGACGCCGCAAGCCCTGCGGCGCGACCCTTCGGCCATCGAGCCCGGTCCCGACGGCTCCCGGCCGCTCTCCTACCCCCTCCTCGTCCAGCCCGTGCTCGACCGGCACTGCACCACCTGCCACCGGCCGGGGAAGGCGGAGGGGAAGGTGGTCCTGACCGGCGAGCCGCAGGGGCATTACACCATCTCCTACAACGCCCTGGCCCGGCTGGTCCCCTACTCGGACTGGGCGGGCCGGCCCGGCGACTTCCGCGTGGTCAACAGCGAGCCCACCACCCGCCCCGACTTCTTCGGCGCCCGCGGCTCCAAGCTCACGGCGCTCCTGGGCAAGGAGCACTACGACGTGAAGCTCGGCCCGGAAGAGTTCGATCGGCTGGTGACGTGGATGGACGTCAACGCGCTGTTCTACGGGACCTTCGATCCAAAGGACCAGGCCCGGCAAAAACGGGGCGAGCGGATCGCCGGTCCGAAGGTGCAATGAGGGGCTGTCCGGCACCAAGGGCGATGGAGAATCCGCCCTACGGCACTGACGAATGCGGGCAAGCCGGGTACGCCGGCCCTTGACTCCGCCGGCACCGCGCCCTACAACCCTGGCTGGACGTTCCCCGGACCCTTGTCAATAAGAGACCCGCCGTCATGCCGTGCCTCGTCCGCTGCTCCCACTGCAACACGCAATACCAGGTCAGGGACGACCTGGCCGGCCGGAAGGCGAAGTGCGAGAAGTGCGGCGAGGTGCTGGTCATTCCATCGCCCCAGCCGGCCGCAGCCGCGCCGAAGTCCACGCCCGCACCGGCTCAAGCGGCGCCCAAGCCCCAGCCGGTCGCAGCCGCGCCCAAGCCCGCACCGGCTCAAGCGGCGCCCAAGTCCCAGCCGGCCGCAGCCGCGCCCGCGCTGGCGCCGGCGGGCCCCGCGGTGGAGAAGAAGAGGAGGTGTCCGCACTGCGGCTCGATCGAGGACGCCAGCGAGAGCTTCTGCTCCATGTGCGGACTGAACATGAAGATGAAGGTCCGAAAGCGGCCCAAGGACCTAAGCTCCCGGGAGTGGCTTTTCGCGCTGTTGGGCATCGTCGTGGCCCTGGCCTTGGCACCTTTGTTCTTCCTGGCGATCGCGGTGGCGGCGGGCGGAGAGATCGCCTTGCTCGCCTCGGCCATCGAGATCCTCCTGATCGCAGCGATCGGGAGTTTCTCTCTGGCGTGCCGCATCTTCGGCCAGGACGCGCCCGAGCCCAGCGACATCTTCCGCATCATCTTCATGAGCACGTTCCCGGCCTCCATCGTGGTCCCCATGCTCCATCTGCCCCGTCTCCCGGCCGAGGTGCTGTCGACCGTGGTCGCGATGATCCTCGCCTCGCTGATCTGCATGTTTCAGTTGGGCATGCCCGTCTGGCACTCCATCGCGATCTGCATCGCCTACAACGTCTTCTCGACGATCATCAAGGTGGTGGGCATTTTGGTCCTGGTGATCCTCTTCGCGGGCTGGTTGGTCACGACGACCCCCAGCCCCTTCGGCCCCGGAGGAGGCACCCCCTCGCTCGACAGCCCGTTCCCCGGTGTTGCCCCTCCCGGCGGACCTTTCGAGGACTCCGACGACGACGCATCCACTGCCCAACCCCTGCCGGGCCTCGTCCTGGCAACCGTTCCGTACGCCGACGCGGTCGGGTGGCACGGGCATCTTGCCCGTGCTTGAAGCGCAGCACTGGCGAGACGCCAGTGCCACCCAATGGCCTACCCTAGCCGTCGGCGGGAGCCGACGGCTGGAGGCTCAGGGGCCGCCGACGCGCCGGGTGTTGTAGCGGCGGAGGTAGTCGCGGGTCTTCTCGGTGTCGGGATAGCGCTCGCCGGGGCGGTACGGGTACCCGCTCATCCCGTGGAACGGCAGCGGCTCGACCGTGTCGGGATGGGCCGTGTAGAGGTCCATGTCCTTGGTGTAGCCGTCGGCCTTCAGCAAGAAGCTGCGACGCATGCCCGGCGGCACCGGCCCGAACGCCCCGGCCGGGAAGCGCAGCGTCAGCTCTTCCCCCCGGCCCATGATGACGAAACAGTCGTCGGCCCGGTCGAGAAGCTCCCCCACCTCGCCGAAGCGGGTGTAGGCGCCCTTCATGAGCTTCCAGGGGGCGGTGCTGTCGACGTTCGTGTAGTCGTAGAGGTTCGGCAGCCGGCCGTCGGGGGAGTATTCCCGCGGGTAGCCGAGGAAATGGAGATCGGCGCCGGCGGAGGCGACTTCCTTGATACGGAGCGGCTCGCCGGCGAGGTGCCGGGCCAGAGAGATCCGGTCCCAGTAGAGGTCCATGTTGCTGGCAATGCGGAGCTTCCGGTCGCCCGGCCGCAGTTTGCCGGCGAGATCCAGCGTCATGGTGTGGCGGAGCCCGGCCGGGTAGCCGGCCTCGTGGAACAGCTCGACCCACCGGCCGTCGCGCAGGACGTGGACGCTGGGGGCCTTCAGGCGCAGGCCGGCCTGGCCGGCGGCGTAGTTGGTCGCCGAGTAGGCGTATTCGACCCAGCCTTCGAGCATCAGGATCGGCCGGCCCGGGCCGGCGGCCTCGCCCAGGCGAGGGCCGAAGTCGAGATCGACGTAATGGTCCTTGGCGTACCCGGGGAAGCGGCGATCGGGCTCGGTGGCGCCGGCGTACCGGCGGTCGACGCGGCGCACCAGCTCGGTCACGTCCGCGCCGCGGTGGTCCACGGCCCGGACCGGCTCGAGCGCCTCCCGGAAACAGAACATCTCGAACGGCGGGGGCGGCAGGCCCACGGCCGCCATCTCGTGCGGCCAGACCTCCGTGCCCATCGGATGGTCCACGGCGATGAGCTTCGCCTCGTCCAGGTAGACGACTTCTTCCAGGGGCTCGACGACCTGGAGCACGTACTGGCCGTCGCGGGGCTCGAGCCGGGGGATGGGGAGGTACTCGGTGGGGTCGGGCCGGGCGTAGATGCCGGGGGCGAGGAAGAACCCCAATCCACCCACCCCAGCAAAATCCGCAACGAAGTCGAACCGCGAGCCGTCCCACGCGAAGAGGTGGGGGCAGGAGCCCGTCTTGCGGTTGACTTCGCGGATCAGGAACAGGCGGTCGGCGGCCAGTTGCATCTCGGCCTGGAGCGCGCCGTCGGGCCAGACGATCCGCAGCCACTCGACCTCGGCGTGGGTCCCCAGGCCGACGTGGAGCCGCAAGGGGGACGCGGCGGTCGGGCCCGAGGTCGCGCCGACCACGAACTGCTGGAACCCCGTCCCCGAGTTCACTTCCACCCGAGCCCCAATGGCCGAGTTGTTCGATCGCGACGGGGGCTCCTTGGTCCGCGTTCCCAGCAGATCGAGGAGGATGTAGTGCCCGCCGGCGGTGAGGTTCTCCAGCAGCATGGGCTTCCGGCCCATGCCGGCGAGGACCAGGTCGCACTTGCCGTCGAGGTTGAAGTCGGCGGCGGCGCACACGGCGTCTCCGTCGGTGCGGATGGCGGCCAGCAGGTTGCCGGGGTCGATCTCGGCCGCGTCGAGGAAGCGGCTCCTGGGCCAGTCGTTCACCAGGAGGACCGGCCCGCGCGTCCCGTCGCGGCGATGGGCGTCGGCGATGATCAGGTCCAGGTCGCCGTCGTTGTCGACGTCGAGGAACTGGCCGCAGGTGCCGCCGAGCGGTCCGAAGCGGTCGCCAAAAGCCTTGTCCCGCTCGAACTTGAAACCGCCGCGGTTCAGGTACAGCTCGACCCGCTTCCCGGTGAAGACGACCAGGTCGCGATTGCCGTCCTTGTTGGGGTCGCCTGAAATGGCGGCCACCGCGCCTTCGGCCGCCAGGCCGGTCTGCTCGCCGGTCAGGAGGTGGTACTTCCCCACCCGGTCGTTGACCCAGGCGATCGGCTTGCGGCCGGCGGCCAGGAGGATCATGTCCAGGTCGCGGTCGTTGTCGAAATCGTCGTAGACGACGTCGGTCACGACCACGTCGGCCAGCGCCAACCCGAGGGGGCCGGCCGTCTCGGTGTAGGTGCCGTCCCGGTTGTTCCTCCAGAGCATCGAGGCGGCCGGCGCGCCGGGCGCAGCCGTGGCCGGCAACGCGCCGCGCTGCCAGCGGATCGCCAGCAGGTCGAGGTCCGCGTCGCTGTCGACGTCCATCAGCCGGGCCGCGACGGTCACCCGATCGTCCTTCGCAGGCGCGGGGTTGGGCGAGGGTGTGAAGTTCCCCTTGCCGTCGTTCACTAGCAGCAGGTCGCCGCCCGCCCGGCCCAGCCAGATGTCCAGGTCGCCGTCGTTGTCGACGTCGCCCAGGCTCACCGAGACGACTTTGTCGGCCAGGCGCGGCCCTTGGACGAACTTCCATCGCCCCCGGTTCCAGAAGATGTAGGCTCCGGAGTCATCCCCCACGCCCGAGACAATGAGGTCGAGCCGCTCGTCGCCGTCCAGATCGCCGACCGCCAGGGCGGGAATGCCCACGGTGCCCCCCTTCCACGCCCACGGCTTGAGCGTGACGTCCAGGGTGCGGACGTCGGGGGAGAAGAGGATGCGCGGGCCGGTTGCGGCCTCCGGCCTGGGAACCGGCAGCCGGTCCGCACCCAGGGCATAGTAGTACTTCCCCGACGAGCCGTACGAGTCCTTGACGACAAACGACCCGTACGCGAGCTCGACAGCGTTGAGCTCCTGGAACCGCGACAACAAGGCCGCTGCCTTCTCGGGCTGCTGCGTCCGCTGGTAGAGAAAGGCCAAACGGTAGGTCCCGGAAACGAATCCGGGGTCCAGGCTTACCACCTTCTCGAGCACCTCCCTCGCCTCATCGTGCTTGCCCTCCAAGATCAGCGTTTCGGCGTACCGGTAGCCGACGTAAGGGTCGGCCGGGTCGGCCTGGTAGACCTGCCGGAACGCCTCCAGGGCCTTCGGGTTGTCCCCGAGCGCCTGGGCGCACAACCCCAGGCTGAATCGGGCGTGACGGTGATCCGGGGCCGCTGCCAGGACCTCCTCGAAGGCCCTCATCGCCTGCTCCTGGGTGGACCGCGTTTGCAGGTTCAGGTAGGCAACCGCCAGGTTGAACCGGGCCGCCGTCCACTTACCGTGCGATCGGAGGACCTTCTCGAACGCCTTGGCTGCGTCCCCATACTTGTACTGCTCCAACAAGGCCGCCCCGCGATTGAAGTCCGCCAAGGCCTGGGCGACCTCGTCCGTAATCGCACCGCCCGAGGGAGCTGACCCAGTCGGACTGGCGAGAGTCCCTTCCTTTGGCGGGTCCTTAACCTCCCCTGCTTCGGCAGATGAGCAGCGGCCATGTCCGAGAATCGCCATAGCCATGGCGACCATGGCTGCGGCCACAGGCCCAGGCCATGGGGATTGAGGCCAACCTGAACGTGGGGGATCGGCCGTCCTTGTGGGTGCCATGAGTGCTCTCCTTTGGATGGCGAGGGATGAGTGCTTAGGACCGTCGGGCAGCCAATGGCCACAGGCCCAGCCGCTGCCGGCCCGGGTAAACATGCTCTATTACGTGCCGGGGTTCCCGTGGTTCGAGAGCGGCATGCCTGGCCCGGTTCTTCGTTATGCTGAAGCATAACCTACGGCTACGCCTGGTACGGCTACGGCTACTTTTCTCCCGCATCGCGGTCCGGCCGTGGGACAAGCCGCTCAAGGACCTCTTCCGCAACGTCACGCAGGGCGGGGTCCGAGTCTCTGGCCGCTTCTTCCAGCGCAGGAATCGCATCGAGGGCTCGCGGGCCGAGCTTACTCAAACAGGCGGCTGCCGCGGCGCGGACGCCGTTGTCCTCATCCTCCTTCAGGCACTTGATCAGGGCCGGCACGGCGATGTTGGGATCGGGCAAGGTGGCTCGGTAGGCAAACACCGCGATCCGGCGGACCGAAGGTTCGGGGTCGGACATTGCCTCCAACAGGGGGGACGTCGCCTCCTTGGCCTGGTCTCCGAGCCTCCCCAACGCCGTGGCCGATTGAACCCGCACTTCCGGATCGGCGTCCCGGAGCGACGCCACCAGTGGCGGAACCGCCGCCGGACCCAGGGAAACCAACGCATCGGCAGCCGCCTCGCGCACGTCCTTGTCGCTGTCGGTCGTGGCACGGCGGATCAGCGGGAGCGCGCGCACCCCGATCTTTCCCAACAGCCTCACCCCTCCCTCCCGAACCAGCGGAGAGCGAAGCAGGAGCCAAACCATCAGCGTCAGCAGCCCGCAAGCGATGGCCCACCGCAACGGCTGCCGACCCTTGCGCGGCCTGCGGCTCGAGTGCGGCGATGGCTGCCCGGCGTCCATGGCTTTTCTCCTGGATGACTGGGGGCAAAGCCCTGTAGCCCTGTAGGTTATGCTTCAGCATAACGCCTTTCTCAGGCTGTTTTTCGTTATGCTAAAGCATAACCTACGGTTATCGCGCGGTGGCCTTCCTGGCCGGGACGGGCGCGGTGAGCCAGGCGAGGTTGAAGGCGTAGTGCTGCTTGCTGGAGATCAGGTGGACGAGGCCGTCGGGCGTCTGGCACACGGAGAGGTAGCCCCGCGGCTCGGCGGAGTCGGGCCCCAGGGTGAACGGGCCGGTGTTGCCGCCGCCGTCGATTCGGCGCGGCGGGCCGCCGTCGGTGATGAGTCGGCGCACGGGCCAGGAGTTGCCTTCGTCGGTCGACACCGCGGCGAACAGCCCGGAGACCTCCCGGGGCTGGCCCGAGGCGTCGGGAATCGTCATCTTCCCGGCGAACGAGGCGAAGAAGATCGGGCCTTCGATCAGGCGGAGGAGGAGCAGGCGCTGGCCGCTACCGATGGGGGGAAAGGGGCTGGCCGAGTAGGTCCAGGTCTCGCCCAGGTCGGACGAGACGCTCTGGGGCATTTTGCCCTCGATCGTGTCGCCGCGTCCGAAGGCCAGCAGGCGCCCGCCGGCCAGCTCGACCAGCGCGGCGTGGATGCCGGCGATCCAGGCCCCGCGAGCGCCGGCGCGGAACTGGGGCCTGGGCCTGCCCGAGCCGGGATCGCGCCACGTCGCGCCGCCGTCGCGGCTGATGGCAATGGCGGTTCCGCCGCTGCCGCCGGTGACCGCGTCGCACGGGACGATCAGTGCGCCCTGACGCGTGCGGATGACCGATTCGACGGTCTGGTGCCTCAGCCCGTGCTCCGGCCCGATGAGCCGGGCCTTGGACCAGGTGGCGCCGCTGTCGGCCGAGGTCCGCAGGATCAAGGCCGCGCTGCCCCAGGTGGCCGCGGCCGCCAAGCCGTTGAAGTGATAGAGCGTGCGGCCATCGGACCAGAGGGCGGGGGCGTGGTCGTTCCTGTCCGGGGCGTCCCAGAACGGCGAGGCCGGCTCCCACTCCTCTTGCCCCAGGCGAAGCCGGCTCGCCGCGATCCCCAGCTCCCGGCCCGCCTCGGTCCGGCACGTGTACCATATCGCCAAGAGATCGCCGTTGGGGCACTCGACGATCGCCGGGTCGTGGTTGTGCCTGGAGAACAACGGGCCGTTCGAGCCCGGGGGGACCTTGACGTACTCCCTCGGGCCCTTGAAAAACGGCTTGGCCGGGTCGGGCCCGCGGCTCGGGCCGGCCGGCGCGCCCTCGCGCACGTCGATCTGGTGCCGCGGGAGCGGCGCGGGGGGCAGAGGCTTCGTCTGCGGCCGCGGACCCAGCGCCACCCGAAAGCCGATCAGCCAGCTCGAGTCCTCGGGAAGCGTTCCCATGCGGTTGGCCGACCGGAGGTACTCCAGGGGCGTGGAATGGCTGCCGCCCCGCGTGACGCGGAAATCGCCGTCGGCCCGGCCGACCGGATCGACCTGGTCGCCCGGCTCGTACGGGCCGTACCAGTCCAGGCACCATTCCTCGACGTTGCCGTGCACGTCGAAGAGTCCCCACGGGCTCGGCGGCGTGCGCCCGACGAACAAGCGGACTGGCTCCTTGACGGGATGGGCCGGGTCGGGAAACCAGCTCGTGCCGACGTTGTTCTTGAACGCTTTGTCAGTCAGCTCGGCGCCGGTGTGATACGCGGTCGTCGTCCCGGCGCGGCAGGCGTACTCCCACTCGGCCTCGGTCGGCAGGCGATAGGGGAGTCCCTCCTTGGCCGAGAGCCACTGGCAGAACCGATCGGCCTGGTGCCAGGAGACGAACACCACGGCCTCGTCGTCGTCCGTGGACATGCCGAGCTTGCCCCGCAGCGTGCGGTGCCCGGGCTCGAACCGCTCGTACTGGGCGTTCGTGACCTCGGTGGCGCCGAGGTAGAAGGGCTGGCGGAGGGTGACGCGGTGGGCGGGCCGCTCGTCGAAATCGCCCCCCTCGGGGCTGCCCATCAGGAAGCTGCCCGGCTCGATCCGCACCAGGCGCATCCCCAGCGTGTTGACGGTCGACTTGTCCTTGGGCATCTCCGCCGCCGGCGACCGGCCCGCGGCAGTCAGCGCCCCCAGGACGGACAGGAATACGGTCGCTCGATTCACGGCAGTCTCCTTCAAGCGCCGTGCTGGTCGCGGTGGTACTGGCCGTCGAACTGCTTGGCGGTCTTGAATCGTTCGAGCTTGCCCTGGCTCCCGGCCTCCTTGGTCTCGGCCAGGAGTTGCCGGACCTCGGCGGCGGTCATGGGCTTGAAGTTCCGGCCCACGGCCACGTCCTGCTTGAGGTTTTCGCGTGAGGTAATGCCGCAGACCAGAGTGCTGATGGGCAGGGACAGGGCGTAGCGGCGGCAAAGCGAGGCGTCGAGCCCGGCCTCGTTGGGCAGGATGCCGCAGGCCAGGCTCTTCATGCCGATGACCCCGATCTTGCGCCGGTTGCACAGCGGCACGACCTCCTTCTGGAAGCTGCGGTAGTGGGCGTCCATGACGTTGATGGGCATCTGGGCGGTGGCCCAGTCAAAGGGTCTCTTGAGCATCTCCAGGAGGTACTGGATGTCCTTGTGGCCGGTGAAGCCGATGTAACGGACCTTGCCCGCCTTGCGGGCCTCCAGGGCGGCCTTGAGCCCCCCGCGGTCGAAGACCCAGTGGGGGTCGTCGGGATAGTTGATCTCGTGGAACTGCCAGAGGTCGATCCGGTCGGTCCTGAGCCGGCGGAGGCTCTGGTCGAGCTGTTTCTTGGCGCCGGCGTAGTCGCGGTCGCAGACCTTGGTCATGAGGAAGACCTTGTCGCGGCGGCCGCCGCTGGCCAGGGCCTTGCCCATCAACTCCTCGGCGCCGCCGTCGTGATAGTCCCAGGCGTTGTCGAAGAAGGTGATGCCCTCGTCGATGGCCTGGTGGATCAGGGGGATTCCCTCACCTTCGGGAATCGAGGCGATGTGCCACCCGCCCAGGCCGATGATCGAGACCTTCTCGCCCGTGTTGCCCAGCGGCCGTTTGGGGATGCCTGCCGGGCTGTCTTCCTGGGCGGCCAGCACCCAGGAGCCAAACCCCGTTGCGGCCAGGCCGGCCGCGGCGGCCTTGAGAAAATCGCGTCGATGAACGTCGTGGGTCATGCCTGTCTCCCGTCTTGTTTGGCCCGGATGGTCGAAGAACTCGCCTTCTCCAACACCGCACGCCATGGTCCCGGGATTATACCCCTGCGGCGTCCCCGCCGCAAACGGCGCCTGGGGCACTAAAGGAGCGTGCGTTTCTCACCGCCGGGGCGTCGCGGGGGAACGTCCTTCGGTGACCGTCAGGAGCTGATCGACTTTCACGTCTTCCACCACGTCCGTGCCGCCGCCGATCCAGCGGACCTCGACGCGGTCAATCCGATCGCGGCTGCCGAGGCCGAAGTGCAGCCGGGAGCCCCAGTGGCTTTGGTACCCACGGCCGCTGTGGACCTCGTCGATCTGCACGAGGTCGCCGGCGACCACGCGGACCCGGGCACCCACGCTGTCGCGATTGGTCTTCACGCCGCGAAGCCGCACTTGCAGCCAGTGGTTCTTGCTGCCGCCCTCGTAGAGCATGTTCCGCAGGATGGTCGGTTTATCCCGGGAATTGAGCACCACCACGTCGACGTCGCCGTCGTTGTCGAGGTCGTCGAAGGCGACGCCGCGGCTGCTGGCGCGGACCGCCATCCCGTCGCCGCTCTGGCGGGAAACGTCGACGAACCTGCCGTTCCCCATGTTCCTCAGGAGGATGTTGGGGAGCCGGTACGCGGTGGTGTCCTTGCGGAGATGGACGTTGTCGTCGAGGTCGCCGCAGGCGATGTAGAGGTCGCGAAGGCCGTCGTTGTCGAAATCCACCCACCCGTCGCCCCACTTCACGTGGGGAAACGTGGGCGCCCCGACCCCGGTTTCCCGGGCCACGTCCTCGAACAGTCCGTTGCCCAGGTTGTGGTACAGCGCGGGCATCTCGTTTCCGTAGGCGGTGACCACCAGGTCGAGCCAGCCGTCGTTGTCGTAGTCGCCGAAGTCGGTTCCCATGCTGCCTTGGGGCGAGCCCATCACGTCGTAGGCCACGCCGCTCGGCACGCCGACGTCCTCGAAGCGGCCGCTGCCGTCGTTCTGGAAGAGGAAATTAGCCATCACGTCGTTGCCGACGTAGATGTCCACGTCGCCGTCGTTGTCGTAGTCGGCCGAGACGACGCCCATGCCCGTGCCGGCGTGCAGGCCGATCCCGGACTCCCTGCTCACGTCGCGGAAGGTGCCGTCGCCGTGGTCGCGGAAGGTGCCGTCGCCGTGGTTGCGGAAGAGGTTGCCGAGATCGGGCGTGTGATCCAACGGGCTGGGATAGACCGGCTGTCCCTGGAGCCAGTGGAGGACGTGCGTCTCATAGGAGAACTTCACGTAATTGCCGACGTACAAGTCGAGGTGACCGTCCCCGTCGACGTCGAGAAAGCACACGCCGGCGCCGACCTTGTTGCCGCGGTCCACGCCGGCGGCCCGGGTCACTTCGCGGAACGTGCCGTCGCCCTGGTTGCGATAGAGGACGTTGGGGCCGAAGTTGGAGACGTAGATGTCCGGGTACCCGTCGTTGTCGTAATCGGCGACGGCAACGCCCAGCCCGTGGCCCGTGTCGCCCACGCCTGCCTTGTCCGTCACGTCCTCAAAGCGGAAGCTGCCGAGGTTTCGGTAGAGGGCGTTTTTGGGCGGAGGGCCGTCCACCTTGGTCCCCTTGAGCGGGGCGCCGTTGAGGAAGTAGACGTCGATCAGCCCGTCGCCGTCGTAATCGAAGGTGGCCACGCCGGCACTCATCGCCTCCATGATGTACCGCATGCCGGAGCCGCCGTCGGTGTGGACGAAGGTGATCCCGGTTTGCCCGGTGACGTCGTGCAACTGGATTGGCCCCTGGGCGAAGAGGCGGCCGGGCGGGATCGCGGCCAATAGACCCGCTGCGAGCACCAGCGCCAGGATCCGGTGGGCCGTCAGTTTCCCCTGGTTCCCAAGCTCCCGCTTGGGAACCTTCCGCTTACGTTCCCAAGCTGGAGCTTGGGAACGAGGTAGACGAGATAGATGAGGCATTGTTCGGTGGGCCGTCACTTGGCCGAATGTTGCGTCTGAAGCCACTGGTACGCCTTTCGGTAGCCTGGATTGTCGCGGTCCAGCTCGGTCGCCCGTTTCATCGCCGCAAGCGCCGCGGCCAGGTCGTTCTGCTTCTCGCAGACCGCCGCCAGCACGACGTAGTGGGGGGCTGCGGGCTCCAGTTCCACGGCCTTCTCGGCCCACTTTCGGGCCTCGCTCAGGCTGCGGCCGGCCGCCACGTACAACTGGGCCAGCGCGGCCGGTCCGGCACCGCCCTTGGGAGCACGCTGGCAGACCGCGCGCAACGTGGCCTCCGCAGCGTCGAACTGCTTCAGCTCCATCTCGAGCCGGCCGGCCTCGATCAGGCCGGTCACGTCGTTCGGCTCGATCTCGGCGACCTGCTTCAGGAAGCCGATCGCCTCGGCAATCCGCCCCGACCGCCGGCAGAGAAAAGCCAGTGCCTGCCGGCATTCGACCTGGGTCCGGTCGAAGGCCGCCGCCCGGCGGCAGAGCTTCTCGGCCTGGGCCGGCTTTCCGCGGGCGAGGAAGAGCCGGGCGGCACTGGTGCAAATGCCGGCGGTGTCCCCCTTCATGGCCTCCAGATCGTCGTACTGGACCTTGTCGCGCTTGCGGACCTTCATCTCTTCGGCCCGCAACGCCTGGAACTTGTCCATGTGCTGCCTGGCCTGCTCCTTCTCGCCGAGGCGCGTGCAGGCCATGGCCAGCCCGTAGAAGGCGTCGGCGGTCGCGGCACCCGATTGGATTGCCCGGGTGTAGCTTTCCTTCGCCTTCGCAAAGTCCTTGCGCTGAGAGTGCGCTTGTCCCAGGAGGATGCAAGCTTCCGTCAAGACCATGGGCCGCTTGAGGTGCTTCTCCAGCACGGCCACGGCTTCCTCGGATTGCGTGGCATTCACCAGCGCCCGAGCCAGCTCCAGCTCTGCCCTGGGCCACTCCGGGTTCGACGACAGGGCTTTGCGAAACGACTCGACCGCCTGGAGATGCTCTCCGCGGTTGGCTGCGACCGTGCCGATCCCATAATACGCGTAGGCGTACCTGGGGTTCAACGCGATGCACCGCTCCCACAAGCGCACGGCTTCGGCCGAGTTCCCAAGCCACTTCTGGTAACGGGCCTTGATCTCCAGCGCATCGGGCTCGTCGGGAAAACACGCCACGACGTACTCGGTGACGCCGTCCATCTCCCGGCACAACTCGGCCTGGGTCGAGGGCAGCGGCGCGTCGGGCTTGGGCAGCGGATCGTCCGCCGCGGCGGGCGCCTCGGAGGGCGGCAGGCCCGGGAGCGTGGGGAGTGTCGGGAGTGCCGGCGGGAGGGCCTCCGGCAGCGCGAACGCCGCCCCCGGCGACGTGGCCGGCTCGGGCAAGGCCTCGGAAAGGTCCGCTTCGCCACGGCCAGCGCGGTCGAGCCAATCCCGGACCGCCAGCCACCAAAGCCCCAAGAGCGTGGCGACCACGGCTGCCACGAGGCACGCCCGCCACACGCCCCGCCGGACCGCCGCCGACGGAGTCGGGCGTCGCTGCGCCACTGCGGCGTTCGGGCGCCGTTGCGGCGCCGCCGGTGTGGCAGCGGTCGGGTTTGGCTCCGTCATCTCGTCTCCCGCTTCGTCCGGGCTCGGCGATCCCTGGAATTCACCATACCGCCCCTTCCAGCAGACGGCAACGGTCCGCTCCGGCCGACCCGAGACCCGTCGATCTGGACAGGTGGGCCTCCCAATCGGCGCTACAAAACCAGTGCGAGGGGTTGACGCGAGGCATTTCTCTAGTCTACGGTGGTGGTCGTGCAGCAGCGGGCTACAGTTTACCTCCTCGTGGCGGGTATAGCTCGCAAAAACAGCCGCTAGAATGAGGGGTTCAGACATGCGACGACGGATAGGAACGATGGTGGTTGGCTTGGCGGTTTTGGCGATCCTGGGCTGTGCCAAGAAGGACAAGCTCGACACGGTGCCGGTGTCCGGCTTGGTCACGCTGGATGGGACGCCGGTGGAAGGGGCGACGGTCGTGTTTGGCCCGACCAGCAGTACCGGCGGCATGGCGGCCTCCGGGAAAACCGACGCCACCGGCCGCTACAAGCTGACCACGCGGGACCCGAACGACGGCGCCCTGGCGGGGAACTATTTCGCGATAATTTCCAAGACGGATGTGCAGAGCGCCCCTGCATCCGACGCCATCAAGCCCGGAATGAATCCGAAAGAGGCGGAGAATGCGGCCATGGAGGCTTACCTCAAGAGTGGGAAGGCCGACCCGAAATTCGCGGACAAGTTGCCGACCAAGTACAAGAGTCCGGGCACCTCGGGCTTCAAGCCGGAGGTGGTCAAGGGAGGTAAGAACGAATTCGACTTCCCGTTGACGTCCAAGTAAGCTCGGCAACGATGCCCCGGGCGCGGCCGGGAACGAGTCGTTGGACGGCCGGGTTGGAAGGGGCGGGTGGTATGGGTGGCGCGAGCCCCGGGGGGCGCGGACGCCTGCGGCTTGCGGTTAAACGGGCGCGGACGCCTGCGGCTTGCGGTTAAACGGGCGCGGACGCCTGCGGCTTGCGGTTAAACGAGACGGCCAGGACCGCCGTTTCGAGCGCAAAGCATTGTAGTGAAAGGAGTTGCGTGTTTTCCGGGCTGTCGGGGTGGCATTGCTTACCTAGACCATGCTGTTTGCCCAGATCGAAAAATCGTGAACTTGGGTGTTGCGTTTGCACTGGCCCGATGCTACAAGTATAAGGCGAGAGCGGGGATGGCCCGCGGCTCGCTATGCGCCGACGGAGAGAGAAGCGGCGGTCGACCTTATATGCCCGAAGTTGGGCAAGTACAATCCTTTTTCACCTTGGGGGTGCGTTATGTCCCTCTCCGCGTTGAAGCGCCGACTATGGCGCGGTTTTACGCTCGTCGAGCTCCTGGTGGTCATTGCAATCATCGGCATCTTGATCGCGCTGCTCTTGCCGGCCGTCCAGGCGGCCCGCGAGGCCGCACGTCGGAGCAGTTGCTCCAACAACATCAAGCAGCTCGGGCTGGGGATCCAGAACTACCACGACGTGTATAAGCTACTCCCGCCGGGTCAGATGGGCACAAATCCATCGGGGTGTGGCTGGGACACGAATACCGGGACCTGCGGCGAGGGCAGCCCGATCTACCACATGCTGCCGTTTCTCGAGCAGAAGCCGTTGTGGGACCTGATCTGGACGGTCATCGTGTCCGGCGGGACGACGTACCCGCGCGGGGGCCCTTGGGTGTGCTGGAGCGATTATCCCCCGTATCAAGTGAAGCTGCCCGGGGTCCTTTGCCCGTCGGACGGTAAAGCCTTGGGCCCGCACCCCTACAATGCCCCGCTGGCGTGCGTCAGCTACTGCTTCAACCGCGGCGACAAGATCGCGAACATGCAAGGGGCGAACAAGTCGACGGCGTCGTGGGGCTCAAGCTGGGTCCCGCGCGGCCCCTTCCAAGGCGATGCCAATAGCGGCGATGGGGGCGTCACGCTTGCCGACATCTCGGATGGGACCAGCAACACCCTGGCCGTCAGCGAGCTGGCGGTGTACACGGGCAACCGGTGGGAAATCAAGGGCAGTTACTGCATGAACGTCTCGGGCCTGGAGAACAGCCCGGTCATCGCCATGGCCTTCCGAGGCCCCGATGGCATGCTCGTCAATTGCACGCCGTCGGACAGCCACTGGCGGCGCGGAGCGGGCTGGGCGGCGGGATACCCCATGGACACCGGCTTCAACACGGTCATCCCGCCCAATGGCCCATCGGCCACCGTGAGCAAGGGTGAGTGGAGTTGGGGCGTGTTCCCGCCGCAAAGCTACCACCCCGGCGGCGTGAACGCCGGCTTCTGTGACGGCTCGGTCCGCTTCATCAGCGACACGGTCAACACCGGTAACCTCGCCCTGCCGGAGGCCACCCAGAGCGGCAGGAAGACAAGCCCCTACGGGGTTTGGGGCGCCCTGGGCAGCATGGACGGCGGCGAGTCGCCACCGGCCTCGGGTGCGGCGGGCAATTAGCCAAGGGTCGCAAGACCTCAAGAGATTCTCGAACGCCCCAGCGGCGTCACGGGGCCGGAGCCTGCTCCGGCCCTTTCCGTCTTGACCGGGAGAACTCGGGATCCTCCGGCCACAGGGCCGCGGCGCGAACGAGCAACCGCTCGGCTTCCGCGCCGTGCCCCAGGCGGGAGTAGATCTCGGCGCCGGCCCGACAGAACACGGCCAATCGCCGGCGCATGTAGCCTACGTCGCCGACGATCTCCGCGACCTCGCCCGGCCGGTCGGCTTCGAGGTCCGCCTGCCGCTTGGCCTGCTGGAGTTTGGCCGTCGCATCGCGGTGCTTCCTGGCCTTCTCGGGCTGGTTGAGCCGCGTCATCACCTTGATCAGCCCATAGTGCGCGTCGACGTGTTTGGGGTCCAGGGCCAGCGCCGCCTCGAAGTTCTCCCTGGCCTTCTCGAAATCGGCGCCTTGGGCATAGGCATGGCCGAGCACGCAGCGGCCTTTCGCGCCGTATCGATCCAGGTCCTTGGCTCCCTCCAGGGCCGCGATCGCCTGACTGGCCTCGCCGAGCTTCAGCAGCGAGTCGGCCAGGTAGTAACGAAGCTGGCCCAGGTCCGGGCTGAGCGCGTGCGACTTGAGGAAATGAGACTTCGCCTTCTCGAAGTCGCCCATCTGCCACGCCACAGAGCCGAGGTTGAAGTGGACCTCGGGGCTGTCGGGCCGGACCTTGACGGTTCTTTCCCAGCAGTCGACCGCCTTGTCCGGGTCGTGGACGGCCTCGTAGATCGACCCGGCCAGATTCAATGCCTCTGCGCTCTCGGGAAGCGTCTGGAGCCGCGCGGCGAGCTGCCGGGCTTCCTCGATGAGTTCCTGAAGCGTCAGCCTTGCCACAGATGCCAAATCGTTTGCCGAGATCGACCCTTCGCCCACCGGCCCTGCCTGCGAGGCCGGCTGCGGCGGCACCTGCTCTCTTGGCCGTGAGAGGCGCTCGAGGACCACGGCACCCATGGCCAGGCAAAGGACGACCACGACCACGCGAGGCCATCGCCGGGCGGGCGAATTCCGCGGGGCTGCGGCGCCCGACGGTTTGCGAACAGGGCCCCGGCGCCCGGCGGACTTGCCCGGTCGAGCCACGGTAACGCCTCCTCCTCACTTGGGTGTTGCGGCCGGGGAAGCCCTTCGGCTCCCTTCCGTGAGCGTTGTCAGCCGATCGACCGGCACGTCCTCCAAGACCTGCACGGAGCCGCCGAGCCAGCGGACCTCGACGCGATCGACCCGGGTCCGCCGGCCCAATCCGAAGTGCAGGCGCGAGCCGAAATGGCTCTGGTAGCCGCGGCCGCTGTGGACCTCGTCGATCTGCACGAGGTCGCCGGCCACGACCTTCACGCGGGCCCCCACGCCGTCGCGGTTCGACTTAACGCCCCGCAGTTGAAGCTCGAGCCAATGGTTGCCCGTCTCCGACTCGTTTCTCAGCACGAGGGCCGGACGGCGCGAGCTGACGATCACCACGTCCACGCGGCCGTCGCTGTCCAGGTCGTCGAACGCGACGCCCCGGCCCACGATCTTCACCTTCATCCCGTCGCCGCTCTGGTCCGAGACGTTGGCGAACCTGCCGTCGCCCGTGTTGCGCAGCAGGACCGGGTAAGCCTCATACGAGGTTCGGTGGTCCGTCCGCTCGATCGTGTCTTCCGTGTGCCCGCAGGCGAAGAAGACGTCCTTGTCGCCGTCGTTGTCGAAGTCCACGAAGCCGCAGCCCCACTTCACCTGGTTGAAGGACCCCTCGTGCGTGCGTGCGCGGGTCGCCACGTCCTCGAACAACCCATCGCCCAGGTTCCTGTACAGTGCGGGCGGCTCGCCCTGGTAGTCGGTCACGAAGAGGTCCAGCCAGCCGTCGCGGTCGTAATCGCCGCAGTCGGCCCCCATGCTGCTCAGGCGCAATGCCGCCGCGTTGAGCGCGACCCCCGCCAGCATGCCCACCTCCTCGAACCGGCCGGTGCCGTCGTTGCAGAAGAGGAAATCGGCGGTCGTGTCGTTGCAGACGAAGACGTCGGTGTCGCCGTCGTTGTCGAAGTCGAAGCAGACCGTGCCCATGCCCGGACCGAGGTGGCCTCCGATCCCCGACTCCCGCGTCACGTCCGCAAACGCCCCCTCGCCGTCGTTGCGATAGAGGACGTTCGGCTGGTAGGGGTGGAACCGGGGCGCCGGGTAGCGCGGCGTCCCCATGTAGAACCGCGGGGCGTGGTCCTCGTAGGTGAACCGGACGTAATTCGACACGAACAGGTCCAGGTTGCCGTCCGCGTCGACGTCGAGGAAGTTCGCGCCCGCGCCGGCGGTGTCTCCCCGCGCCGTGCCGGTCTGGCGCGTGACGTCGGTGAACGTGCCGTCGCCGTTG
>Ga0315290_10000336_pt1 | contig 30093 bp, 21 predicted proteins | sample YL17G12_0_MG_FD_203627 | JGI IMG/M metagenome (GOLD analysis project Ga0315290, IMG submission 203627) | Sediment microbial communities from Yellowstone Lake, YNP, Wyoming, USA - YL17G12_0 | ecosystem: Environmental > Aquatic > Freshwater > Lake > Sediment | place: USA: Wyoming | collected... | reverse complement strand
GCAAGGCGAGCAGTCCAACACGCCTGGACTGTCCGGTTGGGTGGCACTGGTTGCTTGTCAGCCGGTTGTAGTTGTAGGGTGCGTGCTTGCACGCACGCGCGGCGTTTTCCCGCGGAATCGCGTGCGTGCAAGCACGCACCCTACAGGCGTTTTCCGGCGGAATCGCGTGCGTGCAAGCACGCACCCTACAGTCTGTGCCCGAAGCACGGGCAAGCTGCCCGTGCCACCCGTCCGCGACCGGCCTACTTCGCCCCGGGCGGCCGGTCCTGCTTGTCGACGATCGCATAGAGGTGCCTCCAGGTGGCCACGTAAAGCACGCCGTTGGCCGCGACGGGCGTGGTGTAGATCTCGTTTCGCATCCGGATCTGGCTGATGACCTTGGGCTGGCGGCCCAGCGCCATGACCCAGAGCGTGGGCCGGCCCACCGTGCCCAGGTAGAGCTTGCCGTCGGCCACCAGGGGCGAGCCGGAGACCTTCGGGCCCACGTCGTGGACCCAGTGAACCTTCCCCGTCTCGGCGTCGAAGCAGTGGAGCTTGCCCCAGAAGTCGGGCAGGTAGACGAGGCCGTCGTGGATCGCCGGGGTGGCGGTCATCGAGCCCATCTTGTACGACCAGACGATCCCCGTGCGCGTGACGTCGCCGGTCCGCGTGGCGCCGAGGCAGACCATCCACCCCTCCTTCATGTTGTGGAACGGCTCCTGGTGGATCGGCACGTAGAGCCGGTTCTTGTAGAAGACCGGGTTGGCAGTCACTTCGTAGGAGTGCGAGTCGTGGATGTGCTCCAGCGGCACGTGGTCCTGGACCTGGGCCTCGGGCTGGCCGTTGAACTTCCAGACGGTATTGAGCCGCAGGGGCTCGTTCGGCGACGCGGCCGGCCCCAGGGCCTCGACGGCGTAGACGCAGCCGTTGCCCGCCCCCTGGAACACCAGGTCCCGGCCGCCCACCCGGCCCAGCGTGGGAGACGACCACTGGCCATGGATGATGTCCGGCCCGATGCGGAAATCGTCCTTGGCCACGAGCTTGCCGGTCTTCTTGTTCAAGACGACCAGCGTGGACGCGGCCGGATTGGCCACCCGGAGATGCTCCCAATCGACGCCGTTCGAGGTGCCGACGTACAGCAGATCGCCCGCCAGGAGCACCGAGCAGTTCGAGGCGTTGTGCGGCCGGGAGCCCAGCTCGGCGAACATGTCGTAGAGCCAGAGGACGTCGGCGTCGGCGGGCCCGGGCACCAGCGGCGCCTGCCCGGCCGCGACCATGTGCCGCCCCTCGTCGGTGTACGGACCCTGGTTGCCGTCGGCCATCCCGTTGAGATCCAGGCACAGCACCTCGCACCGGTTGGTGACCACGTACACCCGGCCGTCTTCGACCACCGGGGAGGCGCACAGCCCGATGTACTGCCAATCGGAGAACTTGTGCTCGACCAGCTTGGGCACGTTGAGCTGCCAGAGGAACCTGCCCGTCGCCTCGTCGAAGCACATGAGCACGCCGCGGTCGTCGGTGATGCGCGGGTCGCGGGGGACCTCGTTGTTCGTGCCGACCAGGACCCGCCCCTCGGCGACGACCGGGGTGCCATGGGTCTGGTTCCCCAGCCGTGCGACCCACTTCACGTTCTTCGTGGTCCCCAGATCGATGTTCCCATCCGGCCCGGCCTGGCCCGGCTCGAACCACTCCGGCAGCCCCTTTTCCTGGGAGACCATGTTGTGCGAGTGCTTCTCGCCCCACTGCGGCTGATCGCCGGCGTGCGCGGCCGTGCAGGCGACCACGAGCCCCAACACGGCCAAGCCCCGTCCCAGATACGCGATCGGCTGCATGATCTTTTTCTCTCCGAAGGACCCACGGCCCCGGCTCCCATGATAACCGAGCCCCCCGCGGCACGCCACCGCTGCGCTTCCCCGTTTCCCCGCTTCCCCGTCGAGCGTCTTTCCTCCGTCCCCTCATTGTCTCGAAGCCCAGCCAAGCGTAAGCTAAATGAGGTTGCGTGATTCCAGGAGGAGTACTCGGATGGGTGGCTGGGGCATAGCGAAGCGGTGCCCCAGCAATCCACCATGCAAGCGATGACCCACCCGATTTCTGAACGGTCGACGCTGCGGCGGCTCGCGATCGGCGTGCGCGGGGTGGTGCAGGGGGTGGGCTTCCGGCCGTTTGTGTACCATGCGGCCCGGGCGAGGGGGCTTTCCGGCTGGGTCCTCAATGAGGCCGATCTCGTGCGGATCGAGGTCCAGGGGGACGAGGCCGCGCTGGAGTCGTTCCTCGAGGTCCTGCGGCACGGACATCCGCCGCAGGCCCGCATCCACGCCATCGACGTCGTGCCAACGCCCTGCGAGGAAGACGCGGAGCAGCAGTTCTTCATCCGCCCGAGCGGCGGGCAGGGGGCTCCGCGGCCGACGATCCCGGCCGACCTGGCCACCTGTGCACAGTGTCTGGCCGAGGTCCGCACGCCCGGCGAGCGGCGGTACCGGTATCCGTTCACGAATTGCACGAGCTGCGGGCCGAGGTGGTCGATCATCGAGGAGCTGCCGTACGATCGGCCGCGCACCTCCATGGCCCGCTTTCGGATGTGTCCGGCCTGTGAGGCGGAGTACCACGATCCGGCCGACCGGCGGTTCCACGCCCAGCCGATCGCCTGCCCGGCCTGCGGGCCCGCGCTGGAGCTGGTCGACGCCGAAGGTCGCCGGCTGGCCACGCGCCAGGAAGCGCTCGACGGGGCGGTTCGGGCCGTGCTCGACGGCCGGGTGCTCGCCCTGAAGGGCCTCGGCGGCTTCCAGCTCCTGGTCGACGCCACCAACGCCGACGCGGTGGCCCTGCTGCGCCGGCGCAAACGCCGGCCCGACAAGCCGCTGGCCGTCATGCTCCCGTCGCTCGAAGCGATCCGGCAGCAGTGCCAGCTTTCCGAGGCCGAGGCCCGGGCCTTGGCCTCCCACGAGGCCCCGATCCTGCTCGTCCGGCGGCGAAGCAGCCAGCGGCCGGCCGGCGGGCAGCCCGGCGAGATCGCCGAAGGAGTGGCCCCCGGCAATCCGTACCTGGGCGTCATGCTCCCCTACACCCCGCTGCACCAGATGCTCATGGAGTCGATCGGGCGCCCCGTCGTCTGCACCAGCGGCAACCTGTCCGAAGAGCCGATGGCCATCGCGACCGACGAGGCGCTGGAGCGATTGGGCCCCATCGCCGACGTGCTTTTGGTCCACGACCGGCCGATCGTCCGGCCGGTGGACGACTCGGTCGCCCGGGTCGGGCCCGATGGGCTCGAAGTCCTTCGCCGTGCCCGGGGCTTCGCCCCCCTGCCAATCGACCTGGGACGCACCGGCCCGACGGTCCTGGCCGTGGGCGGGCACCTCAAGAACACCGTGGCCCTGGTGCTCGGCTCCCAGGCGGTCGTCGGTTCGCACGTCGGAGACCTCGACAACGTGCTCGGCGTGGAGGTCCATCGCCGGGCGATCGCCGACCTGGTCGCGTTCTTCCGCGTCGTGCCGGAGCTGCTCGCCTGCGACCTCCACCCCGACTACGCCTCGACGCGCCACGCCGAGGCCCTGGCCGCCCGGTGGGACGTGCCGCTGCTCCGGGTGCAGCACCACCACGCCCACGTCGCCGCCTGCACGGCCGAGCACCGGCTGGAGGGCCCGGTATTGGGGTTTTCCTGGGACGGGACCGGCTACGGGCCCGACGGCACGGTCTGGGGGGGCGAGGTCCTTTGCTGCGAGGGGGCGGACTTCCGCCGCGCGGCCCATCTCAGGACGTTCCCCCTGCCCGGCGGCGATCGCGCGGTCCGCGAACCCCGCCGCTCGGCCCTCGGACTGTTGTTCGAGACCCTCGGCGACGAGGCCCGGCAGCACGCCCACGCGTGGTTCGAGCCCGCGGAGCTGGACACCCTCCTGGCCGTGCTCCGCCGCCCGAGGCTCTGCGTGCGGACCAGCAGCATGGGCCGGCTGTTCGACGCCGTGGCGGCGATCTGTGGGCTGCCGGCCGCCATCAGCTTCGAGGGCCAGGCCGCCATGGCGCTGGAGTTCGCCGCCGACGAGCACTGCGACCAACCGTATCCGTTTTCCTTACAGGGCGAGTGGCCCGCCGCCGTCGACTGGGAGCCGATGCTCCGGGCGATCCTGGCCGATCGGGCCCATGGCGTGCGCGTGGCGACAATCTCCGGCCGGTTCCATCGCACCCTGGCCGAGATGGCCCTGGCCGTCGCCCAAAGCCAAGGCGTCCGGCAGATCGTCCTGAGCGGCGGCTGCTTCCAGAACGCCCTGCTTGCATCGCGGGTCCGGGCACGGCTCGTGGAGGCGGGGTTTCGCGTCTTTCTCCATCGGCTGGTCCCGCCCGGCGATGGTGGTATCGCCCTGGGTCAGGCGTGGCTGGCGAGGAAGGGATTAGGGATTAGGGATTAGGGATTGGGGATTGGGGATTGGGGATTGGGGGTTGGGGTGATGGTACAGTTCTGGCCCGGACGAGCCGCTTGCGGCTTAGCAGCCTCTTGTTTCCTAATCCCTAATCCCTAATCCCTGTTACTACAAGGTGCTTTCCATGTGCTTAGGCATACCCGGCAAGGTGGTGGAAATCTTCCAGAAGGACGACCTGCCCATGGGCAAGGTCGAGTTCGGCGGGATCGTCAAGGAGACGTGCCTGGCGTACGTGCCGGAAGTGCAGGTGGGCGAGTACGTGATCGTGCACGTGGGCTTTGCCATCAGCCGCCTCGACGAAGCGGAGGCACGGGAAGTGTTCTCCTACCTGGAAGAGATCGAGCGGTTGTCGGAGGGCGCGGGGGAGCCGCCGGCGGCCGCCCAGGCGGACCGGCCCGCCGACGGGCCCGGGCCGTGACGGAGGGCGCACGATGAAGTACGTCGACGAGTACCGCAACGCCGAGCAGGTCCGGCAGTTGGCCGAGCTGATCCGCCGCCGGCTGACGCGCCCCTGGCAGATCATGGAGGTCTGCGGCGGCCAGACCCACGCGATCGTCCGCTTCGGACTCGACGAGCTGCTCCCCCGGGAGGTGACCATGGTCCACGGCCCCGGGTGCCCGGTGTGCGTCACGCCCATCGAAATCCTCGACCAGGCCATCGCCATCGCCTCCCGGCCGGAGGTAATCTTCTCGTCGTTCGGCGACATGCTCCGCGTGCCCGGCTCGAAGAAGGACCTGCTCACCGTCAAGTCCGAGGGGGGCGACGTGCGGATCGTCTACTCGCCCATGGACGCGGTGACCCTGGCCGAGAAAAACCCCCAGCGCCAGGTCGTGTTTTTCGCCGTGGGCTTCGAGACCACCGCCCCGGCCAACGCCATGGCCGTGGCCCAGGCAGCAAGGCGGGGAATCGAGAACTTCTCGGTCCTGGTCTCGCACGTCCTGGTGCCCCCGGCGATCCGGGCGGTTCTCGATTCCCCCCAATGCTCTGTCCAGGGCTTTCTGGCCGCGGGCCACGTCTGCACGGTGATGGGAATCGACCAGTACCGGCCCATCGCCCGGCAATACCGCGTGCCGATCGTGGCCACGGGCTTCGAGCCGCTGGACATCCTCCAGGGCGTGTCGATGTGCATCGAGCAGCTCGAGCAGGGCCGCTTTGAGGCCGAGATCCAGTACACCCGCTCGGTCCGGCCGGAAGGCAACCCGGCGGCCATCCGGCAGATCGACGAGGTCTTCGCGCCGGTCGCCCGCAAGTGGCGCGGGATCGGCGAGATCCCGGCCAGCGGCCTCGGGCTACGGCCCGACTACGCCCGCTTCGACGCCGGCCGGCGCTTCGGGGTGTCCCACCTCACGGCCGACGAGCCGGCCGAGTGCATTGCCGGCGCGGTGCTCCAGGGGCACAAGCGCCCGTTGGACTGCCCGGCCTTCGCCATCCGCTGCACGCCCGACCGCCCCCTCGGCGCCCCGATGGTCTCCTCCGAAGGCACCTGCGCGGCCTACTACCGCTACCGCCGCCATGGGGTCAAACCGTAGGGTGGGACGAAGTCCCACCAGCAAACTTCGTCTCATCACTTCCTGCCGATGCAGTGGACGTACTTCGTCCCCACCAGGAACAGACGGCCGCCAGATACGGCGGGGGAGGCGTGATTGGGGTCGCCAAGGTCGTTGATGGCGAGGAGCTTGAACTCGGCGGCGGATTGGAGCACGAAGCTCTTGCCGGCCGTGGCGTAGAAGATGCGGCCGAGGGGGTCGGCGATGGGGCTGGCCCAGGTGGTGGTGATGCCGTCGAGCCGGTGGGCGAAGAGCTGCTTGCCGGTGGCGGCGTCCCAGCAGCGGAGCACGCCGGGGGAGTGGAGACGCCAGACCCGGCCGTCGACCACGATCGGCGAGCCGATCCCCTCGGGCACCTGGGGAACGGTCCAGCGCACGTGGGTGGGGGTGACGTCGCCGGAGCCGGTCGGGTCTACGGCGACCCCCAGGCCGCCCCGCCCGCTGTCGAAGTAGACCACCCCGGCGCCGTAGGCGGGCGAGGCGGCGTCGCCTCCGCCGCGGCACCACCAGAGGAGCCGGCCGTCGGCCGGGTCGAGGCTTTGAAGGGCGTTGGACGACACGCCCATGGCCGAGGCAAGCAGAAGCATTTGGGGCTTTCCCTTTACGTCGATCACCAGCGGCGTGCTGTGCCCGAAGCCGGTCTGGGCGAGCTTCCGCTCCCAGCGGATCGCGCCGGTCGCCTTGTCGAAGGCCACGACCCGCGAATCGCCGGCCTTGGCCATGGCGAAGAAGAGGATCACCGTGTCGCGATAAAGGATGGGGCTGGAGCCCAGCGTGACGTCGAACGTATAGGGGACGATCTCCTTGCGCCAAACGATTGTGCCCCGGAAATCGACGGCGGCCAGAACCGAGGAGCCGAACGCGCACCAGACCAGCGTGCCGTCGGTGGTCGGGGTGGGGCACGCGTAGCCGCCGCCGGGACCGCTGCGGAAATCGCTCCGCAGCCAGGGGCCGGGTGGGATCGACCGGTCCCACAGCAGGCGGCCGTCGCCGGCGCGGTAGCAGAGCAGGTGATGCTCGGGGATCGCCTTGGTGCGGTCCTGGACCTCCGGCGCCCAGTGCGCCGTGCAGACGAAGAGGCGATCGCCCCAGACGCTCGGGCTGGCGTGTCCCTGGCCGTGCAAGGGGGTCTTCCAGAGGACGTCCCGGTTTGCCGGCCCGCCCCAGGTGATGGGGAGGTTGCGATCCTCGGTCTGGCCCAGGCCGGTCGGACCGCGGAACTGCGGCCAGTTCTCGCCCCGCGCGGGCACGGCCTGGGCGATGGAAACCACTGCCAGCGCCGACACGATCGCAAGCCTCATCGACATCGATTCCCCTCCCGATCAGCGGTCGGATACGCCTGAAATCGTACCCTGGATAGCGGCGCTTGCCAATCGGCCGGCGCTTCCACACATCGCCGGGGCGGTGCTCCAGGGCCACAAGCGCCCGTTGGACTGCCCGGCCTTCGCCATCCGCTGCACGCCCGACCGCCCCCTCGGCGCCCCGATGGTCTCCTCCGAAGGCACCTGCGCGGCCTACTACCGCTACCGGCGCCACGGCGCCAAAGCGTAGCGCGGCCCGCAACTGCTCGATCCGATGCTGCGGGGTGTCACGGAAGACGCAGGGCGGAGTCTACGAGGGGCGTTCCAAGACAATCATGTCTTGATAACCGTCCACCCCCTGGGGGACGTAGCAGCGAAGATCAAAAATAGAAGTCCAGTTCCGCCGAATGTATTCCTCAGTGTGCCAAGCCAGCTGAAACCATTCAGGTAAGAGGCCGCGGGTAGCGCCAGTCACGGCGTAGAGAAAGCCTTGTTTGTGCATGCGTTGCCTCGCGCCTCTCGGCAGTTCTTTCCACACGTGCTCTCCGAGTACCGTCGCAATCAGCAAGCCGCCCGGCTTCAGAATTCGGTGGAGTTCCTTGAGCCAGCCGAACTGTCGTTCTTCATCCAGATGCGTGAACACGGAAATAGTCCAGGCCAGATCAAAGGAGCCGGCCGCGTACGGAAGAGGCGGAGTGGCGTCGTTCGCAAGGAAATCGGCGCCGCTAATATTGCTTTGGCACCATTCAATTGCTTCCGCGTCGATGTCTGCTCCGACAAGCTCCACCGATGGCCATTTCCGGCAAAAGGCCAAGATCGTCCGCCCGCAACCACAGCCCAAGTCCAGCGCTCGCAGCCCCGCTGTGAGGGATCGATTGGCTCGTCTAAATCCCTCTTCAAGGTCACGCACAATCCTCTCTCCACTTTGGAGAAACTCCGTGATGCTACAATCAGAGCCGGTTACTTTCAGGCGGAGTCGTGGAGGCGGTGCAATGGTTTCGGGGTGTTTTCGCCGATATGCTTCGTCTTCTCCAGCCATCCGCCGAATTGCCCGGCGAACGATCCAACGATATGGAATCGCCAGAACGGGATACCACGACAGCGGCACGATGCGCTGGAGATAGCGTCGAAACAGGTAGCGAATATACATTGCGTTTCCCTTCCGATCGGGACCTCTCCGATAATCCACGGATAATGTAACAAGAGCCGCTCATCTCGAAGAGGCGGATCCCTTCCAGGGGCCCCCTTCCCGGCCGCGGCCGAACCAGAATCCGCACAGGCCGCCCAAGGCGATCATCAGGAGCATGGCGGGCTGAACGTCGCCGAGGTGCTGGAGGAAAAAGCCCAGGCTTCGGTCGTCGACAAACGGCGCGACCCGCCACAGGGCATAGATGCCCAGAGCCAGGGCCGCCAGCCCGGCCACCAGGCCGATCGCCAGCGAGCTGCGCTTGGCCGGGGCGCCGCATCCCAGGCCGATGCCTGCCCCGGGCAGGACGACGGCATACCATCCTTGCCCGGCCATCCAGACAAAGACCAAGTACCCGAGCAACCCGCCGGCCACGCCGCCGGCCAGGCACAACATCAGGTTGACGAGGTCGAGCTTCTGCGTCATGGCAAGGGTTCCTCTTCAGGCCCGCCGTCGGACCGGCGGAAGGAAAGGGTCGCCTGCGGAAGGGCTTTCTGGAGCTGCGCCTTGTCGTCGTCCGTAAGCGGAACGTCGGCAACGACCAGCTCGCGGAGCTTCTTGAGCCCCCGCAGCTTCAACAGCCCGGCGGCGGTGACGGGACTCCCCGAGAGGTCGAGCGATTCCAGCTCGGCCAGGGCCGCCAGGTGCTCCATCCCGGCGTCGTTGACCTCCACGTCGCGAGCTGTCCAGCGCCGTTGCGGTGCGATGGCTCCTTCGGCGCCTTGAACGACCCAATCTGGTCGCGGCAGGTCGACTCCGTCGGGCACGTTCCATCGCACGTCCCGCAGCGCCAGCCTCCGCAGCCTCTTCATCGAGCGGAAGTGCACCAGACCGTCGTTGTTGACGGCGCAGACCTCCCAAATCACTTTGCCGTCCTTGGGAAGGGCACGCTCGTAGTGCCTGGGCCGCTGGAGCACGAACTCCTCCAGGTTGGGCATCGCGGCGAGTGAGGCCAACTCCGCGTTTGCCAGAGCACAGTCGCAAAGCGACAGGCGGGTGAGATTGGTCAAACGGGTAATCAGGTGAGCACTGAGCTGCTGGCGGGGGCTGAGGTCCAGGCCCTCCAGGCGCAGCTCGCGCAAGTGCTCGAGCCCGCCGAAGAGCGCGCCGTACCCCGGCCTCGACGAGTCGATTCGCGGCCCGCGCAAGGTGATCCGAGACACCTTGAGCCGAGCCAGGTCGGGAAGAAACGCGCATGGATCCACCGGCATGATTCGGAGCACTTCCGGCCCGTGGGAAAGCTTTTGCTCCCGGCCAAACATTACGCCGTACGTCGTGGCGCGGGTGTTGGTCCGCCGGGCGTCGACGGGCACTTCGCGGGCCTCCAGCGCCACGGCGACCTGACGCTGCGCTTCCGAAGGTGCGGTGGCCCAGAGGACCCGAAGCCCGTGAGCCGACGCCTCCAGCCTCCCGGCGCCCTCCGCGGTGACGTGGGTCCCCCGCAAGCTGACCACCTCCAGTTTGGGTATGCGCCGGATGGCCTCCACGCAGTCGTCGCCCAGTGGCGTGTGATCGAGGACCAGCTCCCGCAGGCTGCCAAGCGAGGCGAGCTGCCGGATCCCTTCTTCGGTGACCGCCGTGCCGGTCAGGTCGAGCCGTTCGATCCCCTTCGGCTGGATCGCAAAAACCAGTCCGGCGTCGTCCAGCGCCGTGCCCCGCAGAACGATCCGGCGGCAGCGACGCAGATCGGCCAGCAGGGGGATCCGCGAGCCTTCGCTCCCCGGCGGGACTTCTACCTCCAGGATGCCGATCGGCTGCCCCCTGCGCGAAGTCGGCTCGGGCCCGAACTCGTATACCACGTGGCCGATCAAACTGGTCGCTTGCCCCTCCGCCTCGTCGCGCTGGGCCTCCACGGCCCGCCAACGGAGCCAACTGAACAGCCCGGCCACGGCCAGCACCAGGACCAAGAGCGTGCGCAAGTCGAACTGGTACCAGCGGAGCTTCGCGTTGCCCGCCGACCCGCGCGCTGAAGCCATGCCGATCCTCCCCACCCCGACGCCGGGACGAGCCGAGGCCGGGGTGCCGCACCAACCCGCATTTCTCGCCGCCGTAGGACGGGTTGACAACCCGTCCTACAGGTCTCGAAGGTTTATCCTATCCCATTCCCGCAGGTTGGGCAACATATCGGAGGGGCTGCCCCCCACCGCAGGGAAGGGCAGGGCAGGATCGGCCATCACGGCGCGATATTGGGTTATTTGGGGTGGATAGTTATGAAACGCCCCTCATGCCGCTTGGGAAAACCCTAGCGATTGTATGGGTCGCAACGCGCCAATTCGCCGATTCTATCGTGTATGGCTCGATCCACGCGCACTGCCGTCTTCGCAATCCTCCTGCTATCCCCCTGTATGATGGGATTGCAGGCTGCCTTTGGGGAGGAGTTCTGGCACTTTATCTTCCCCGAGCAGCGCGGGATGGAGATCCGCGACCCGACCCAGCTTCCCCGGGCCCCCCTGCCGGACTTGCCCAAGCCGGTCACCGTCTCCGACGCGAAGCCGGAGCTGAAGGTGTGGCATCTCTCGCTGGACGAGGCGATCCGCACGGCCCTGGCCAACTCGGAGGTGGTCCGGGTGCTGGCCGGGGCGGGGGCCGTCTCCAGCGGGAACACGATCTACGACCCGGCAATCGCCAACACCGGGATCGACGCGGCCCGGGCGAGGTTCGATCCGACCTTTCAGATCCGCAACACCTTCAACCGGGAGGAGGTTCCGCTGGGTCCGGTCCTGCGCGGCGACCCACCGCGGCTGGGCATCGAAGGGACTCGGAGCGACGCGTACGACATGCGTCTGGGGCTGTCGAAGCCGACGGTGACGGGCGGGAGCTTGAACCTGGGCGTGAATGCCACGCCGCAACGGAGCTCGGCGGGCGGCGAGCTCAACCCGCGAATCCCCTCCTCGGCCGACTTGGGCCTCACGCAGCCGCTCTTGCAAGGGGCGGGGACGGCCGCAAACCTGGCCCCCATCGAGCTGGCCCGGATCGACACGGAGCGATCGTTCTTCCAGCTCAAAGACAGCGTGCAGCGCCTGGTGCAGGGGGTGATCCAGGCCTACTGGGCGCTGGTCTTCGCCCGGACCGATCTCTGGGCCCGCCAGCAGCAGGTCGAGCAAGGCCAGTTCGCCTTGAAGCGGGCCGAGGCGAACTTGAAGTGGGGCCGAGTCGACATCTCCGACGTGGCCCAGGCCCGATCCGCCCTGGCCGGGTTCAATGCCACCCTGGTCACGTCGGGGGCCAACGTGTTGCAGCGGGAGGCAGCGCTGCGGAACATCCTCGGGCTGCCGCCGTCGGACGGCTCGCAGATCGTGCCGGTCACGCCTCCGCCCAAGGAGCGGCTGACCGTGGATTGGGACGACCTGCTGCGCACGGCGGAGACCTACCGGCCCGACCTCATTGAACTGAAGCTGATCCTCGAGGCCGACCAGCAGCAGATCCTCCTGGCCCGCAACGAGGCCTTGCCTCGGCTGGACGCCAGCGCCCTGTATCGCTGGAACGGGCTGGAAGGGCGGACGCCGGATCGGACCCTGGTGGCTTCCGAGGCGGGCCAGTTCACGGGCTGGCAGTTTGGGGTGAATTTCTCGGTGCCGCTGGGTCTGAGGCAGGCCCGGGCCGGGCTGCGGCGCCAGGAGCTGATTCTAGCCCGGGACCGGGCCCAGCTTGAGCAGGCCCTGCACGGCGCGGCCCACTCACTGGCCACCAGCTTTCGCAACCTGGCGCAGTCCTACGACCAGTACGAGGCATTCCGGGAGGTCCGGGAAGCGGCCCGGGTCAATCTCGAGCGGCAACAGGCTGCCTACACCGCCGCCTACGAGCGGCCAGGCCGCACGCTGTACTACTTGAACGTGCTCCAGGCGATCACCCAGTGGGGCAATGCCGTGAGCGACGAGGCCCTGGCGCTGGTCCAGTACAACACGGAGCTGTCGAATCTGGAGCAGCAGACGGGCCGGATCCTCGAGACGCACGAGATCCGGTTCGTCGAGGAGCGGTACGGCTCGATCGGTCCGCTGGGGCGCCTGTTCGAGGACCGCTGCTATCCGCTCGATCGCCGCCCGACCGGCAACGAGGACCGGTACTCCAGCGGCACCGAGCCGGCGGAGAAGGCGTTCGGCCTGAAGCCTCCGACGATTCTCGGGCGCGGCAAGCCGGGCCCGGCGCCCATGCCGTTGCCCGGCGCCCCGCCGGCGGTTCCGGGCATCCCGCCGCCGGAAGACGCTCCACCCGATCGTCCCGCGATGCCGGCGCCGCAGGGGAATCCGCTTCGTCCGCCGGAGCCCGAGGATGGGTCGTAGCCCGGCAGGGTGGCACTGGCGTCTCGCCAGCCCGTAGGTTATGCTTCAGCATGACACCCCTGCCGATCCGGTGTCCGTTATGCTGAAGCATAACCTACAGACGATCCTCCTGGGATCGCGCACGCTCGTCTAGCGCTTGGAGAACTGCGTGCCGCGCCGGGCACCGCGGAGTCCGTACTTCTTGCGCTCCTTCATCCGGCTGTCGCGAGTCAAAAGGCCGGAATCGCGGAGCGACTGCTCGGTGGCGGGGTCGAAGCGTTTCAAGGCGCGGGCGATGCCCAGCTTGCAGGCGTCGGCCTGTCCGTTGATCCCGCCCCCGTGCACGCGGATGAGCACGTCCACCTGGTCGCGCCGACCCGACCCGACCAGCGGGGCCACCACGGCCTTCTGCTGCTGCTCGATGAGGAAATACTTCTCCAGGGGGCGATCGTTGACGACGATCCGTCCCCGGCCCGGACGAATCCGCACCCGGGCAACCGACGTCTTGCGCCGTCCCGTGCCTAGAACGTCGTGGGTCCCCTTGCCTTCGATGATCGCAGCTTCTGACATGGACGTCCTTCTTTGACTGGATCGCTGGGAAGACTACTGGTCTTTCTTGGCCTTCTTCTTGTCGGGCTTCTTGACCGCCAGCTCGATCTGCTTCGGCTCCTGCGCCTGGTGCGGATGCTGCTCCCCCGCGTACACCTTGAGCTTGGAGAGCATCTTGACGGCCAGCTTGTTCTTGGGCAGCATGCGGCGAACCGCCTCGCTGAGGATCTTCTCCGGCTTGCGGGCGACTCGCTGGGCAGCCGTCTCGCTCCGCAGCCCGGTATAGCCCGTGTACCACGTGTAACGCTTCTCTTTCCACTTCTTGCCGGTAAAGACCACCTTCTCCGCGTTCACGACGACGACGAAATCCCCCGTGTCGACGTGCGGCGTGTAGGTCGGCCGGTGCTTGCCCATCAGGATCACGGCGATGTCGCTCGCCAGGCGGCCGACCACCTTGTCCTTGGCGTCCACCAGCCACCATTTCGGCGTGATCTCCCGTGGCTTGGCCATGTAGGTCTTCATGTTCGTCCCACTCGTTCGTTCGGTCCGTGTCCCGGCCCTTCGGTCGCGCCGCCCGCGCAGACTCACCCGCGCTGCCCTCTCACGACAGCCTCGCCGGGGCAACGAAACACGTAATTTACCTGTTTCCCGGCTCCCCGGCAAGCCATGCCGAGCGGGGGTGCCAGCCGATCGAGGAAGTCGGGCAGCGAGACCCGCACCATCGGGGGGGAATGTTCCGGCAACTGCGACGAAACGGTCCCTTTGGGTGGCTCTGAACAACCCGACTCAGGCCCGCCTCATTTCGAGGGACCCTTGGTTCGCCAACAACCTAGAGTTGTTGCGTTCCCCCCCATGATATCGGGGTTGCCATACCGCAGCTTGACCCGAAGAGCGTGGCGCCCCCTTCCTGCGCCGAAGCCTTCATGCCTCAATCGACTTACCACTGCCGGGCCTCACGGGTGGTGGGCGTTTGGCTCGCGCTGGTTGGGTGCTTCTTCGGACCGGCCGAGGCGGCGTCCTGGGACGCTGCCTCCCGGGCGGAGAACGATCGAGAATCTCGCCCGGCCAACGACACCGCGCACGAGGCCGTCTTGCGCTATCGGGCGTTGGAAGGAAACCCCTCCCCAACGGAGCTCCGCCTGTTTGCCGACGCGGCCGACGGCCGTTGGGACGAGCACGGCCTGCTGCGGGCCGCCCTGCTGGCCAGCGGCGTGGACCGGCCCGACCGGCTCGACTCCTACGAGGCCGGGCTCTGCCGGCTGGTCGCCGAGCTGAGGGAATCGGACACGACGGCAGGCACGCCCCGGCAGCAGGCGCAGTGGGTGTTCGAGTTCATGCACCGCCGCATCCTCCGGGGCGGCTATCGGCTTGAGGCCACCGCCCTGACCGAGGCCCTCGACCGGGGCCAGTTCAACTGCGTCAGTGCTTCGGTGCTGTTCCACTGCCTCGCCAGGGAGTTCGGGCTGCCGGTGTGCGCGATGGAGGGGCCGGGCCATGCCATGACCCGGCTGCGCCTGGCCGGGGAGATTGTCGACGTGGAGACGACTTGCCCGGAGTGGTTCCGCCTGGCCGCCGACCTCAGGAAGCAGGCCGAGCGGGCCCGCAAGATCCCGGCCCGGACCGCGGAAGTCGACCGCCGTGCGCGTCCGCTCCGCGAGGTCTCCGACGTGCAACTGGTGGCCATGATCTACTACAACCGGGGCGTGGATCTGTTGGGCGAGAAGCGGTTCCCCGAGGCCCTGGCCGCCAACGCCAAGGCCCTGCGCCTCGATCCTTCGAGCGTCACCGCGCGGGCGAACCTCCTGGCCACCCTGAACAACTGGGCGATCGACCTGGGCCTGGGCCGGCAATACGCCGAGGCCGCCCGCTTGCTGGAGAAGGGCATTGCCTTGGAGCCCGACTATGCCATCTTCCAGGCGAACTACCGCCAGGTGCACCGCAACTGGGTCGAGTCGCTCAGGCCGGATTTGACAGGACGCGATCGGTAACCTAGGGTTTCAATGGCCGTCGCCTGAGCTGCCCGGTGGGGCAGCAGGCCGCCACTTTTCCCCTGGTACTTCCCTTTCTCCCGGGCCCGAGCGCTCGCTTCCGCCAACCACTCGACGGACGTTCCTGACGGTGACCGCCGGGCCGGGACGGCTGAGCCCTTGCCGGCCGAACCCTTTTTCCCGCCAGCGCCCCCGGGTGGCGTTGTCCCCCGGGCGGCCCGGCAGGAGAGATGTTGATGACGACAACCCTGAGCGTGCCGCCAGCCAGTCCGCCCATCGACCGAAGCCCCTTGCCGGACGACGACGTCCGAGTGCAGGTGTGGGGGATCCTGGGAGGGCTTTATCGCCAGAACAGCGCGCCCGAACGGCGCGGCGAGGCCCGGTATCCCTATCCTTACCTGGTTCACCTCACGCCGGTCGGAGAAGACGGCGTCACCCCTTGCGGCGAGCCGGTGGTGGTCGTGGGGAAGCACCTCTCCGAGCGAGGGTTCGGCTTCTACCACCCCAAGCCGCTCCCGCACCGGCGGATGATCGTCTCGCTGGAGACCGCCGGGGGCACGAAACTCGGCTTCCTCATCGAGTTGAGCTGGTGCCGTTTCACACGGCATGGATGGTACGAGAGCGGCGGACGCTTCCGCCAGACGGTGCCCCCGCCTGACACGCCTTGACGCCGTGAGTCCGCTGCCGCTATGGTTGAGAGGCGGGGCGGACACGAGGGGATTCTCTTCGAGGCGCTCTTCGAGGCGGTGGAGCCGAGATGAATGGGACGGACCCTTGGGGCGTGGACGACGGCTACGAGGACACCGGCCGGCACTGGCACGCGACGTCGCCTACGACCCGGCGGGCGATCCACGCCTGCATGGGCGTGCCGGAAGGGGCGGCCGGGCCGGAGCCGCACGACGCGGTCCGCGTGGTCCATCCCGGGGTGCCCGTCCCGTGGCCGGAGCCGGGCGACTTGCACCTGGAAGACGGCGGCGTGGTTCGAGTCGAGCAGCAGTTGCCGCCGGACCTGCCCTGGGGATACCACGAGTTCCGGCCGAGCCGGCGGGAGGCCCGGACCCTGGTGATCGCAGCCCCCCGGGAGTGCCTCCTGCCGACGCGGACCTGGGGCTGGGCCGTCCAGCTTTACGCCACCCGATCCCGGCAAAGCTGGGGCTTCGGCGATCTGGCTGATCTGCGGGAGTTGGCCCAATGGTCGGCCGAGCTGGGCGCCGGAGTCATCCTCGTCAACCCGCTGGGCGCGGTCGCCCCCACCCTGCCGCAACAGGCCAGCCCCTACTATCCGTCCAGCCGGCGGTTCTTGAATCCCCTGTATCTGCGCGTCGAGGAGGTTCCCCAAGCGGCCGAGCTCGGCCCGGAGCTCGAGGAATTGGCGGCGGCGGGCCAGGCCCTGAATGCCGAGCGGCGGATCGACCGGGACGCGGTCTTCCGCCTGAAGCAGGCGGCCTTGGAGCGGATCTTCGCCGTTTTTTCGGCCGACGACCAGCTCGATCGGTTCTGCCGCGATCGGGGGCGGCCCCTGGAGCAGTTTGCCACCTACTGTGCCTTGGCAGCTCATTTCGGAGGCGACTGGCGCCTTTGGCCCCCACAGTACCGCTCGCCCGAGCATCCCGCGGTGGGCCGTTTTGCCCACGAGCACGCCGGCGAGGTTCGCTATCACCAGTGGCTCCAGTGGCTTGCCGATCGGCAGTTGGGCGTGGCGGCGGGCGTGGCGGCGGGCGTGGCGGCGCTGGTGCAGGACTTGCCTATTGGGGTGGACCCTGGGGGGGCGGACGCCTGGGTATGGCAGGACCTGCTGGCCGGGGATTGCTCGGTCGGGGCCCCGCCCGACGCGTTCAATCCGCTGGGCCAGAACTGGATGCTCCCCCCCCTGGTGCCGCACAAGCTCCGCGCCGCCGCGTACGAGCCGGTCGTCCAGACGCTCCGTGCGTTGCTGCGTCACGCGGGCGGGCTGAGGATCGACCACGTGATGGGCCTGTTCAGGCTCTACTGGATCCCCCACGGCCTGGGACCGGCGCAGGGGGCCTACGTCCGCTATCGGGCCGAGGAGCTGCTGGCGATCGTCGCGCTGGAAAGCCGCCGCGCCGGGGCGTTCGTCGTGGGGGAGGACCTGGGGACGGTCGAGCCGGAGGTCCGCCGGCAACTGGCCGCCCGGCGGATCCTGTCGTTCCGCCTGCTGTGGTTCGAGGACCAGCCGCCGCGCCGGTACCCCGAGCTGGCCATGGCCGCGGTCACGACCCACGACCTGCCCACCATCGCCGGCCTGTGGGGCGGCGAAGACCTGGCCGCGCAGCGGGCCCTGGGATTCGACCCAGACGAGGCGATGGGCAGGCTGCGGCAGCGTTTTTCCCGCGCGATCCAGGCGCAGGGGGAGACGAGCGTCGCGGAGGCGATCGAATCGGCCCACCGCCTGCTTGCCGAGGCCCCGTCGTTGGTCCTCGTGGCGACCCTCGAGGACGCGCTGGCCGTGACGGAGCGGCCGAACATGCCGGGCACGACCGACCAACGGCCGAACTGGTCCCTGGCCCTGCCGGGTGGACGCGAGGCCCTTCAGGCTGCCGGGCTTGCCCGCCGGATCGCCCGCCGGCTCCAGCGTCCGAACGGGTTTTGACTCGCGGGGCGCCGGGAGCGTAGAATGCCTTCGCCGGCAGGCTCTTGCCACGAGGGAGAAACCATGCAGCAGCCAGGGTCCAGCGAGCCAACCCCGGGGGAAGCCGCCACGCAGAAGGCGACGTTCGCGGCCGGGTGCTTCTGGGGCGTCGAGGAGGTGTTTCTCCACGTGCCGGGCGTCGTCTCCACGGTCGTCGGCTACACGGGCGGTTCGGTCGAGAACCCGACCTACGAAGACGTCTGCTCCGACACCACCGGCCACGCCGAGGCCGTCGAAGTGGAGTTCGATCCGCGCACGATCGGCTACGGGCAATTGCTCGAGGTGTTCTGGAACTGCCACGACCCGACGCAGAAGAACCGCCAAGGTCCGGACCTGGGCACCCAGTACCGCTCCGCGATCTTCTTCCACAATCCCGAGCAGCAGGCCGCGGCCCTGGCGTCGAAGGAGCGCCTGGCGGCCAGTTGCCGGCACGCCAGGCCCATCGTCACCGAGATCACGCCGGCCCCGGCGTTCTATCGCGCCGAGGAATACCACCAGCAATACGTGCGCAAGCACGGGTCTTCAACCTGCCCGGGGCGTTAGATGAAACGATCCGACTCCACGACGTTCTCTCGGTTCTCTCTGCCAGCGATCGTTCTGGTGCTCGCCGCGGGCGTGGCCGCGGCGGCCGACGGCCCGCCGCGCATCGCGTGGGTCGCCAAGGCCCCGCCCCTTGACGCGCCGGCCGGGCCCGTCATTCGCGTGGCCACGGTCGACGAGCTCTTTGACGCCGCCGAGAAGGTGCGGCCCGGCGGGACGATCCTCCTGGCCGACGGCCTGTACCGCATGCCCCGCTACTTCGACCTGCACACCGACCGGGTGACGCTCCGCAGCGCCTCGGGCCGGCGCGAGAGCGTCGTCTTGGACGGCTCCGAGAGCCGCCACGGCGAGCTGGTCGGCATTACCGCCTGCTCGGGCGTGACGATCGCCGACCTGACCATCCAGAACGTCAAGTTCAACGGGTTCAAGATCAACTCCGATCTCCGCGCCACCCGGGTCACCGTGCGCAACTGCGTGATCCGCAACGTCTGGCAGCGGGGCGTCAAGGGTCCGGCGGTGCGACTGGAGGATCGCGAGAAGTTCCGGCCCACCGACTGCCGCATCGAGTACTGCCTGTTCACCCTCGACCGGCCCAAGCGCCTGGAGGACGACCCGGCCGACACGTTCGGCGGCGACTACGTGGGCGGGATCGACGTGATGTGTGCCCAGGGCTGGACGATCGCCGACAACGTGTTCGCCGGCATCCACGGGCGCAACCGCCAGGCCCGGGGCGCGATCTTCGTCTGGAACGATTCCCGCGACTGCACGATCGAGCGGAACGTGATCGTCGACTGCGACGCGGGCATCTGCCTGGGCAACTCGTACAAGCCGGCCGAGACGCCGGTCCACTGCACCCGGTGCGTGGTCCGCAACAACTTCGTCACCCGCTGTCCCGAGTCGGGCATCGTGGCCGACTACACGCGCGACTGCAAGATCCTGCACAACACGATCCACGATCCCGGCTCGCGCCTGGGTCGGCTGATCCGGCTGGTACACGCCAACGACGGGCTGGTGGTGGCCAACAACCTCTTGAGCGGCCCGGCGATGCGGATCGAGACCCAGGACCCGATCGCGATCCGCGGCAACGTGACCCGGGAGATGGGCAGCTCGTTTGTCGACGTCGCCCAGGGAGACCTGCACCTGCGCTTTGCGGTGCCTGGCGTGGTGGGGGCGGCGGACCGGCCGGCCGAAGTCGCCGACGACTTCGACCGCCAGCCCCGCGGCGCCCGGACCGACATCGGGGCCGATCAGCACGCGGCCGCGGCCAGGGTCTACCCAGGCGCGCATTGGGAGACCCGGCGGCCCGAGGAGGTCGGCCTGGCGAGGGCCGGGCTCGACGCGATGCGCGAGCTGGTCGGCGGGCGGGGCTGCGTCGTGCGCCATGGGTACCTCGTCTACACCTGGGGCGACGTGACCAAGCGGGCCGACGTCGCCAGCGCCTGCAAGCCGTGGTACACCCACTTCCTCTTGAAGGCCCTGGAGGACGGCCGCATCCCGAGCCTGGACGAGAAGCTCGGGCGCTGGGAGCCCCGCCTGGAGGCAATCAACCGGGAGCTCGGCTACAAGGATCGCGCCGTCACCTGGCGCCACGTGGCCAGCCAGACCTCCTGTTACGGCGTGGCCGAGTCGCCCGGTGCGGCCTACGACTACAACGACTGGCAGATGGCCCTGTTCCTCGACACCCTCTTCCTGAAGGTCTACGGCGTGACGCACGAGACGCTCGACGCGAAGGTCCTTCACCCGCTGCTCAGCGACCCCCTCCAGTGCGAGGACAAGCCCACGTTCCTGGCGTTCGATCTTGGGAGCAGTCCGGGTCGGGTGGGCGTTTCGGTCCGCGATTTCGCCCGCTTCGGACTCCTCTACCTGCACCAGGGGAATTGGAGAGGCAAGCAGCTCCTGCGGCGCGAGCACGCCGTCATGGCCGTGTCCAGTCCGCTGCCCAACTCGATCCCCCGGACCGCGGGCAAGCAGGCCGAGATGATCCCGGGGCAGCGCACGCTCGGCTCGCGCAGGCTCCCGGACGACCAGACCGACCACTTCGGCAGCTACAGTTGGCTGTGGTGGGTCAACGGCGTGGACCGCCACGGGCAGCGCATGTGGCCCGACGCCCCGGCCGACACCTTCGGGGCCTTCGGCCACGGCGGCCCGCGCGGCATGTTCGTCATCCCCAGCCTCGACCTGGTCGTCTCCTACAACGACGCCGACAAGCTGACGGGCTGGCTCCCCGGGCCGGTCAATCCCACGAACAAGGCGATGAAGCGGCTGGTCAAGGCCGTGCTGCCGGGCGATCGCTCCGCCGAGGAGTAAACAGGTTTGCACGATTCCAGGAGTCTCCGGGGGTGGCTGGTGGCCGCAGCGACGAAGCCCCAGGCGCGGATTGCTGGGGCACCGCTGCGCTATGCCCCAGCCACCCGTCCGTGTTTCCTGCACTGGCTGACAAGCAGCCAGTGCCACCCGACGATTGCCAAGCGGTTCTGTTTTGGGTAGAGTCGGGGGGACCGAAACCGACAGGAGTGTGCCATGGCCTTGAGATGCTCGTGCGTTGCGGCGGTAGCGGCGATTTTGGCTTCGCCGGCCGGGCCGGCCCGGGCAGCCCCGTCCGAGCGGCCCAACGTCGTGGTCATCTTGGCCGACGACCTGGGCTACGGCGACCTGGGCTGCTACGGCCATCCGACGATCCGCACCCCGAGCCTCGACCGCATGGCCGCCCAAGGGCAGCGGTGGACGAGCTTCTATTCGGCCGCCCCGGTGTGCACCCCGAGCCGGGCCGCCCTGCTGACCGGCCGGCTGCCGATCCGCAGCGGCATGTGCCACGACTCCCGCCGGGTGCTGTTCCCGAACTCCGCCGGCGGGCTCCCCCCGGAGGAAATCACCCTGGCCGAGGCGCTTAGGCCGCTCGGCTACGCCACCGCGTGCGTCGGTAAGTGGCACCTGGGGCATCTGCCCCAGTACCTACCCACCAGCCGGGGCTTTGACTCCTATTTCGGCGTCCCCTACTCGAACGACATGGACCGGGTGGCCGACGCCCCCAAGGGCCGGGAAGCCCTCTTGCGCGCGAAGATCGAGTACTTCAACTGCCCGATCCTTCGCGACCGCAGCATCGTCGAGCGGCCCGCCGACCAGCACACCATCACCCGGCGATACACCGAGGAGGCCATCCGCTTCATCCGGGCCAACCGCCAGCGGCCGTTCTTCCTCTACCTCGCCCACAACCTGCCGCACGTGCCGCTGTTCGCCTCCCCGGAGTACCGGGGGCGCAGCCTGCGCGGGCTGTACGGCGACGCGGTCGAGGAGATCGACGCGGGCGTGGGCCGGATCCTCGATACGCTCCGCGAGCTGGGCCTCGAGCGCCGCACCCTCGTGGTGTTCACCTCCGACAACGGACCCTGGCTGTCGTTCGACGAGCACGGCGGCTCGGCCGGCCTGCTGCGCGAGGGGAAGGGGAGCACCTGGGAAGGCGGGATGCGCGAGCCGGGCCTGTTCTGGTGGCCCGGCACCATCCAGCCCGGCGTCGTCACCGAGCTGGGAAGCACGCTCGATCTGTTCCCCACGTGCATCAAGCTGGCCGGGGGCACGCCGCCGGCGGACCGGGTGCTCGACGGGCTGGACGTCGCGCCCGCGCTGATGGGCACCGGCCCCAGCCCGCGCAACACCATGTTCTTCTACCGCGACACGCGGCTTTTCGCCGTGCGGCACGGGCCGTACAAGGCCCACTTTGTCACGCAATCGGGCTACGGTCCGGACAAGCCCGCAAAGCACGACCCGCCGCTGGTGTTCGAACTGAACCAGGACCCCTCGGAAAAGCACGACGTGGCTCGGCAGCATCCCGAGGTGGTCGCCCAGATCCGCCGGCTCGTGGCCGAGCACCGCGCCGGCGTGCAGCCGGTGCGGTCGCAGCTCGAGGAAGTGATCCGAGCGAAATAGCGAGCCAGCGGGTAAGACTTCCCTGGAACGGCTCAGAGACCCGGGGCCGGCACGTCCTTGAGCTTTTCTCGCTGCTCGGGGGTGAGCACGCTGAGGGCCTTCTCGGTGTTCTGCTGCTGAAGCTCCTGGATCTTCTGCTGAAGCTCCTCGCGGAGCTGGCGGAGCTTCTCCTCTTGCTCCGGCGTGACCTCGAGCCGCTTGAGCGTCGCGGGATTCTGGAGCAGCGCGCCGGCCAGGAGCCGGAAGCGAAGCTCCTTGAGCCGCTCGACTTGCCGCGGCTGGAGCACCGCTTCGACCTCCTTGCGAACCTCGGCGGTCCGCTTGTCGGCCTTCTTGCGAAGCTCGGCGAGCCGCTCCTGCCGCTTCTCCCGCGGCAGGTTGGACACCTCGACCCACTCCTGGCGCGACTCGTCCTGGTACTTCTTGGCCAGCGCCAGCAGCTTGTCTTTCTGCTCGTCGGTGAGACTGAGCTCCTTTTGGACGTTTCCCTGACCCAGCATCCAGAAGCCGGGCAGCCCGGAGAGTCCCGGCGTTGCCGCCCCGGGCGCCCCGAAGAACGTCCCCGGCTTGGGCCCGGGTTTCCTTTGGCCTCCCGCCTTGGGGCCCTGGGCCAGACCGGGCTTGGCCAATCCGATGACGGCGGCAGCGGCCGCCAGGAGGACGAACATGGACACAAATCGGCGCATGGTCATCTCCTTCTCCAACGAATTCCCCCCTCTAGGGCTCCTGCACGTGCTGTGCAGTCGCCCGGACGACCCCATCAGGTTCACCAAGCCGAGGCGGGAAGTCAAGCACCCGGGCGGGGAGATTGGGGGGGGTGAGCATACGAATCCGACACTCCGGTTTCCCTCACCCGACCTCTCCCGGAGGGCGAGAGGTTATGTTAGAACGGCTTAGATTTCGGAGCGATCATGACGCCGCGCGAGCGCGTTCTCACCGCCCTGGACCATCGTGTGCCCGATCGCACGCCCCGCGATTTCTGGGCGGAGCCGTGTACGTGGAATCGGCTGCTGGCCCACCTGGGGCACGACGACAAGGCCCGCGTGCTCGACGAGCTTGGCATCGACGTGCGGCACCTGGAGATACCCGCCTTGCCCGAGCAGGCCGTGGGCGGCGGCGTGTGCCGGAACTACTGGGGGGAGCAGTACGTGTACCGGCACACCCCTTGGGGGCCGATGCGCGAGGACGTGCGCGGGGCGCTGGCAGAGGCCAAAACCCTGGCCGACCTGGAACGCTTCGACTGGCCCACGCCCGACTGGTTCGACTACACGTCGCTGCCGGGGCAGTGCCGCCGGCTGGAGAGACATGCGTTGCTGTACGGGTTTGCCGACGTGTGGCAGCGGCCCGGGTTGGTCCGAGGCTGGGAGGGGATGTTCTTCGACATGGTCGAGCGGCCCGACTGGGTCCATTTCCTCTGCCGCAAGTTCACCGATTTTTATCGGGAGGACTACACCCGGGCGGCCGAGACGACCCGCGGCCGGATCGACCTCTATCTGCTCATCAGCGACCTGGGCAGCCAGGCCGGCCCCTTGATCTCTTTGCCGATGTTCCGCTCGTTGGTGGCCCCGTACTTGAAGGAGATGATCGACTGCATCCACGGTCTGGGCGGGAGAGTGCTCTACCATAGCTGCGGGGCCATCTGGCCGTTCATCCCCGAGCTGATCGCGCTGGGCGTCGACGTGCTGGACCCGATCCAGCCGGTCGGACCGCAGATGGCCCCGGAGCGGCTGAAGGCCGAGTTCGGCGACCGTGTGAGCTTCCACGGCGGCATCGACGTGCAGCACCTCCTGCCGCACGGCTCGCCCGAGCAGGTTCGGGCCGAAGTCCGCCGCTACTGCGACGCGCTGGGCCGCGGCGGCGGCTACGTGCTGGCCCCCGCCCACCTCTTCCAGCCCGACGTGCCGCCCGAAAACGTGCTGGCCGTGTATCAGGCCGATTGACGAGCGTGGACCATTGGCGTCTGATAGAGCTCGCCGAGGGTGGCTGGGGCAGAGCGCCAGCGATGCCCCAGAGGCCCGGCCGCTGGGGCTTCGCTCCGCTCAGCCACCAGCCACCCCGGCCCAATCAAGAAGACGCGAAACTCAGGGAGTCCGGCGATGCAACAACGCATTCTCACTCGGCGTGCGGCCCTGTGCATTCTGGCTGGCGCCGTCCTCTTCGGCGCCGCGGCCACGGCCCGAGCCGAGCCGCTTCGCGACGTGAAGGTCACCAGCGACCGCGCCCCGGATTGCTCCTCGCTGGAGTCGATCGTCCGCTCGGTCACGCGGGGCTGCACGACCGACGACGAGAAGATGATCGCCGTCTACAACTTCTGCCGCTACGTGTATTACCACCATGCCTACCCGAGCGAGGAGCGCGGGGTGTCGGCCCTGAAGATGATCCACGTGTACGGCTGGGGGCTGTGCGGGGGGCAGCACAGCGTCATGGCCGCCCTGTGGGACTCCGCCGGCTGCAAGTGGCGCTACCGCGGCTGGAGCAGCCCCGGTCACACGACGGTCGAGGTCTTCTACGGCGGCCGCTGGCACTACCTCGACACCTTCCTGAAGTTCTACTGCTGGATGCCCGATCCGGCCGATCCCGGGCGCCGGACCATCGCCGGCCAGGAGGACATCCGCGCCAACCCCGCCCTGGTGACCGACGGCTTCGTCATGGACGAGGAGCGGAAGATTGCGTACCACAAGGACAACCGATTCGGCTACGTGGGCGAGAAGGTCCACTGGACCGCCCCCGCGTTCATGGTATGCGGCGACGATCTGCCCGGCCTGCTCAGCGGCGTGCGGTCCAGCTCCAACGCCGGCAGCCCGCGCGGCTGGGCCTCGATCCAGTTCGACGATCCCGGCTACTTGGCGGCGGTCAACCTCGGCGTGGGCTACGCCCTGACGCTCGACTGGGACAAGCGCGACGACGCCTGGTACTTCCGCGGCAGCAAGCAGCCGCCGCGCCACTCCTGCGGCGACAAGGACTACCGCAACTGCCCGGCCATCGGCCCGCTGTTGGAGCCATACGCCGGCCAGGAGCGGCAGCGGACCTGGTCGAACGGGACGCTCGTGTTCCGGCCCGATTTTTCGAGCGACGCCTTCCTGGGCTCGCTCAAAGAGGTCCAGAACGCCGTGTGGCGAGGCGGGGCGCTAGAGCCGAAAGACCCCAGCCAGCCCGGCGCCATCGTCGTGGAGATGGCCTCGCCGTACGTGGTGGCCAAGGCGTCGGGCACGGTCCGCGGTGAGGACGCCCGGACCGAGGTCTCCACCGACCAGAAGCAGTGGAAGCCGGTCGACCTGGCCCGCCTGGGCCAGTCCGTGGCCGGCACGTATCGCTACGGCGTGCGCGTCACGTTCGGCAAGCCGCTTCTCGGGCTGGAGCTGGTGAGCATCGTCCAGCACAACCAGGAGGCCCTGCCGTACCTGGCCCCGGGCAGCAACGCCGTCACCATCGCTGCGGCCAATCCGGCGGCCTTGGGCGCCAATCGCCTCGTGGTGACTTACGCCTACTGCCCGGGCTGGCGCAACGCGACGCCGGAATCGCTTTTCGACGAGGGGGCGGAGATCGCCCGGGCCCATCACGCCCAATGGGCCGAGAAGCCCGTCGTCGTGCAGAAGGTTATCGACAAGCTCCCCTGCCGGCTGGACATCCCGGTGCCCACGCCGCGGGGCAAGCAGCCGGTCTACCCGCGCATGGTGTTCCTGCGCCGGGAGGTCCTCGCGCCGGGCCAGGAGCCGCTGCCGGTGCCGGCGCCTCCTTCGACGCCGTCGGTCGGCCCGGCCGAGGAGCTGGCCACGCTTCCCAACCCGTGGACGATCGGCTGCCAGGCTCCGCCGGTCCAGCCGTCGCGCCCGACCACGACCATGACCCTGCCGGCCACCCGAATCGCCTACGTCTCGAAGCGGGGGGAGGCGTTCGAGCACCACTTTATCAAGTGGCTCAAGGACAACTCCGACGCCTGGGTGCTTTTGGCCGGGTTCGAGCCGGCGAAGCTCCCCGAGGCCAGGCAGCTCGCCTCGGCCAGGCTCATCGTCTACGTCCACGAGGCGCACGACAAGGCCCCCATGCAGGCCGCCGCCGTGATGCTCAACGCCCCCTTTGAGGTGGGAAAACCCTACGATTTCGCCGGGCTCGGCCAGACCATGGGCGTGACGGTGGTCGAGAAGGGCGCCGGGCCGGATTCGCCCCTGGTGCCGCCGCGGCGCTGCGCGATCGACGTGACCCGGGCCGTTCGGGCCTGGATCGCCGGCGGGGCTCGGCACGGGTTGGCCGTCCGGATCGTCCCGAACCGCGGCGTCGACGACGGCTGGACGGTCCGCTTCACCCCGGTGCGGCAAAAACCCCTCGAGCTGGAAATCGCCACCTACGCCGACCGGTAGCCCGCGTTTCTCACCGGCGTAGGACGGATTGCCAATCCGTCCTTGTGCGGGACGGGTTACCAACCCGTCCTACGGGGCGAGTGGCACGCCCTGACAAGGGCGTGGCTCGGCCGGGCGCCCCACCACGCCCTTCGCTTCGCTCAGGGCCGTGCCACCCGACCCGCACCACAACCGGGAATGAAGAATGCAAAATGAAAAATGCAAAGTGAAAAGTGCAAAATGAAGGTCCGCTCGCCAATTTGCATTTTGCACTTTTCACTTTGCATTCCCCTCGACAGGGGGGCTATCATGCGCAGCCCCTGAACGCTTTTCTTGCGAACCATTACGGCAAGGCGTTCGTTATGAGGGTGGCACCCTTGGGACAGGGCAACGCTGGTTGACCATCGTCCATCCAGGGCCTATAATCGAATACCCGAAATTGGGGGTATTCCGGGTTGCCATCGTTCCCCCCTTCGTGCCGACCTGCATCATCGTATCCTTTGTGAAGTCAAGGTCTTATCGATGGAGTGCCGTTGTGGAATGCGTCCTCCGGACCAGTATGGGAAGGGGATGCATTACTGTACCACACGAGGGGTCAACCACACTCAGCCCATTCGCCGTTGGTTAAGCGTTTTGGTCGGGCTGATGGTGGCGGCGCAGGGTCTCGGGCCAAGTTGGGCTGACGCCGGCCAGGCAGGCCCGCCCCAGGCGGCTTGGGAGCAGGATTGCCTGGTTACCCAGTTGCCCGTTGACCCAAGGCCCGAGACGTCGGCATCCTCCTCCGGGGGGATGCTCAGGATCGACTATGGCGAGGGCTCCCGGATCGTCGGGCTGTATCCGCGCCAGGGCGTTGCCCGGGTGCTGACCGCCGCCTTCCACAGCGCGTGCGAGCCGGACGTGTCGTTCGACGGCAAGCGGTTCTTGTTCGCCGGGAAGAGAACCGCCGCGGCCCCCTGGCAGATCTACGAGATGGGGGTGGACGGGTCGGCGGTGAGGCAGGTGACCCAGGGGGTGGGGGTGGGGGTGGGCGACTGCCGCAGCCCGGGCTACCAATCCACGCAGTACGTGATCACGGCAGACGAGCCGTGGTACCAGATCACCTTCGTGAGGATCGACCGGGGGTCGCGCAACGAGATCGGCACCGGGCCGGTGAGCAGCCTTTACTCGTGCAAGCCGGACGGCAGCGAGGTGCGGCGCCTGACCTACAACCTGTCGAGCGATTTCGACCCTGCCATCCTTTGGGACGGGCGCCTGGTCTTCGCCAGTTGGCGGCGGTGCGGGTTCGAGCACGGGGTGCTGGGGCGGATCGGGCTGTTCGCCGTGGCAACGGACGGCGTCGATAGCGGGGCTTTCTCTGGGGAGGGAGGCAAGCGGATCAAGCACATGCCCTGCGCTACCGCCGCGGGCCTGCTGGTGTTCGTCGAGGGCGATCGGGTTCCGTGGGACGGGGCGGGGACCCTGGCCTCGGTCGGCCTGCGCCGGCCGCTGCACTCGTATCGCGCGATCACGACGGAAGCCGACGGGCTGTTCCATAGCCCCTCGCCGCTGCCCGACGGCCGGATTCTCGTGTCGCGGCGTCCGGCGGACGGCAGCGGGAACCACGCGGTCTGCCGGCTCGATCCCGCGTCGAAGCGTCTCGAGCTCGTCTACGACGACCCCGGGTTCCACGACGTCCAGGCCAAAGTGATTCACCCCAGGTCCGAGCCCGACGGGCACGCCAGCAACATCGTCGAGGAAGACCCGTTCGGTAAGTTCTACTGCCTGGACGTTTACTCCTCGGACCTGAAGGACCGCGGGTGGCTGGCGCCGGGAAAGGCGAAGAAGGTTCGGCTCCTCGAGGGGATTCCGCTTCGAGCGGAGGAGGCGATCGGTCCGGGCCACGCGCCCCAGCTCGCCCTGCGGCGAATCCTGGGGGAGGCCCCGATCGTCGAGGATCGGGACGGGCGCGGGGCCTTCGTGGCGGGCGCGTTCAGCCTCCAGGTGCCGGCCAACACGCCGATCCAGCTCCAGATCCTCGACGAGCAGGGCATGGCCCTGCGGAGCTGCGGGTGGATTTGGGCGAGGAGCCGCCACACGCAGGGCTGCATCGGCTGCCACGAGGACCAGGAGCTGACGCCGGTGAACTGGCAGTCGACGGCGGTCACGAAGAAGGCGGTTTCGCTCTGCCCGCCGCCGCAGCAGAGGGTGACGGTCGATTTCCGGCGGGACGTGATGCCGATCGTTGTGCGCAAGTGCGCCGGCTGTCACGCTTCCGGCGGCAGTCCTCCGGACCTGTCGGCGGCCGGCGGCGCGGACGCCGGCTTGGACGACGATCGCTCGCGCTCGGTTTACGAGACGCTGCTGGCCGCGCAAGGCGAGGGAAAGCCGCGGGAAGGCTATGGCAAGTACGTGCATCCCGGGCGGGCACGTACCAGCCCGCTGGTCTGGCATCTTCTGGGACGCAATACCTCCTCTCCTTGGGACGGCGCGTCGGCCAAGCTTCCGGTGAAGCCGATTTCCCCCGCCCCGTCGTCCGCCGGCCAATCGCCCGGCCCGTCCGAGGCCCCAAGCGAGCGGGAGAACGAGGTTTTTGTCACGTGGATCGATCTGGGGGCGCCGTGGGGGCGTGTTGGCGGCGCGGGCGGGTTGCCCGCCCCGGCCGGCGGTGGAGATCGCAGGGGGAGGTGAGTCGATGGGACGCGTCCTATTGCTATCGACGTTCTTCGTGTGTTTCGCCTTGCCTGCACTCCAGGCCGTGCCGGCCCGGGGGGCCGAGGCCAGGCTGCCCAAGTTCATCGACGTCACCGAGAAGGCCGGAATCACCTTCAAGCACAGTTACGGCGACGTGAAGCTCCGGAACATCGTCCAGGGGACCGGGGCCGGGGTGCTCGTGTTCGACTACGACGGCGACGGCTGGATGGACGTCTACTTCGTCAACGGCCGCTGGCACCCGGACGTCAGCCACAACCAGGCGCGCCACCTGCGCGGGAAGCTCTCCAACGCACTGTATCGCAACAACCACGACGGGACGTTCACCGACGTCACCGAGAAGGCGGGCGTGGCCGGGAAGGGGTTTGCCTGCGGGGCCTCCGCCGCCGACTACGACGGCGACGGCAACGTCGACCTCTTGGTCCTCTGCTACGGCCAAAACGAGCTGTACCACAACAACGGCGACGGCACGTTCACCGACGTCACCGAGAAGTCGGGCCTGAGCCGGGACGATCGCTGGAGCCTGGCCGCCGGCTGGTTCGACTACAACGGCGACGGCCTCTTGGACGTGTACATCGTCAACTACCTGGCGTACGACAAAGGGGCGTTCACGGCGGTGTTTGCGGTCGAGAACTATCCTGGCCCGCTGAGCTACCCCGGACAGCCCGACGCGCTGTTCCGCAACAACGGCGACGGCACCTTCACCGAGGTGACCAAGGAGGCGGGGATGTGG
>Ga0315290_10000334_pt1 | contig 30158 bp, 26 predicted proteins | sample YL17G12_0_MG_FD_203627 | JGI IMG/M metagenome (GOLD analysis project Ga0315290, IMG submission 203627) | Sediment microbial communities from Yellowstone Lake, YNP, Wyoming, USA - YL17G12_0 | ecosystem: Environmental > Aquatic > Freshwater > Lake > Sediment | place: USA: Wyoming | collected... | reverse complement strand
GCACTTCGCGACGGTCTTTCTCTCGATCCACCTCAAGGGCGAGCGTGACGCGCAGGCGTTCCTGGATCTCGTCCCGCGCGGAAGCGACGGCGTCTACTCGGTCGAACGCGACGGGCGCCAGAAGCCCGACTACACGTACTGGAAGGGGTTCAAGCCGCGCACCGCGGCCGGCCTGACGCTCGAGCGGTTGCTCCCGGGAAGGTAAGACGACCACGATCAGGCATCCAGGAATCCCTTGACCAGAGCGGCCGCGATTCGGTCATCGCGGGGTTCGGCGTGCCACCCGGCCTCCAACACGTCCTGCCGCTGCGGCATCGTGTCGAGATACGAGGCCTGCAAGGCGAGGCCCTCGTCGAGGCCGATCTCCGGATGGGGCTGAATGCCCCATGCGCCGCCCGACGCGCGTCGGACGACGGCGCACGCGCAGTCGGAGGTCTCGGCCACACGCGCCCACCCGGGCGGCAGCGGCCAGACCTCGTCGAAGTGAGAGGTGTAGACGTGGCAACGGTCGGGCAGCGCCGCTGTCAGCGGGTCCCGCGCACCGCTCCCTGTCTTTCGCACCTCAACCCAGCCGAATTCCGGCGTGGGCGTGCGGCGCACGAACGCCAGGCCTGACAGCGCGCGGGCCAGCATCTGGTGGCCGAAGCAGCTGCCGAGCAGTCTTACCTTGCGCGCGTCCAGCGCGCGCGTCAGTTCGCAGGCCCGAACGATCCACTCGGTGTCTGCCAGAATGCTCGCCTCACTGCCCGTCAAGATCGCGTGCGAATACAGCGCAAGATCCGCTGGCACGTCACCGTCTGGCGGGCGGCAGACGTCAACTGGCACACCCAGCGCCTCGACATGCCGCCGCCAATGATCCACGGGCCGATAGATGGCAGGGTTGACGCTCAGATCAACAATCAGCAGACGGTGGTCGTCACTCATGATGGCTCCGACGGCGCGAACGACTTACACAGTCTACCGCCGAGTGCCGTCCTGAAGGCCGCGCACACATTGGAGTGGACTGTGGCGCGGCATCAGGCGTCGATCCCGGCGGAGCGACGCGAGGACGGCGGTACCGGCCCCAACGATGCCAAGGCTGGCGCGCCCGCAGCACCACCCCGGCCATCGATGGCCGGGAGCGGCTTATTCGGCGGGATCCCCCGCCGATCCCGATAACCGATCGGGCGGTTTCGCCGATTGCCAGAGGTTCCCAGTGGCGTTTGCGCTATGCGCAGGTGGGGATTCGCTCGTAAAATGCGACGCGGTGGCCCACTGATGGGCCGAGAATTCAACGTCGGCGTTGAGCGGGACGCCGAAGGCTATTCCGTCGCATCTGTGTCAACGTTGCAGGGTTGCCATACGCAAGCCCGCCCGCTCGATGAGGTCATGGACCGGATCAAAGAGACCATCGAGGGTGACTTCTGGCGTTGACGGCGACGGTGGCCACGATCCACATCGATCTGGCGGACGCCGACCGGCACGTCTACGCCGTCGTCTCGGAGACCGAGACAGACGTTGTGCTGTTCGATGGGTTGATCTCATGATCTCGGCTGGCGGACTGAGGAGGATCGAGCTCCGCCTGACAGTCCCCGTTGACGGTGGAAGCCGCCAAGGCGAGTAGCGCGAAACGGAAAAGGACCGCCCACCCAGCCTCCCCGGTCGACTTGCTAGACACGACGTGGCTCCATTGCGCCGGTTGTCCAGCCAAGTGCTGCGCCGATCATCGGTTCCTTGATGCCCGTCATGACTGTCACTGTCCGCGAACGGGTTGCCCGAACGTCAGCCAGTCGCCGTCGGGCAGCCGGACCTGAAACTCGCGCTGTTTCCAGGGCTTGTCGAGGGGTGGTTCGACGTCGGCGGCCGGAAGGAGCTTGAGGCGCGGCAGGAGTTGGGCGTAGAGCGCATCGACGTCCGGCACGTCCACGTAGACCGTCATCCGGGCCTTGCCGTCCAGACGGAGGCGCCGTCCTGGTTCTTCGAGAATCCGGAGGCCCGCGCCGCCGAACTCGAAGTACGCGTAGTTGCTTTCGCGATACAAGACCTCGAATGCCAGAGAACCCGTAAAGAGCTCAATGGCCCGTTCCAGGTCCGGAACATGGAGGAATGGCGTGATCTGATGAGCCGTTGGCGACCAAGTCATGGTCTGCTCCCTCGAGAAATCGGGCGTTGTGCGGGTCGCCAGCGGGCCTACGAGGACCGCGCAACACGGGGTCGCGCCATTCGGTCGCCACCAGACGCGGTTCCGGAGCAACCAGGCAGGCGTCAATGCTCTCGTCTCAGCCCGATGTCGGTGTTTCACTGCAGTTACGGCCGGACCAGACCAGATGTTCCGCCAGCCGGCCAATGGCTGAATTGCAGCAAACACAGCAGGATTCGGTTGTCCGAGAGCGGGGAGCGGCCGCTGCCAGGCAGGGGCGGGGGCACCCTGCCGCTCGGTTGACACTCCACGCACGGGCCTGGCGGTCGCCACGCCGCCGTCCATCCCCCCGCTCACCGCCGGCGCGCGAGCGTGCAGCCCGCGACGCGCCGCAGGATGTCCTCCTTGAGCGGAGCCAGCGCCTGGTAACAGTACTCAACGTGCCTGGCTGGCGCGTCCGAACCGGTCGACACCAGCAGGTAGGGTTTCTCGGGAACCGCCGTACCCTGCATCCGCCGTTCAGTGCCATCGTCTGGCAGGACCTGAATCTTGACGGCCAGCGACTCGGCGGCCACCAACCGGGGCGTGGTCACGTACGCCACAGCCAGCGCGTCGAAAGGATTGAACCCGTCGACGCCGAACGTCTCCACCCACAACTGCAGCCACGTCCGCGCGGCGGCTGCGATCCAGCGGCCAGCGTCGGAGGCGGCGTCCAGTCGGTCCAGGTCCCGAGACGTGATCCACACCTGCGACGCCACCTCGAACGGGGCGAGCGTCAGCGGCACGTCTGAAGCCAGCACGACACGGAACGCGTCAGGGTCCTGTTCGAAATTGAAGTCGCGATGGCCGCTCGTGTTGTGACCCCCCGTGGTGAAACGTTGCCCGGGACGCCGACCTGCGACCGCGACCACGCGAACGATCCGACGGGCGAGCTCCGGGTGGTTCCTGAGCACCGTCGCGACATTCGACAACGGCCCCAGCGCCAGAATGGTCAGAGGCCCGCGCCGGAGCGCCTCGGCCATGGCGCCGCTCGCGGCGGTCTCCACGCCGACCTGGTCCGGACCGGAGGCGCCGGGCGCGACGGTCAGCCCCGCCGGTCCGAACCGCGTCACGATGTCGCACGCGATCGGCACGGCCCGTTCCAGGGTCGTGTTGCCGAAGACCACCGAGACCCCGCGAAGGGCCAGTTCGGGTGAATGAAACGCCTGCAGCAACGCGAGACCATCATCGACGTCCCGGTCTGTCTCCCCGACGGCTGGATCTGTATCGATCCACACGGGGGTGGGCCCGGACGACGCCGTCATCGCGGCTGTGGCGGTCGTCACAGTCCCTCCGGTCCCTGGCCGGCGACGAGGCGCCGAGACAAACTCAGCAGATCACGTTTCTGCTCCAGCGACCTCGACAGAGGCAATTGAGCAACCCCGATCACCCGTCGCATGATCTCGACGCCGGCGAACTGGAAGACCAGCCGGCGGTCCCCCGACGCCGATCCATCACAGGCCTCCAGGAACATGCGGACAACAGCGAGAGGCTGGTCCGCCAGGAGCAGGTGACCTGCCGCCACCCCGCAGTCGAACTCCGGACAGCCGAGGAAGCAGAACTCCGGATCTATGACCTTGATGCCGTTCGCCCCCTTCAGCCAGCTCCCCGGGAAGTAGTCGCCATGCACGAGCGCAACGCCGTCGGCCAGGTACATCCGGCCCAGCGCGCCGACGCGCTCGACATACGCGGGGCGGCGGCGCAGATCCTCCGCCAGCGCCGCCAACCCCGACGTCAGCCTGTCGAGGTCGAGACCGTTCGCGTCGCGGAGCGGCAGGTCGAAGATATGCTCGTGGTTGAGTGTCCGCATGTCCCGGTTCGCGAACATCGGCCTCAAAGAAGCGGGCACGGGCATCCGATGCAGCTGGGTCAAGTAGTCTCCCAGGGCGCCCGCATCTTCGCCCGTCATCCTGCCGCCCGCGTACAGATGCGTGAAGTCTGATGCGTCCTCCACGTCTTCGATGGTCAGGACGTGCATTCGTTCATCGAGGTCGAGCAGCGTCGGCATGCGCGACGCCACGCCAGGGCACGCGCGTGCCGCCTCGTAGAAGCGCCCTTCCACGATCGTGCGTCCCCATGGTGCCTCGATGTGGTCGTACTTCTCGACCCACGGGCGTCCCTGCTTGATGATGATCCGGCGGTGCGGGGTCACGACACGAAGCGTGCAGTTCATGTTGCCCTCGCCAGCCTTCTCGACAACCACAGGAAGATCGCGGGCCGACAGAACGCCCCGGCTGACCAGGTACGCGCCGATTTCTGCCGGGCGGTCGACCTCCAGCAGCAGTACTCCGGGGTGCGTCGACGGGAATGCGTCACGATTCACGGCTGCCCCCTGTCATTCGCAGGTCGGCCGGTGGTCCATACGGCTCCGGCACGGACACCTGGCGGGTGTTTCAATAGTAGCAGTGGTCGCACTCCGCTGACCCGGTCGGGCGCCACGTGAACGGTCCCCGCCCGTCGTCGCGAGGGTATCCGGGGAAGGGGCTGTCACGCTACGCGGTTTTGTGAGACTCTCGTCCTATCGTGGACGTGTGTCAATCCGGCATCGCCCTCGCCATCCTGGCTCGCGCGCCGTCGGTTGCCGGCAAGACGCGGCTGCTCGATGGGATGGGGCCGGTGAACGGTGCAGGACTGAGGCGCGCGCTGCTCCAGGACACCTGGGACGCGGTCGCCCGGGTCCACGAGGTCACAACGGCCGTCGTCTATACGCCGATCCTGGCGGCGGATGAGTTTCGGACGCTTGTGCCGGCACCATCCGTCCTCGTGCCGCAGCGCGAAGGAGAACTTGCCCATCGCCTTCACGGTGCCTTCGAGGATCTTCAACACGTGGCTCCTGCGGGTGTGCTGATCGTCGGGTCGGACCTGCCGACCGTGCCCGTGGCGTATCTCCAGCGCGCGGCCGACCTGTTGAAAGACGATCCGCGGCGTGTGGTTCTGGGGCCCGCATCCGATGGCGGATACTACGTGATCGGGCTGGGAACGCCCGACCGCCGCCTGTTCGAAGACGTGCCATGGAGCACGGACCGGGTCTTTCGGGCCAGCGTCGATCGAGCCCACGCCCTGGGGTTCGACGTGGCGACCCTGCCCGAGTGGTACGACATCGACACACCGGAAGACCTGGCCCGCGCGCTTGGTGACCAGGGCGATGAGGAACTCGGCCATGTGGCCGCACACACACGCGCCTGGGCGGCCGCAACACGCCGGCCGGGCGAGTGATGCAACAGCACGTCGTTCAGGCACGGTAGTCCGGGAGCATTATGATCGCGCAATACACGAGGTGGCTCCACACCCAGTGGCCGGCGGGTACGGTTGAGCGGCTGCCCGAATCTGGCGATCTCGGCGCGACGGCCGTGCCGGGCGTGCGCATCGTCGGAGACCTGACCGGCATTCCGTTGCTCAAGTTCTCATCGGACAGCGGCGCGCGTGCCGTGAAGGCCATCCTGCGTGAGCCGGGCTTTCAACGGTCGACTGACCCACGCCTGCCGGACCTCGCAATCGTCGGTGGCGGCGTCTCCGGGATTTCGGCCGCGATCGAAGCGAAGCGGGCTGGACTGAGCGTGGTGGTGTTCGAGGCCACGCAGACGTTTTCGACCGTCGTCAACTTCCCCAAGGGCAAGCCGATCTACACGTATCCGACGGGCATGACGCCGGACGGGGGCCTGCAGTTCACGGCCACCGTCAAGGAATCGCTGCTCGAGGAGATGGAGCGCCAGCGCGTGGAGGCTGACGTCAATCCGGTGCCGGCCCGCATCGATCGCGTGGAGCGCCGGGAACCGGACCTGCTCCTGCATCATGCCGACGGGCAGGTCACGCGGGCGCAGCGCGTCGTCGTCGCCATAGGCCGCAGCGGGAATTTCCGGCGGCTCGGGTGCCCGGGCGAGGACCTCGACAAGGTCTACAACCGGCTTTACGACCCCAAGGAGTTCGCCGGCAAGAACGCCCTCGTCGTCGGGGGTGGAGACACGGCCATCGAAACGGCCATCGCGCTCGGCGCCATCGGCGCCAACGTCACGATCAGCTACCGGAAGAGGGAGTTCGCCAGACCGAAGCCCGAGAACGTCGAGAGACTCAGGGCCCTCGAACGCGATCCGACCGCACTGGTCCGCGTCGAGCACCCCACGTCCGAACGCGTGACAACGGCCACGATGACCTCGACGCAGGGCGGACGGGGCGCTGGATCCGTCCGGGTGCTGCTGGGGACGCAGGTCTCGAAGATCGAGCCCGAGACGGCGACGCTGATCGATTCCGGCAAGGCGGAGACGTCCATCGCCAACGACGTGGTGTTCTCCATGATCGGCCGGGAAGCCCCGCTCGATTTCTTCAGGCGGTCGGGCATTCCCATCCGCGGAGAGTGGCGCGCGGCCACGTGGATCGCGTTCGTCGCATTCCTCCTCTTCTGCGTGGTCCTCTACCACTGGAAGGGGCATCACCAGGAATTCCCGCTGCAGCGGGCCGCGGCCGCCGCGCGAGCGTTTCCGTACAACGTGCCGCCAGCGGTCGAGGCCCTCGGCGGCTCGATCGCTGACTGGTCGAGCCGCGAGACGAACCTGCTGTACACGCTCAAGCGGGCCCTCGGAAACCCCTCCTTTTACTACTCGCTGGCCTATTGCACGTTCGTCGCGGTGTTCGGCATCCGGCGCATCAGACGCCGGCGCACGCCGTACGTCACGCGGCAGACCATCACCCTGATGGTGGTGCAGTGGCTTCCGCTGTTCATCCTGCCGGAGTTCATCCTGCCGTGGATGGGCCGCGGCGGCTACTTCGAGCCCGGGCATCCGTTGCGCTGGCTGGCGGACCAGCTCTTCGAACGGTACGACGGTCTGCTCGGCCACGAACGCGCGTACTGGCGAGCCTACGGGTTCATCCTGGCATTCCCCCTGTACGTCTACAACGTGTTCACCGAACACCCGATGTGGCTGTGGCTGGGGATCTCGTTCGTCCAGACGTTCGTGATCGTCCCGCTGATCGTCTACCGCTGGGGCAAAGGCGCCTACTGCGGGTGGGTCTGCTCGTGCGGTGCCCTGGCCGAGACGCTTGGCGACGCGCACCGGCAGAAAATGCTCCACGGACCGGTGTGGAACCGCGTCAACATGCTCGGTCAGGCGGTGCTGGCCTTCTCCCTGGTGATTCTGGGGCTGCGCATCGCTGGCTGGTCGCTTGGACCAGCATCGTGGGCCACGGGGTGGCATCACGCGCTCTTCGAGGGCATCCCGTTCCTGAACTACGGGTGGTCCGTCGACATCTTCCTGGCTGGCATCGTCGGCGTCGGGGCGTACTTCTGGTTCAGCGGGCGCGTCTGGTGCCGGTTTGCGTGTCCGTTGGCGGCCCTGATGCACATCTATGCGCGGTTCTCGCAGTTCAGGATTTTCCCCGACAAGTCGAAGTGCATCTCGTGCAACGTGTGCACCTCCGTGTGCCATCAGGGCATCGATATCATGAACTTCGCCAACAAGGGTCTGCCGATGGCGGACCCAGAGTGCGTGCGGTGCTCGGCCTGCGTGCAGCAGTGCCCGACCGGCGTCCTGAGTTTCGGACGGATTGGGCCGGGAGGCGGCTTCGTGCCTGACCGCCTGGTGGCATCCCCGGTGAAGGCCAGCGAGGGCGGAGCCGTCGGCATGACCCGGTCAGCCCCCGCGTTCAGGTAGGTCGGACCTGGGATCCGTCCGGTGGCCCCGTGCGTCAAACTGTAAAGGGAACCATTGGTTCGACGGGGGGTCAACTGGATCATGACGAGACGACAACTGATCGCGACGGCGGCGGCCGCGCTGGTGATGGTGCCTGCATCGAGGTTGATCGGCGCCGTCAGGGCCGCGACGCGCACCTCAGACCAGGTCTTCGAGATTACCAAGACCGACGCCGAGTGGAAGCAGCTGCTCACGCCGGCGCAGTACGACGTGCTGCGGAAGCACGGGACTGAGCGGTCGGGTTCCAGCCCGCTCAACGGAGAACACCGCAAGGGTGTCTTCGTGTGTGCCGCCTGTGCCCTGCCGTTGTTCTCGTCCGACACGAAGTTCGACTCCGGCACCGGTTGGCCCAGCTTCTGGGCGCCCCTGCCGAACGGCGTCGGCACACGCCTCGACCAGAGCCTGCTCGAAGCCCGGACCGAGGTCCATTGCCGCCGCTGCGGTGGACACATCGGGCACGTCTTCAACGATGGGCCGCGTCCGACCGGCTTGCGCTATTGCATGAACGGCGTGGCGATGACGTTTCGGCCGGCACGTTAGGCGCGTGTCCGACGCATGTGCACGCGCTCCTGGTACGTCGGCTTTGCCGGCGACACCTTATGGTCTATCCGAACGCATCCACGGTAACCAGTACCTATCGACAGGACATCGCATGACAACTCGGACGCACACTCTCTCCGGATCCCTGTTGGCCGTGGTGATGGCGGTCCTCATCGCTGGGCCGTCTCTGGCAGCTGCGCCGGTCCCCTCCGGCAGCACCCCAGCCCTGGCCACGTTTGCCGCCGGTTGCTTCTGGTGCGTGGAGGCGGACTTTGACAAGCTCCCTGGTGTCCTCAAGACAACGTCCGGGTTCACGGGCGGGACGCGCAAGAATCCGTCGTACGAGCAGGTGTCGGCAGGCGGAACGGGCCACGCCGAGGCGGTCCAGATCCAGTACGACCCTGCGAGAGTCACCTACGAGCAGCTGCTCGACTTCTTCTGGCACCACGTCGATCCCTTTTCCGGCGACGGCCAGTTCTGCGACCGCGGTGATCAGTACCGCCCGGCGATCTTCTCGCAGGATGCGGAACAGCAGCGTGCGGCCGAGGCGTCGAAGCTGAAGATCGAGGCGCTGTTCAAACGGAAGGTCGCGGTGCAGATCGTCCCCGCCACCACATTCTACGCGGCGGAGGAATATCACCAGGACTACTATAAGAAGGATCCAACCCAATACCGCGCGTACCGCACGGGTTGCGGGAGGGACCGGCGGCTGGCGCAGTTGTGGGGGGGCATTCAGCCCCGGTAATTCCGACGGCTCTGGCGAGGGGGAGTGCGGACCATCAGAGATACCTCTCGGACCGTCCGGCTCTGGCTATACGCTCTCGGCGCGGCCCTGACGATGGTGGTGGCCGCCATGTCCCGGGTGGATGTCCGCACCGACACCGTCCGATTTCTGATCGCCGCCGCTGTTGCGTCAGCGATATACGCCGGGGCCGTCGTGCTGGTGTTCCGGGCGTCCCCGTCAACTCGAAAGGGTCTGTGGCTGTGCCTCGCCGCGGCCGTTCTGTGTCGCGTGCCGCTTCTGCTCGCTGAGCCCACACTCTCGGACGACATCTACCGCTACATCTGGGACGGTCGGGTTCAGTCCTTCGGGTTCAACCCCTACGTGTCGGCTCCGGGCGATCCGGCCTTGCAGCACGTGCACACGCCGGTCACCCTGCAAACCAGCTATCCCGCACTCCCGACGATCTATCCGCCGGCCGCGCAGTGGTTCTTCCGCGCCGTCGGTTCAGTCGACGGGTCTGTCGGCGCATTGAAGCTGGCCTTCGTGCTGTGCGATCTGCTGCTCATCCTGCTCCTCCTCAGGTGGCTCGCGCTGACGGGCCACAGCGCCTGGCGCGTGCTGGTGTACGCCTGGAACCCGCTCGTGCTGCTGGAGGTGGCGGGGAGCGGGCACCTTGATGTGCTCGGCGCGATGCTGCTCTTCCTGTCGTTTCTGGCCCTGTCGCAGCGGATCACGTGGCTGGCTGCCCTCTCGTTCGTGCTCGCGGTGGAGGTCAAGTTCCTGCCCGTCGTGCTCGCGCCCCTGCTCTGGAGGCGCATCCGGGCACGAGACGCCGTGGTGGCTGCCGGTGTGGCGCTGGCGGTTGGGGCTCCATTCCTGATTGGCGTGACGGGCGCACCGGTCGGATCACTGCCGGTCTATCTGCAGAAGTGGCGATTCAACGGACCGGCATTCGCGGCCATCGAATATGTCGTCGCGGGCCGGTGGGTGACGCTTGTGCCGGCGATTGTTGGCGTGACGGTGGCGATGTGCGTGAGAACACACGCGTCGTCGCCCTGGGCCTGGGCCTGGGCCATGGGCGCTGCGCTGCTCCTGATGCCGGCGCTGTATCCCTGGTACCTGCTGTGGCTCGTGCCGTTTCTGTGCGTCGTTGAGACCGCCCCTCTACTGGTCTGGACGCAGAGCGTGCTGTTGACGTATGTCGTGTGGCACGGCTTCACCGGGGCTGCCGAATGGCAGGTGCCATGGTGGGCGCAGGTGGCCGAGTTTGGGAGCGTCGGTGCGGCGGCAGCGTGGGTGGTCGTCCGCGCACTCACACGACGAGGCGCCCGACCCGCGACCGCGCTGGGAGGATCGTGATGGCCGACTCCACGACGATTGCGGTGATCATCCCGGCGCTGAATGAGGAAGACGCGATCGGGCGCGTCCTGGCCCACCTTCCGGTTCCGGCGTCGTGTGTCACCGTCGTCGATAACGGCTCAACAGACCGGACGGCCGAGATTGCCCGCGGGGCTGGAGCCCGCGTGGTCCGTGAGCCACGGCGCGGGTACGGTGCCGCCTGCCTGGCGGGTCTTGCCGTCAACACGCGCGCCGACATCATCGCGTTTCTCGATGCGGACTTCAGTGAGGACCCGGCTCAGCTGCTGGAGTTGACAGCCCCCATCGTGGCTGGGGCGGCCGATTTCGTGCTGGGCGCCCGGGTCGGGGACGGCCGGCCATGGCATGCGGCGATCGGGACCCGGCTGTGCGTCGGGTGGATCAACCGCCTGTGGGGCACGCAGTATCGGGATCTCGGACCGTTCCGAGCCATCCGGCGATCCGCGCTGGACGCACTCGGGATGACGGACCGCACCGGGGGCTGGACCATCGAGATGCAGGTGAAAGCGGCGGAAGCCGGCCTGAGAACTCGTGAGATCCCCGTCCGCACACGCCCCAGGATCGGGCAGTCAAAGATCTCCGGCACCGTCAGCGGCACGATCCGGACTGGCACGCGCATGCTGGTGATGATTCTGCAACTGCGCCTCACCCGCGGCCGCCGACAACGACGCCCGTCTCCGGCTCGCGTTCAATGACGGCGGTGTAGCCCTTCGCCGGCGCGCCTTCATGACGTTCCAACGCTCCCAGCAACCTCCCGGTCGAGATCGCGTCGCGGCGGCCCGGTCACGGCACGCGCGGGGTCGGCTGGCGTCGCCAGCGACACGATCACGCCGGTCGCGAAGATCAGCGGGATGCCGTACATCGCCCACGGCCACGTATACCCGCCGGCCTCTCCGACCACGAGGAACGACCCGACGCCCCATGCCACACCCACGATGACGCTGGCCCATGCACCCGCGGCGTTGGCGCGCGGCCAGTGGAAGCCGGCGAGCAGCGCAAACGCGAGCGCCGCGACGGGGATGTTCGCGAGGATGAGCCGGTTGAGGATGTCGTCCACGAGAAACACGCCTCCCAGCCAGCTCGCCAGCGCGAACGCCACGACGATCGACCGCTGGTGCCCGACGTGGCGGCTCTCGCGCCACCCGAAGTCCGCCGCCACCATCGCGGCCATCGCCGTCCAGACACCCGCGAGGGTCGTGAGCGCCGCGGCAAAGAGCACGGCGAACCCCACGCCCCGAAGGCCTGCCGGCAGCCACGCGGCGACCATGGCGGGCACGGCGGCCTGCGAGTCTGCCAGGGCCGGCGAGACGACGCGAAAGTGGGCGGCGGCCAGGACCATCACGCCGTAGAGCGCGAAGACGAGAATCGCCGCCCACGCGACCGCGGCGAAAGCCGTGCGTTCGTTGCGGGCGGCGAAGATCTTCTGCCCGTACCACGGGGCCGCGATGTAGGTGAAACACGTCAGCACGATGAGGGTGCTGACGAACCGGAACGGCAACGCGTGGTGATTCCACTGCGCGACGGGGTTGAAGACCAGTTGATCGGCCGGAAACGCGGCGGCCAGCCCTCCGAGTGGCGCGCTGCTGGCGGCGCCGGCGGCCAGCAGCACCGGCAGGACGGCCAGCGTGATCAGGAAGCTGACGACGTCACTGCGGACGACCGAGACGAGTCCACCAGGCAGCACCACCATCAGCACGGTCGCGGTCAGCGCCGCGCTCAGGACGCCGAACGGGGCGTGCGGCAGCAACGGCTGGGCCAGCAGCGTGAGCGACTTGACGTAGGTCGCGCTGAATCCGGTCATCGCCAGCAGCAGCAGCAGCGAGACGAGCCGTCCCAGCGCCGTCGAATAGCGAACAGAGAAGAGCTCAGCGACCGACAGGCGGTCGAAGCGCTTCCAGGCCCTGGCGACGGTCACGGTATAGAACGTGAGGCCAACAAGGAACACGAACGGCAGCGCGAGCGCCATCGGACCGGCCCGGTAGCCCGCGGCGCTGAACGCCAGGAGCGTGCTCGTGTTGAACTCCGTCATCACCAGGGTTGCGACAAGCGGAAAGAGGCCCAGCGACCGGTCGGCCACGAGAAACTCGTTCTCCCCCCGCGCCCGGCGGCTGCCCGTCCATGCCAGGAGCACGAACACCGTGGCAAAACCGAGGAGGTCGGCAACCATCAGCAGACGCCCCCAGGCCACGCGATCATGCGCCCTCCGCGTTCGGGGTCTGCTGGAGCAGTTTCGCCACGAGCGCCGTCCATCCGGTCTGGTGACTCGCCCCGAGACCCGCGCCTGTGTCGCCGTGGAAGTACTCGTGAAACAGGATGAGGTCGCGCCAGTGCGGATCGCGCTGCATCCGGTCTAGCCCTCCGTAGACCGGGCGGTTGCCGGACGCGTCCCGCAGGAAGATCCTCGACAGCCGGCGAGACAGCTCGGTGGAGACATCCCAGAGCGTCATCATCGTGCCGGACCCGGCGGGGCACTCGATCGTAAACCCGTCGCCGAGGTAGTGATGGAACTTCTGCAGCGCCTCGATCAGCAGGAAGTTGACCGGGAACCAGATCGGGCCGCGCCAGTTGGAGTTGCCGCCGAACAGGCCGGTGGACGACTCGCCCGGCTCGTAGTCGACGCGATGCTCCCGGCCGTTCACCTCGAGGACGTACGGATGCTCGCCGTGCAGCCGGGAGAGCGCGCGGATCCCGTACGGCGACAGGAACTCGCGTTCGTCGAGCATGATCCGCAGCACGCGGCGAAGCCGCTCGGGATCCACCACGGAGAGCAGGTGGTGTTCGCCCTCGCCCGGTGCCCGCTTGGAGATGACGCCGTCGGTCAGGTCGGGCCGGTTGTCGAGGAACCACTGCATGCGGCGCCGGAAGGCCGGCAGACGCTGCAGTCGTTCGTGTTCGAGGGTTTCCACGGCGAACAGCGGGATGAGCCCGACCATCGAGCGCACTTTGAGCGGCTGGTGCTCGCCGGTGGCGAGGTGCAGCACGTCGTAGAAGAACCCGTCCTGGTCGTCCCACAGGCTCAGGCCATCGTGGCCGCCCCGGTGGCCCATGGCATGGGCGATGTAGAGGAAGTGCTCCCAGAACTTGCTCGCCATGTCCTCGTACGCCGGGTTGCCATCGGCGAGCTCCAGGGCGATCGCCAGCATGTTCAGGGAGTACATGGCCATCCAGCTGGTGCCGTCCGACTGCTCGATGTGCCCTCCGGTCGGCAGCTCCGCGCTGCGGTCGAAGACGCCGATGTTGTCGAGCCCGAGGAAGCCTCCCTGGAACAGATTGTGGCCCTCGGCATCCTTCCTGTTGACCCACCAGGTGAAGTTGAGCAGCAGCTTCTGAAAGATCCGCTCGAGAAACACGAGATCGCCCACGCCGTGGCGCCGCTTCTCGATCTTGTAGACCCGCCACGCCGCCCACGCGTGGACCGGCGGGTTGACATCCCCGAGCGCCCATTCGTAGGCCGGCAACTGTCCATTCGGGTGCATGTACCACTCGCGCAGCATCAGCAGGAGCTGCTCCTTGGCGAACGCCGCGTCGACAAGCGACAGCGGCACCGCGTGAAACGCGAGGTCCCACGCCGCGTACCAAGGGTATTCCCAGGTGTCGGGGATGGAGATCACATCGGCGTTGAAGAGGTGCGTCCACTCGTGGTTTCGGCCGTGCCAGCGCTCGGCGGGCGGCGTCGGCTGGGCGGCGTCGCCGTCGAGCCAGTCTTTCACCACGTAGTGGTAAAACTGTTTCGACCACAGCAGCCCGGCAAGGGCTTGCCGCATTACACGCCGGCCGTCCTCGGTCTGCCCCGCGGGGATGACCGTGGCATAGAACTCGTCCGCCTCCCGGCGGCGGGCGGTGAACGCGCGGTCGAAGCCTGCGCCGAAGGGACCCTGCTTCCCTGTCCTGGCGGGCTGGTCCGTCAGCCGTAAACGAAGGCGCGCCTCTCCGCCGGGCTCGACCAGCAGCCGGTAGTGCGCGGCCGCCTTGGTACCCGCGAGCGTCGGATTGACCGCGTCGCTCCGCCCGTGCACCACGGCGTCGTTGATCCCGTCCTTCGCATGGCGCGGACCGGCGAAGCCGAACAGGCGCGCGGTGTTGGTCTCGTTCTCCGTCACGAGCAGCGCGGACGACCCCTCGCAAAACAGCGAGCGCCGCCCGTAGTACGGGTCCTCCAGTTCGATGGTCGCGTACGACTCACCGGGGACTGCCCGAAGCGTCGGCCTGGTGACGTTGTGGCCCCACGACCACGTATTGCGGAACCACACCGTTGGCAGCAGGTGAATCGGCGCCGGGTCGGGACCACGATTGACTGCCGTGATGTCGATGAGCAGGTCGTCCGGGCCGCCCTTGGCGTACTCGACGGTCACATCGAAATAGCGGTCCTCGTCGAAGACTCCGGTCTCCAGCAGCTCGAATTCAGGCGCGTCGCGTCCACGCGTGCGATTCTCCGCGACGAGCCTCGCATAGGGAAACTCGGCGTGCGGGTACTTGTACAGGAACTTCATGAGCGAGTGCGTCGGCGTGCTGTCCAGGTAGAAGTAGTACTCCTTGACGTCCTCGCCGTGGTTGCCGTCGTTGCCGGTCAGGCCGAACAGGCGCTCCTTCAGGATCGGGTCGCGTTCGTTCCACAGGGCCAGCGCGAAACAGATGCGTTGGTGGCGGTCGGAGATCCCGGCCAGCCCATCCTCGTTCCACCGATAGGCGCGGGAACGTGCGTGGTCGTGCGGCAGGTACTCCCACGCCGTGCCTCCCGGGCTGTAATCCTCGCGAACGGTGCCCCAGGCTCGCTCGCTCAAGTACGGTCCCCACCGCTTCCAGTGGCGCTGTCGCAGTCGATCCTCTTCAAGCCTGGCGTGTTCAGCGGTCATGGTGTGTTCCCGACTGGCTCCGGCCTCGGCGCTCAAGGGCACCGCCCGATATCGGCGCTCCCGCCCGAGAGCGTCCGGACCCTCTCCTGCTGGTCATCGTCCGACAACCGTCTCAACCACTACGCCGCCGCGTGCACGGGGCTGGCGACCCTTTCAAGCGTAACGGATCGCCGGACCTGTAGACTACGTGAAGATGGGCACAACGCCAGGACAGCCCGGCCATGCCCGGTTTCACGCGCTCGTCGAGAAGGGGCTGCCGGGCGAAGACTGCCTGAACAGCGGCTGCGTCCCGTCACAGGCGCTGCTGCGATCCGTGCGCGCGGTGGCCGGAACCATTCCGCCAGACGACGCGTCGTAGCGAGAGGTGGCACCGATGCGCTCCACGATCTTCCTCGCATGCGCCGCGTTCGCGGTCTGCGGCCCGGCAGGCATCACGACCCCTGCGCTGGTGGCGGCCTCGCCGCAGGCATTCGACCACACGTACGTGCCATACGCGGCGCTGCTCGCGCGGCACGTGCATGGCGGTCGGGTCGACTACCAGGGGCTGGCGGCCGACCGCCCCGCTCTGGCCGATGTTGCGTCGGGCTTCGGAGCCGTGGGCGGGGCTGCTGAGCGGGCCTGGTCACGTGACGAACGGCTCGCGTTCTGGATCAACGCCTACAACGTCTTCACCCTCCAGGCCATCGTCCAGCACTACCCGATCCGCGCGGGGTGGTCTGGCCTGGGTCCGCGCAACAGCGTCCGCCAGATCGCCGGCGTCTGGGACCGTTTGACATGGCGCGTGGCGGGACGCGAGGTGACGCTCGACGATATCGAGCACCGGATCCTCCGGCCGGAGTTCAAGGACCCGCGAATCCACTTCGCCGTGAACTGCGCGTCGGTCGGCTGTCCCCCGCTGCGGAGCGAGCCGTACCGCGCCGGCGCCATCAGCGCACAGCTCGATGCCAACGCGCGATCGTATCTCGCCAGCCCACAGGGTGTGCGGGTCGACGGTAAGGCGCTCCTCGTCACGTCGATCCTGAAATGGTACGGCGACGACTTCGTCGAGCGCTTCGGGGCAGCTCCTCCAGCCGGAAGGGCCCCAACTGACGCGGCCATCCTCCGCGTCGTGGAGGCGTTTGGTCCTGCGCCGGCGGCGGCCCTCGCGCGAGATCCGGCCGTGAGAATCCGATTCCTGGACTATGACTGGTCGCTCAACGACGTCGCGCGGCCACGCTGATGGGCCCGGTGGCGCGCGGCCCGAGCGCAGAACGGGCTTGACAGAACGCGAACACAACACGAACATACCGTTTCACCTGGCCAAGAGGAGATGTTCTATGTCGCTTGCCCATCAGGCCGTCGCCGACCTGCGATCCGCCCGCGAGTTCTTCAACCGCTCAACGCGCAACCTCGCCGAGGCCCACTCGAACTTTGCCCCGGCCGAAGGGATGATGACCGCCGCCCAGCAGGTGGCCCATGTGGCGCACACGATCGACTGGTTCATTGAGGGCGCGTTCCGGCCCGAGGGATTCGGCCTGGACTGGGACGGGTACGCCAAGATCATTGGCAGCTACACGTCGCTCGAGCAGGCCCGCGCCTGGTTCGAGCGGGCCATGGCGAGCGCCACCGCAAGAACCGCGTCCCTGAGCGACGCCGAGCTGCTGAAGGCCTTGCCCGAAGGGCCGATCATGGGCGGAGCACCCCGGATGGCGATCTTCGGCGCGATCAATGATCACACCGCGCATCATCGCGGCGCGCTCACCGTCTACGCGCGCCTCAACGGCATCGTCCCGCCGATGCCGTACATGGAGATGTAGCTACAGGTTCACCACGCGCATCTCGACCCTGCGGCCCCCGGCCTGGAAGGCCCGGCGTCGGATGGGTGATGCCTGGGCGGTGATGGTCGGGGCGGCCGCGACGACGTCGTCGTGTCCCTTTACAGCGGGACACCGCGGATTCGGCGACAGCTCCCGAGGCTCGCTCCTAGTACGCGTTATTGGTGTACTTCGTGATCAAGGTCCCGCGCAACTCGCGATACATCTTCACCACGCGCTCCATCCGTGTCCGCGTCAGGTCCGTCAGGTATGTCGCCGCGGCCTCCGGGTCCGTGCGGTACAGCTCCCCCGCCTTCTGCTCGACCTCGGCCTGCTGCGTGAAGAACTCGTTCTCGAGCGGGTCGCGCACCGCCAGGAGATCCTTCACCGCCGCCTGCCACTTGAGGTGCAGCAGGTTGTCGACGAAGTCCACCGCCCATCGCGCGGAGCCCTCGCTGAACTGGCGCGCATCGTAGGTCTGGTACAGCTCGGACGTCGACCGCACACCCGCGTACACCGGAACGTAGGTGCTGACGTATGGATTGTCCACGTAGAACCACAACACGCCGCCAACGGGGTCCGGCAGCCAGTGGCGCAACTGCGCCACCATGCCGTAGCCATGTTGCGCAATCGTCCGGTGGCTCGCGACCCGGAGCAGCTCCTTCAGGTCGTTCGACGCGAACGGCGTCGCCAGCACGCTCTTCTTCGCACCGCCCTGGCCGTCAGACACCAGCCACGCGGGATCGGCCGTCATGTCGTAGATGGTGCCCTCGAAGACCGACCGCTGGAACGCGATGACATCGCGGACCGAGATCTTCCGCTCGGGCTTGAACGAGAACGGGTAGAACGCCGCGCCCTCCAGCGCCTGTCTCGACACGGTCCCTGGGCCCGATGTGCCGCCGAACCGCCGGTTCGGCCACGCTTTCAGGCCCGGCGCCAGCGAACTGTGCACGAGCCATAGCCGGTTCAGGCTGCCCTCGGTGATGGCCGGCGCATAGGCCTCCTGCCAGATGAACGGCGTGCCCGCGCGGGGATCGTACCAACCCCTGTCGACGGCTTCCTGCATGTAGTTCGACGAGGCCAGGGTGTCCGGGGTCTTCAGATCGATCTCGCGGATCCTGACGTAGTTCGGGATGACGGTGACGTGATCATCGGGCACGCGTTTCGCGGCCCAGATCACGCCCGGCGTCCCGCTGCCCCGCCTCCAGTTCGTCCCGACGCTGAACAGCTCCAGCACCCACACTTCGCGCGGATCGCCCACGCTCAACGCTTCCGAGCCGCCCGTCGACGGCAGGAAGCCGTACTCCTCCATGAGCGCCGTGATCACGCGAATCGCGTCGCGTGCGGTCCTGGCTCGCTGCAGCGCGAACACCTGCGCCTGCTCGACGGTCATGAACTGCTCGGTGACGCCCTCGATGTACGGCACGTCGAGCTCGCGCCGCTGACTGCACGTGCTCTCGGCGATGGCCACCTGGTGTTCATTGATCAGGGAGTAGCCGGTGTGGAAGTACGTGTAGGTGCGCTCGACCTGGGGGATCTCGCCAATCACGGCCCCGTAGTCGCCCAGCGGCCGGCCGCCGCGTTCGTCGTCCCGGCCGTAGTAGATCATCCCCCAGTGCACCGGAGCCTTCGCGTCCCTGGGAAAGGCCCGCCCCGGCACGACGTGGATCCGGCACTCGCTGCAGGCGTCCGACTGCGACGTGATCACCGAGCCGTCGAGAGTCGCCAGGGCCCCCGCACTGATAATCGTGCAGCCGTCACCCTCGGCGATGTCGACCGCGCCAGCCGCCGCCCGCATGGCTGGCACGCCGCTGGCGAGCAGGACACAGAGACCGGCGCCTGCGACGAGCCCTGCGACCCGCCGGAGGTCGAGCGTTCGTGGGCCACACCTCATACGTCACCCCTGACGCGCGTGACACGTACTGACGCGCCCGCAGATTCTACGCCGGTTCGCCCGTCGCCGCATCAATGCCTGGTCGCGTGCCTGCTTCACCTGGAAGAGCGGTGATGCCCACGACGTCGAGATCAGTGTGTGTCTGCTTACAGGCTCTTAGGGGCGGTCCGCGCGCACGCAAGGGAACCGGTGTTCATGATCAGGGCCTCACCTGTAGCGCCAGCTCGTGATGTCCGCTCCGGCGGGCGCCGTGCGCTCGATGTGCTGCGTCATCGCGTCGAGCAGTTCCCTGGCCGCCGGGCTGTAGCAGTGCGGCGCGCCGCGCTTGTAGGTGACGCTGCCCGCGTAGTACGGCGTTCTGGTGGACTCGAGGAATGTCTCCATCAACTCCACCGCATTGTCCAGGTAGAACGAGTCGTCGTCGCCGACGTAGATGTGGAGCTTGCCCACGAGTCTGTGTCCCAGCGTCTTCCAGTCGCGCTCGAGAATCGCCCGCAGGTCGTAGTGTTCCTTCCAATAGGCTGCCACCTGTTTGTCGATCGTGCCCGTCTTCTTGTTCCAGATTGGCGCCGGATAGCCGTCGAGGCCGACCGGGCTGTAGGTGGCCTCCCAGATGTCCCACTGACCGCCCGAACGTGAACGGTCGCCTGAGACCAGTTCGAACCAGTTCTCGTCCTTCATCATCGACGAGATGGCGCCGTCGGGGGTCCGCGTGTTGGGCCGTTCGATCTTCGTCCGCGGGCGCTCCAGGAAGTACGCGTTGTCGTCGTTGTAGATGTTGACGATCTGGTGGTAGCGGAAGTCCACCGAGTCGGGGCAGGATGCCCACGCGCCACCGAAGAAGTCGGGATGGAAGATCTGCAGGGCCAGCGCTTCCCAGCCGCCCGTCGAGCCTCCGGAGAGCGTGCGCGCCCACGGCTCGCGGATGACGCGGAATCGCTCCTCGACGGCCGTGATCAGCTCCTCCATGATCGCGTCGCCATACGGGCCGTTGTTCTGGGAGTTCACGGCGTAGGAATCGTCGTAGTACGGCGACGGATGCTGGAAGGTGACGTAGAGAAAGCGCGGCGTGTCCTCGGCCAGCCACACCTTGTCGGACGCGCCGCCGGTGCCGAACCCGCCGGGCGCCCGTGTCGAGAAGTGGCCCTGCGAGTAGTTCACCGGATACTTCACCTCCGGGTGCGTGTCGTAGTCCTTCGGCAGCAGCACCGTGGCGCCCAGGAAGATGGGGTGACCCCACCACTTCGACAGGATCGCGCTCTTGAACTTCACGCGCTTCACCGAGTCCGTGTCGGGCGGAACGGGGATCGGGGGAATCACCTGGTCGCAGGCCAGATCGATGACGCGTGCCTTCGGGTCCTTCGCCTGCGCGTCGATGAAGATGGTTCTGGGCGTCGAGAAGAGGTTGCCCGGCGAGCGCCGCCAGTTCTGACCCTCCCACTGGTCCATGTGCATCCACACCGTGTGCCCGTCGGCCCGCTCGAACCTGGTATAGATGTTCACGAACGCCTGCACCACGTACTCGCCCTTCGGGATGTCGTTGAGGCTGGCTACCGGGTGGCCGAACACCCTGCCGTCGACCTCCGCGACCGCGCCTGGCTTCAGGTTCTCGACGTTCAGACCGAACAGCGGTGCGCCCGTGTCGCCCGCCTGCTGGATGGGGCCCCCGCCGCCTCCGCGGCCCGTCGCCGGCGCACCCACGCGGTTCAGCGCCACGTACACGCGTCCCGTGATCGCCTCGGCGTGCGCCGACGCGGGGAAGACAATGCGGACACGAACGCCGGCGGCCGCCGGCGGCCCCGCCAACGCGGACGCCGCCACAACCGCCAGGATCAACACTGCCAACGCGACACGTTTCATGGGTTCCTCGCACGAGTGATCGCTCGTCACTGACCGGGCTTGCCCGGGTCCTTCGACCGTGATCCGTCTGCCGGAGTGGATGGGGATACGGGGCTTGTTCACAACCTCGTTAGACATCTTCTATGAGCCTGATCTTATCGAATGAAGCACGTTTCTCGTCACCCCGGCGAAGGCCGGGGGTCCAGCCTCGATTCCGGCGTTCGCCGGAATGACGGACTGGACGTCCTTCTACTGACGCCGCCTCGGAGACCGAGACAGACGTTGTGCTGTTCGATGAGTTGATCTCATGATCTGGGCTGCCGGAGTGAGGAGGATCGAGCCCCGCCCGATAGGACAGACATCATGACACATCCACTTCCGCTCACCTTCACGAGCCTGAACCCGAAGACGCAGGCGTATGCGCCGACGCCGTCCTCCTTGTCACGCGCCAAAATCCCCGGTGGGTGGCTCGTGTACGGTACGACTTCTGGTGACACTGCGTCACTCGTCTTCGTCCCCGACCCCAACCACGAGTGGGACGGGGGTTCGCTTCCGTGATTACGCCCGCCCCACGCGACGTCAACGAGCGCGCGAGGGTTCCTGGTGACAAGCTATTCCCTCCGCTATCCGCAACTCGTAAAGGCTCCAGAGGTTCAGCCATGGCGAGCGCCTCAAGGTCTTCGGCGAGGACTTAGCCCCACGCATGTAGGATGGACACGTACTCATATGGAGCGGAGTCTCCAAGGAGGGCCTTTCATGGCTCGATTCTTCAGTGCTGTGCTGGTTGGTCTCGTGACGCTGATCACGGTTCCATTGGCGTTCGGGCAGACGGACGTTTCCGGGTCGAAGGACTACCCTGGGATCTCTCGCATGCCGGGCTACTACATTGCCGGATACAAAGAGACGCCATTCGATTCTTATTCCTTTACGGTTGCGGAAGGCGCCCAGACGAAGGAAGAGGCGGTGGAGGGGCGCCGGTACGATTTCAGGTACAACCTCACGGAAAACGCGCCGATGCCCAGCGCGCTGCAGATCGTGCGCAACTATCAGAATGCGGCGCGGGCGGCGGGCGGGCGGGTACTGCTGGACACCAAAGAGCTCACCACGATTCTCCTGCCCAAGGCCGGCAAGGAGGTGTGGTGTGCCATTGAGACATCCAACGAACCGAGCGGGATGTTCATCACGATGATCCTTATCGAGAAGCAGGCGATGCAGCAGGACGTGACGATAGACGCGAAGGCCATGGCCAGTGGACTGGGTGAGTCCGGGAGGGTGGCTATCTACGGCATCCTCTTCGATACGGGCAAAGCGGAGCTCACACCCGAGTCCGGTCCCGCGCTGATCGAGATCGCCAAACTGCTCAAGGGGAACGCCGGGCTGAAAGTCTACATCGTCGGGCACACGGACATGGTGGCGGACGTTGCGACGAACGTGAGACTGTCGCAAGCCAGGGCTCAGGCGGTGGTGAACGCGCTGGTCAGCCAGCACGGAATAGCCGGTTCGCGGCTGATTCCGTATGGCGCCGGCCCGTATTCACCGGTGACGTCCAATAAGACCGAAGAGGGGCGGGCGAAGAACCGGCGGGTCGAGTTGGTCGAAATCGCTACCAGGTGAGGCGGGGTGGGGGGGGCATTCTCGTACGCAACCCAGGACGGGGCCGCAGCACCAGCTACGGGCTCACCGAGCTGCACTAGCCTCAGTCCACTGGCGCACGCCGAAGTGAACCCTGAGCTAGAGTTCGCCGATGTCCGGCGTCACCCCCAGGATGCCGGCCAGTTCGAGCAGCAGGCGCACGGCCGGACTCATCCGGGCCCGCTGGGCCAGCACCGTCTTCGCCAGCGCGGGCTTGTTGGTGATCAGGCCATCGACGCCGCGGCCCATCATCGCCGACATGGTCGGCGCATCGTCGACCGTCCAGACGTAGACCTTCGTGCCCCAGCGGTGGGCGGATGTGACGAACCGGCGTTCGGTGAATGCCGCGTTGACGGCCAGGAAGTCCGCGCCGCTGTTCTGCAGGTTGCCGGCGGACACGGACATCAGCAGCCCGACTTTCCAGTCAGGCCGCAGGGACTTCATCTTTCGCACCGCGTCGAGGTCGAGTGACATGACGGCGATCTGCGCGTCCATGCCGCGCGCGTCCTTGAACGCCGGCGAGAACCGGGTGCCGATGTCGATGTCCCGCAGGTCGGCCAGTGTGGCGTCCCAGATCTTCAGGCTGACCCCGGCCAACCGCATGACGTCGCTGTCGTGGAAGACGACCACTTCCCCGTCGGCGGTTTCCTGTACGTCCAGTTCGATCCAGTCGGCGCCGTCCGCGATGGCCTGCCTGAAGGCGGCTATGGTGTTCTCAGGCGCCGCCTTCGAGGATCCGCGGTGGGCCACGACCTGGCCGGTCTCCTCCAGGCGGGCGGTGTGCACGGCAAGCGCGCCGATGGCGGTGGCCGCCAGCAGGCCGACGACGGCCCAGCGGACAAGCCTGCGCCGGGTCAACGTGACACGCGCTCCCGGCGAGTCACGCTCGAACCGCGTGACCCGCGATGCATCCACATCGCCTGCACTGGCGGACTGCCGGTACAGCGTGAACACGACGAGGGCGACACTCGTCGTGCCGAGCAGGTTGATCGCGAGGTTCACGAGGGCCCAGACGATCAGCGTGGCGCCGAGGGGCATGCGGCGATTAGCCAGCTCATTCACCGCACTTGATGCGGAGATTGTGTTGCGCACTGCGGCGATTGGTGGGCATAATCACCGCACAATATGCGGCGACAATTCCTCTACATCAACGCATTGGCGCGGGCGCTCGCCGTACCTCCGAACCGCATCAGTGCCATCGTCAATGCCAGCCGCGCGATTTCGGCTGATCCCGCGTTGCGACTCGGCAAGTACTTCGGCACCTCGCCCGAGATCTGGCTCGACTTGCAGTCGGACTACGAGCGTCGTGTCGCCCGGCAGACGACGTGCACGCGCGTCGAACCGACGGTGCAGACCCGAGTAGCGTGATGAAGCGGTCGCGGGGACCTGCCCGGCTGTGGGTCGCATAGGCACGTCCACGGACCTCGAGACGAAAGCGGCGGCAGCGGCCCTGCGCCTGGACGAGGACCTGTGTCTCAACCGTAACCCAATGGAGCGTTCGCCCATGACGTCCTCACGTCTCGCTCTTGTCGCCGCGGTCGCGCTGCTTTCGTCCCACCTCCTCGGCGCACAGGCACCACCTTCCGCTGGACTCATCCGCGACGTTGCCGGGTCTTCGTTCGTCCTGGTCGCCAGGGCCGACGGTTCCGTCATTGGGTGGGGAAGCGATCCGAATGTTCCGGGAGCCAAGCCGGCGCCCGTCGTGATCGATCTGCCAGGCAAGGCACTGCGGGTCGCAGTTGGCGATTCCTCCGCGTAGCGTGTTTCGACGCCGAGCGGCTTCATCACGTCGCGGAATAACGCCTGTGTCGCGCCGTAGATGTCCTGGCTCGAGATCAGGCGGCCCCCGCTCTTCACGCCTGCGGCCAGGAGTGCGGCGTGGAGGGCCGCCATGCCGGATGAGAACGCGATAGCCCCGGCGCCCCCTTCGAGTCGATTGATGGTCTCCTCGAGCGCTTCACACGTCGGGTTGCCGTGCCGGGTGTAGCAGTAGCCGGGAGAGGTGCCCCCGAAGACCCGATCAAGCTCCGCCGCGGAAGTGGCCTCGAACGCGACCGCGCTGTAGATCGGCGTGGCGACCGGCTTGGTCTCGAAACCGGGAAGCCGTTCGCCCCGCGTGAACCGCGGTCGACGAGAAGCCGAGGCGTTCCGGGTTCGGCAGCGGGCGAGGCGCGAATGTTGCCATGCGAGTCCTCCTGCGGCCTTCTCCGAGGAGGACCGCCACAACGGCCGGGTTGGTCTTGTGATGCCTCGACTATAACAAATGGAACCGAACGCCGACAACGCCGCTCCCGATCCGCCGGTGCACAGCCGTCAGGAACGCGGGGAGGCGCCGCCCATCTGTTCCGCACCCCAGCGCAGCATGCGTTCCGTCGTGGCCCACCCCACGCATGGATCGGTGATCGACAGGCCGTAGCGCAGTTCACCCCCGGCCTTCGGGAACGGCTGACTGCCCTCTTCGAGGTAGCTCTCGACCATCAGGCCGATGAGGGAACGCGTTCCTGCGACGCGCTGCTGGATGACTCCCCGCCAGACGTCCTCCTGCCGCGCGGCAACCCTGCCCGAGTTCGCGTGGCTGCAGTCCACCATCATCACCACCGGCAGCCCCGCCTCTTCCAATCGCCGCTCGGCACCGCTGACGCTGGTCCGGCCGTAGTTGGCGCCCCCGCGGCCGCCGCGCAGCACGAGGTGGCCTCCGGGGTTGCCCGTCGTCCGGACGATGCTGGTGCGGCCCTGCTCGTCGACGCCAAGAAAACTGTGCGGATGCCGAGCGGCGCGCATGGCGTCGATCGCGACCTGCAGGCTGCCGTTGGTGCCGTTCTTGAACCCGACAGGCATCGACAGGCCGCTCGCCATCTCCCGATGCGTCTGCGATTCGGTGGTGCGGGCGCCGATCGCCGCCCAGGTGATGAGATCGGCGGTGTACTGGGGCACGATCGGATCGAGAAACTCCGTGGCGGCAGGCACGCCCAGGTTCGCGATGTCCAGCAGCAGCCGCCGCGCGATATGCAGGCCCTCCTCGACCTCGTAGCTGCCGTCGAGATGGGGATCGTTGATCAGGCCCTTCCAGCCGAGGGTCGTGCGGGGTTTCTCGAAGTACACCCGCATCACGATTTCCAGCTCGCCGCCCAGCTCGGCGCGCAGCGCGGACAAGCGCGCGGCGTAGTCCCGCGCCCCCGTCGGATCATGGATGGAGCACGGGCCGACGACGACGAGCAGCCGGGGGTCGTCCCGCTGAAGGATTCGCAGGACGGCGGCCCTGCCGGCCACCACCGTGTCGGCCGCCGCAACCGCGAGCGGCAGCGTCTCGCAGACCGCGTTAGGTGGCCGGATCGGTTCCAGCGTGCGGACGTGCAGGTTCTTCGTGGGCAGCATGGGCCTATGACGACCGCTAGCGTATCAGTACGAATGCGGCGCGGTCACGGCAAGCGGACCGGCCGCCGGCAATGGTCGGGTCCCTCGGATCGGGCGGTCGGTGGGCGATCGCGTCTTGGTCGTGGCCGGCATGCAGCAGTTGAGACGCCAGCGGCGGGTTGAGGATGGAGTGGCGCGCCCGGCCTAGAAGGCCCTCCCTCTGATTGGGTATGTCAGAACGGTTATGATCAGGCCGCTTGCGGCGCTTTCAGGCAATCGAGCGGCCTGCTCGGCGAAAGCTGCTCTATCTTCACCGGGCTCGCGTGCTTGACGATCTTAAGGCTCCGCCGGGCAATCAACGTGAGGCGCTCAAGGGCGATCGCAGGGGCCAACACAGTACTCGCAGCAATGACCAGTGGCGCATCTGCTTCACCTGGAGGAGCCGTGATGCCCACGACGTTGAGATCGTGGACTACCACTGAGAGGTGTCTCATGGCGTCAAAGCCGAAGCTGCTCGACCCGATTCCTCCTGGCGAGATCCTCATGGAGGAATTCATGCGGCCGCTGGGGCTCAGCATCAACGCACGTGCACGGGCGCTCGCCGTGCCTGCGAACCGCGTCAGCGGCATCGTCAATGGCAGCCGTGCGATTTCGGCTGATACCGCGTTGCGGCTCGGCAAGTACTTCGGCGCCTCGCCCGAGATCTGGCTCGACCTGCAGTCGGACTATGAACTCCGAGTTGCGAGGCAGACTACGTGGATACTCGTCGAACCGAAGGTGCAGACCCGAGTAGCGTGAGCGTCATGGGAGGGTGTGGCCTGCCCAGCCGAAGCCACGCGAGGAGAAAGTCAGGCCGCAGCGTGGCGAAGGCTGGCGCACCCGGCACCCCTCGACAGGCTCGGGGTGCCCTGAGCCTGTCGAAGGGCAGGACTTGAACCTGCGGCCACCGGCTGCGCCGGGTGCTCAAGCGCTCAAGAGGTCCAGGAAGGCGCGGGGGTTGACGATGCGGATGCCTTCGTACTGGCCGACCGTCAGGAGGTGAGGATCGCCCGTCACAACGAACGAGGCGCGGCCGGCGACGGCCGCGGCGAGGTACTTGTCGTCATCAGGGTCCGTGCTCACACCAGACACCTGCACGGTCCCGGGGACGAGTTCCGCCAGGACGACGAGGTCCTCAAACCAGAGCGCGGAGTCGAGGTCGCGGCGCACGTACCGGCGGACCTTCGGGTACTCGAGGGCCCGCAGCACCTCCTCGACGATGGCCTCGGACAACACCAGCGTGAAGCCATCCTGGCGCAGGAATCGTTCGATGATTCGACCCGGCGGCCCCCCGGGATGGATGGCCGCGCTCACGAACACGTTGGCGTCGAGGACAACGCGGAGCACTGTCGTTACGCGGACTTCGACCGCAGCTTGGCAGACCTACGTGCCCAGCGCTGTGCCTCCAGGGCCAATTCGGAGGCTTGTTTGTCGGTCAGCGCGCCGTCTTGCTGTTGCGTGATGAAGTCCAGGGCGTGGCGGCGCGCAAAGCGCCGCATCTGTTCCAATCGCTCCACCGGTACCAGCGCGGCGAGGGCCTTGCCCTTGCGCTCGATAATGAACTCATCATGCCGCAACGCCACCCGGTTGAGCATGTCGCCGAGCCGCTGCCGCACGTCGATCGTGGAAACCCTGTCCGTCATGGGGACCTCTTGCAAGTATTATAGTTGCTCTAGATGAAATGGCAAGAGCCAGGTTGACAGTCGAAACCATCAGGGGCACTGTTCTCCACGCACGCGTCGAGGACACTCGGTGCCCGTCCCGCCCTTCGGCAGATGACGGGGGTGCGCGCGGACTCAGGCCAGGGAAGACCCGGCCTCCACGAGAGGAATGTGGCCTGAAGTGGCGCAGCCCAGCCGTAGCAAGGCGAGGAAGGTGTCGACCCGAAGCCTTGCGAAGGCTGGCGCGCCCGCCGCGACTCGAACGCGGGCCAGCCAAGCCGTAGCATCGCGCCCAGATCATGGACGGCGGTCGGCCCCGAAAGACTGTGTATCAATCCTGCGACGTGACGTGCCAGGGCTGCGCCGTCTCACGCAGACTGTCCGGGCGCCCGATCGCGCTAATTACGATCGCAGTTCGCGGGCAGTGCCGGTCGCCAGGCCCGAAGTCCCCTCTCGATGTCGAGATCTCTACGGGTCTTCGGCTCAGCGCGGCGAGCAGGTCGCGGACTCCAGCGTCCAGCGCCGGCCGGTGTCTTGGTGCACCAGCACACACCGCGAACCGCTCTTGACCAGTCTGAAGTGCTCAGGCCGGCCGGTCTCGCGCCCGCTGAGGTTCATGTCCTGTGCGCCGTGATGTTGAGCCCGCTCGACGATCAGCATGCCGTCGGCCGTCAGGGCGTTGTCGGCGACGGTCACCGGCGCCCCGTTCATCGCCGCGCTCACGACGCGCACCAGCTCCGCGTGGCTCTGCGCGGTCGGACTCGTGAGGACGGCGGGCACATCGGGCGGCGCCAACCGCGGGTGGCAACCGGCCACGAGCAGCGTTCCCGCCACGCTCACCATACTCGTCAAGCGCCGCATGTCAGTCACCGCCGCAGGATGCGGTTCTCACGCCACGGCGATCTGTGAAGCGAACCTTCCCCCAGGACTGGCGCCTGCGTTTCGCCCGCAGCCGAGGGAACGGCAGACGCGGCGGGGCAGGTCCCGTCTGCCAGGTAGCCCAGGGCAGCCGCCAATCTGCCTTCGTTCGGATCGCCGAGGGCGTGGTCAAGATCGTCGGCCACCGCGCAGCCGCGCGTCTGAACGCCGGCCGGGCCCGTGGCGTTGGCCGGGGAGAACCCGTCCGGGTAGTCCCCGAACCCCTGGTCATTGACGCCCTTGAGTTCGATCGAGAAGTACGTCGTGCCGCAGTTGTCCTGAGGATAGAAGCCGTAGGGCTTTCCGCAGGTCGTCGATCCGATCTGCAAGACCGAGACGCCCACGCCGTTGAGGCCGTTGATGATTGACTCGCTGGCCGAGCAGGTATTCGCTCCCGTCAACACGACCGCCCGCGAGAGGTTGAGCGTCGGCAGGGTCTGGCCGCTCGGTACGGAAAATCCCTGGGAGGTCGTATGGAACGGGACCGGCACGATCAGCTGTCCGGTGACGGGATTCCGCGTCGGGTACTTGTCGCTGAACAGGGTCTTCTCAAACGTCCGCCCGGCGGTGGGCCCGGGGCCTGCGACCATGTAGGCCACCTCGCTGGCGATGGCGAGGTAGCCGCCGCCGTTGTAGCGGATGTCGAGCACCAGGTCGATGAGGTTCGTCGCCGCAAGCTGGCGGAAGGCGTTCACCAGGGCCTGCTCTGATGTCGCGAGGTGATCGTTGAACAGCATGTAGCCCACTTTGCCGGTGGCGGTACTGATAGTTCCGACGTTCTGCACCGGCGTCGACGTCACGTTGGCAGAGACCATCGTGATGGCGCGAGGCGCGCTCGCCCCGACGTCGAGGATGGAAAACGTGTGGGAGGCTCCTGCCTTGGACGGGAACAGGCCCTCATTCAGCGTGTCGACGCTCGCGCTGTCGGCCGCGTTGACCACGTCCACCCCGTCGACGGTCAGCACCGTCGCCCCCCGACCGAGGTTCGCGGGCGCCGTCGTCGCGGGAGAACCCGGCTCCGTATACGCGACTCTGACGCGGCGGGGCGGCTTCGACGCAATCACGAGGAACTGCGCGCCATATCCCGGTTCCACGCCGGACTGCGACAACGCCTCCCACTCGGCCGTCGGATACGTGAAATGGAACCGGTCCTTCGGGTTGCCGGAAGGCGTGGCGGCGGTCGTCTTCAGGACGTTGAAGTAGGCAGGGGTCGAGTACGACGCTGGATTGAGGTCCGGTACTTCGCCGTACCAGAGATACAGTTCGTTGGTCCACGAACGCAGGAAGCGGTTCTCTGTCAGCGTCGAGCCCTGGACATCCGGATAGCGCTTGCCGGTCACGGGATCGATGCCCGTGCGCGGGCTGGCGCACTGGCTTTGGAAGCTGACCGACGGCTCGAATACGCCCGCAATCCAGGACCCGGTCGTGCCCCCCGAAGCGCTTCCGCTGCTGCCGGTGCTCCCGTCGCCGCCTCCGCAGCCGCCCACCGTCACCACGCTCACGAGGAGAATCCAGCGAAGCTCCGCACGCATGGCGTCACGATAGCACGGCGGCCGGGTGGGCGGCCGGGTTCCCGCCGGCCCGAGAAGCCTCTCTGGCCGACCGGCTCGGCCCTCGACGACTTCGACGAGGCTGCGACGCTGGTGTACTGTGACGGCACTTGGAGGAGTCACGGCATGATCCGCCGCGCGT
>Ga0315290_10000333_pt1 | contig 30187 bp, 23 predicted proteins | sample YL17G12_0_MG_FD_203627 | JGI IMG/M metagenome (GOLD analysis project Ga0315290, IMG submission 203627) | Sediment microbial communities from Yellowstone Lake, YNP, Wyoming, USA - YL17G12_0 | ecosystem: Environmental > Aquatic > Freshwater > Lake > Sediment | place: USA: Wyoming | collected... | reverse complement strand
ATTGGGGGGCTGTTCGTGGCGACCGCCACCACGTTGTTCGTTGTGCCCGTGATCTACAGCATGGTCGGACGCCGCAGGTCGACTGCTGGACGTAATGCCGATGAGGAGTTGTTCGCATGAATCCCGATACAGATCGACCGGCCGTGACGGGGTCGACGGTCGGTGAACCCAGTCCTGCCGCCTCGCGCCGCACCCTGCTGATCATTGGTGTTGTTGTGGTCGTCGTGCTGGGTACGCTGTTCCTGGCGGGACTGTTCCCGCGGCTGGCGCGGGAACAGCGCCAACAGGAGACCGCGAATCCAGGGGCACCACGCGTCACGGTCGCGATCGCGAAGCGGGGGCCGACCGAGGTCCAGTTGACGCTGCCGGCGTCGATCCAGGCGATGGTGGAAGCCCCGATCTACGCGCGCGCGGAAGGGTACGTGAGCCGGCGCCTCGCGGATATGGGCGACCTCGTGAAGCGGGATCAAGTGCTGGCCGAGATCAGCTCGCCTGAACTCGATCAGCAACTCCTCGAAGCGGAAGCCACGCTCCGCCGCACTCGCTCGGCGCATCGACAAACCCAGGCCCAGCTGGAACAGGCCCAGGCGAATCTCCGCCTGGCCGAGGTCACCGCCGAGCGGTGGCAGACCCTGGTTGGTAAGGGCGTCCTCTCCAAACAGGACGGAGACGAGAAGCGCACGATCCTGGCGGCCCGACAGGCCGACGAGGGTGCCGCGCGGGCGGTCGTCCAGTCCGCAGCCGAGGCGACGACGGCCGCGGAAGCGTCGCTGGCACGGGTGGCCGAGTTGAAGGCGTTCCGTCAGATTCATGCGCCCTTCGACGGCCGGGTGACCGCGCGCAACATCGACGTGGGGTCACTCGTGAATCCGGGCAGCGGGACGACTGCGCGTGAGCTGTTCCGAGTGGCCCAGGTGGACACGCTGCGGGCGCACATCCAAGTTCCGCAAGGGGAGGCGCCGACGGTGCGGGCAGGCACCGCCGCCGAACTATCGGTCAGCGAGTTTCCGAAGATGACATTTCCCGGCGTGGTCACCCGCACAGCCGGTGCCCTCGATTCGGTGTCGCGCACGATGCTCACGGAGATCGAAGTGGGAAACCCTGGCGGGGTGCTTCTGCCAGGAATGTACGCAACTGTCGCCATCCATGTGACACGCAAGACACCCCCGGTGTTGATCCCTGCGAGCGCCTACCGGTCGGGGGCCGACGGGCCGGTGGTAGCCATCGTCGATGCCAGCGATACGGTCCGATTCAAGAAGGTGAGCCTCGGGCGAGATCTGGGGGCGCAGATCGAGGTGATTCAGGGCCTCGAACCAGGCGCAAAGATCGTCACGACGGTCACCGATGCGGTTCGGGACGGTGCGCGGGTGACGCCTGTGGTGCCGGCGGCCGCGGCGGGACGGGGTTCCGGGGAGGCGCAGCCGGGCAACATTTCCAAGACCCGGTGACGAAGACGGGAGCGACCAGATGAGACGCGTTGTGCTTGTAGCGGTGGCCGTGATGCTGGTGTGTTTTTCGGCGGCGTCGCCCGCAGGTCAGAGCCCGGGCGAATCACCGCGGTGGCAGCGGTTGCAGGTGGGTGACCGTGTCCGTCTGTCGCTGGCGGATGCCATCGCGCTGGCGCTCGACAGCAACCTCGATATCGAACTGCAGCGTGTCGGGCTCGACCTGGCCGACACGGACATTCGGCGAGCCAGCGCAGGCGCCCAGGGGCGTGGGGTGACGCTGGCCGTTCGTGAAGGGCCCCGGAGCGTGTCCAGTTCGACGACCTCCGTCGCCGGCAACGCGCCACTTGGCCTTGGGGCAGAGGCGAACTTGTCCCTGTCGGGCGGACAGACGCCGACGGCGGGGCGGTTGCCTCCTTCGTTTGACCCTGTTGTGACCGCCGGCATTCGCAGTGGGCATCAGACCATCCCGCAGGCGAACTCGTTTGCCATCGGAACCGGCGTGCTCGAATCCGACACCACATCCGGCAGCCTTTCGTTCCTGCAGGGATTTCGAACGGGTGGAGAACTGGCCATCACCTTCGACGCCACCTCCCAACATCTGAACAATCGCCGTGTGGATGTCAATCCGTTCACCCAGGCCGGCGCCGGGATTTCGTTCACCCAACCGTTGCTCCGTGGGTTCGGTTGGGCCCTGAATTCGCGCTTCATCCGGATCACGCAGCGCAATCGCGACGTCGCAGACCTGGTCTTTCAACAACAGGTGATCAGCACGGTGTCGGCTGTGGTTCGTCTCTACTGGGACCTATCCAGTCTCGCGGCGGAGGTCACCGTCCGACAACAGAATCTCGCGCGGTCGGAGAAACTGCTGAGCGACACCGACGCGCAGGTGGGGGTAGGAACCCGAGCCGATATCGACGCCGTCCGCGCGCGTGCCGAAGTGGCTCGTGCGCGCCGGGATCTCATCGCGGTGGAGGGGCTGGCCCGTCAGCAGGAGACCATCCTGAAGGACTTTCTCTCACGGGGCACGATCGCCGATTCCGGGTTGGCGAAACGGTCTCTCGAGTTGACGGATCGGCCGCCAGCGATGCCGGACAGTGAACCGGGTTCGCTCCAGGACATGGTTCGGCAGGCGATCGAATCGCGGCCTGATCTGGCGCAGGCGCGGCTGCAGATCGAGAATGCCAGAACGGCGCTGGAGGGCAGCCGAAACGCCCTGCTGCCCGCCCTCGATCTCGTTGTCAGTGCGCGCAGCAACGCGTTGACTGGCGATGTGAACCCGCTCGTCATAGCCGGGAGCGCGGCTCACGTACCCGATCCGCGGTTTGTCGGGAACTTTCGGGATGCACTAGCGCAGATCGGGCGCGGCACGTTTCCAGACTACGGTATCGCCGTGCAAATGAGCATCCCTCTCCGCCAGCGTGCGGCGTCCGCGGACGTGGCGCGCGATCGGATCGCCGTCCGCCAACAGCAACTGCGCCTTGAGTTGCTGGAAAAGCAGGTCGCCGTCGAGATTCAGAATGCCGTGATCGCGGTGGGGCAGGCCAGGGCCACCCTCGAGTCGGCCTCTCGCGAACGGGAGTACCAGGAACGCGCCCTGGCCGCAGAGCAAGATCGGCTTGGGGTGGGAGTCTCGACGACGTATCTCGTGATTCAGTACCAGCGCGATCTCGCCCAGGCGCAGAGCGCTGAAGCCGCCGCGCGGGCGGGTTATGGTATCGCGCGATCAGCCCTGGACCGGGCGACGGGTCGCCTGCTGAGCCAGTATGGCGTGGTCGTCGCCTCGGGCGAGGCACACACGAAGTGACGCAGACGATCCGTGCATATTCCGCGATCTTGAACAAAGGAGACCGTTCATGACTGACGTCGTCCGTTACACTCCCCCCGATTGGGCCTTTGCGTTCCACGGGCACCGTTGCCCCTTCATGCCGCTGGGCTATCGGATCGGGGTGCTTGCCCTCGGTACGATGGGTGTGGTCCGCGAGATGGACCACACGCTCCACGTCATCTGCGAACTCGGTGAAGGCCATCCCCAGACGTGCCTGATGGACGGCATCCAGGCGGCGACCGGAGCCACGTTCGGCAAGACCCTGATCGAGAAGACATTCTGGGGCAAGCTGGCCGCGACCTTCTGGTATCCCGGCAAGACGGCGGTGCGCTACGGGCTGCGCGCCGAGTTCCTGGACGAGTTCGGCAAGCAGGAGTTCTTCGCCTACAGGAAGCGCGGGGTCGAGCCGTCGGGCATTCCGCCGGCGGTGACGCAGGCGGCGATCGACTGGACACTGGCCCTGACTGACGAGGGCATCTACACCGTGCAGCCGCGCCCGGACTTCCAGTATCAGCCGCCGAAAGGCTCCTTCAGCAAGTCGTTGTGCTCCAGGTGCGGAGAATACGTGTTCGAGCGGTACGTCCGCTATCAGGACGGCAAACCGGTCTGTATCCCGTGTTCGGGTTACGGGCGGTGAGGCGATGTTTGTCGTTCCGTTCTTCGTCGTCCTGATCGTCTCGGTCGTCTTCTCGATGTTCGGTAAAGGCGGCGGATCGCTCTACACGCCGGTCCTCGTGATGCTGGGCTGGGACGTGGGCGTCTCCATTTCCACAGCCCTCTTTTTGAACCTCGTGACGGCGCTCGTCGCGACGATCGTCTTCGCACGGAACCGCCTGGTCGACTTCCGGTTCTGCGCGGTCTTTCTTCCCGGCACAGTCGCGGGGTCGGTGCTCGGCGCGCTGCTGAGCGGTCGCGCGCCCAAGGATCTTCTGCTGTGGCTCTTCGCCGCCTTCCTCGTCGTCGCCGGCGGGTTGATGATCCGGTCGGGCAAGGGCGACGCCGGGCAGCCGGTGAAACCCCTGTCGTGGAGCCTGGGGGCGCTCATCGCCGGATTCTCGTTCGCCGTGGGCGTGCTCTCTAGCCTCATCGGGGTCGGTGGCGGGCTCGTCATCTTCCCGTTCCTGGTGCTGTATATGGGCTATTCGGCCCAGAAGGCCGCGGGGGCCAACGCACTGATCGTCACGGTCAGCTCGCTGGTGGGCAGTGCGGGCCACTGCGCGGTGGGCCACATCGAGTACATGCTCATCGGGGTCACGGCTGTGGCGGCGGCGGCCGGATCCGCGGTGGGATCCCACGTGACCGTGAAGGCGAGCCCGACGTTCGTCAAGGTGGCGTTCGCCGTCATCATGTGGTTCTTCGCCGTGGAGATCGTGCTCCACCAACTGAAGGTGCTATAGGGGAGGCGGGGGTGCCGGGCGGTTCGCCCGCCCTGGCGCAGGCTCGTCAGGGAGGACAACAGATGCCCCGGTTGGCCGTGTCCGCGCTTGTTCTGCTGGTGGTCCTCGCGGGGCCGACGCCCACGGTCGCCCAGCCGGCTCAGCCGCTCCGATTCACCCTCGGCTCGACGGCTGTTGAGATTGGAGGGCAGGTCCGCCTGCGGTTCGAGGACGACGACGCCTTCGACGTGCGCGCGTATCGGCCCGCGACCGACGATTGTTTCCTGCTCAGTCGAGTCATGCTGGATGTCTCGGTCCGCGTGTCACCCCGGCACCGGTTCGTCCTTCAGTTACGCGACGCACGGGAGATCGGGTCGCACCTGACGCCGCGCGACTTTCCCCGCAGCAACCCCTTCGTCGACGGGCTCGACATTCGGCAGCTGTACTACGAAGGCAGTGGGTTCGCCGGATCCGCGCTGGGCGTGCGTCTGGGTCGCCAGCAGATCTCGTACGGCGATCAGCGCGTCTTTGGGCCCGGGCAGTGGGGGAATACGGGGCGATGGGCGTGGGACGCCGCGCTCGTCAACCTGAAGCTTTCCCACGTCGATGCGGACGTCTGGATCGGGCGGCCGGTCAGAAACAGACCCGACCGCTGGCCCAATGCCAGCGTCCCCGAGCCGGTTGCCGGCGTGGTCTACCTGCGCGTGTTGGGGCTGCCGGCCCGCCTTGACGTGTTCGTGGTGCGCAAGGAGGATCGGTCGGGAACGACGGCGGGCGAACACGGTGCCGGGGACCTGCGCTCGAACTCGGTTGGCTTCCAGACCGAGGGGACGCGGGGCCGTTTGGATTACGCGCTGACGGGGGTCATGCAACGGGGATGGTGGGGCCAAGACCGGATTCGCGCGGAGGGTGCGAGCGGGACCCTGGGAGTACGCCTCCCGTTGCCGTGGCAGCCGAGACTGCGTGCGCTCCTGACCTGGGGGTCGGGAGACCGAGATCCCCACGACGGGGTTCATGGGACCTTCGACGGCGTGTTCGGCGGCGCCGACATCGCGTTCTACGGGTATTGCAACCTCTTTTTCTGGGCGAACCTCTGGGATCGCGAACTGCAACTCCTGCTGCAACCCACCGGACGGCTCGACCTTCACGTGCAGGCGCATACCTTCGCACTCGCATCCGCTCGCGACGCCTGGTACAGCACGTCCTTGTCGGTGGTGCGGCGCGACACGAGTGGGATGGCCGGAACCGAACTGGGCCGGGAGATCGATCTGCGCGCCGTCTACCGTCCGCGTCCGTGGCTGGAACTCATGGCAGGCCTCGGCTACTTCTCGCCCGGGTCGTTCGTGCGCCAGACGGGTTCCGCGCGCCCGGCACTCTGGCGCATGGTGCAGGCGACATGGGCGTGGTGACCTGCCCAGGGTGAGACATTCGCCACTGTTGCAGCCTCGCCGAACCGGACGGCAAGGCGTTTGCGGATGGAAGAGAACCCCGTGGTCGAGTACGCTCCACCCCGAGGCTCAGTCGGTCGTCAGACCCGATCGTCCTCGGCTCCCGTTACGATTCATGAGTCCCCAGGAGACTTCGATGGCATCCTCGCAACCTCCCATCCATTGGCGCGTGTACGCTCTTGTCGCTACGCTCGGCCTAATCCTGCTGACCATCATTGCGGCGGTCACGCGCGTCTGGGTGTTGACGGCGATCCCGGTGGGCTTCCTGTTTGGGTTCTTCCTCCAGAAGGGGTCCCTCTGTGGTGCGGCGGCCTTGAGCGAAGTGGTCGTCTTTCGGGATCGCACGAAGGTCGCTGGGATCTGGATCGCCATCGTGGTGTCGATGATGGGCTTCGCCGCAATCGAAGCGGCGGGGTGGGTCCTACTCGCGCCCAAGCCGATGATCTGGGTCAGCGCCCTCGTCGGCGGCGTGCTCTTCGGCGTTGGGACGGTGCTGGCCGGAGGCTGCATCAGCGGTTGTCTCTTCAAAGCGGCCGAGGGGAATCTGAACTCGATGGCGGCGCTCGGCGGCATTGCCCTGGGTGTCGGCATCGTGGAGACCGGTCCGCTCCACGGCGTGCACGTGGCCATGATGGCCAACGTCGTGAAGGCAACCGGTGGCAAGCCGGTGACGATTGCGAGTCTCACGGGCCTGCCGTACTGGGTACTCGCGCTGCTTATTGCCGGGGTCACAGGTGCGGTGGTGATCTGGATGCGCCAGCATCGTCGCCAGCCAAACCGTGTGCAACCAGACGCGGTCCCGAAGCCGTGGCTCACGCGCACCTGGAAGCCCTGGCAGGCGGGATTGGCGATCGGAATCCTGGCGGTGCCCGCGTACCTCTCTTCAGCGGCGACGGGCCGCAACTACCCGCTGGGCGTCACGCATGGCGTCCTGCAATCGTACCAGCTACTCACGGAGACCAACCTCAAACACGTGTGGCGGGCGCCGGTCGCGTTGGTCGCGCCGGTTGCAACGCCTGCCGCGTCGTTGGCGGCGCCTGTTGCGTCGTCTGTTCCGACGCCGCAGTTGCCGGCTCCATCGCTTCCGCCAGCTCAGCCGGCCAAGGTCATCAACTGGTGGCTGGTCGCTGTCGTCTTGTCACTGCCCCTTGGTTCCTGGGCTTCCGCGAGGATGAGCGGGCCGGTGAAGTTGCTGCCGCGTCCGCCAGAGCAGACGGTGATCGCATTCTTCGGCGGTGTGCTGGTCGGCATCGGCGCGGCGTTCGCTACGGGATGCGTGGTGGGGAACATCCTGTCTGGCTGGGCGCTGATGAGTGTGGGGATGCTGATCTTTGGCGTCGCGACCGCGCTCGGGAACTGGGCCGCGAGCTACCTCTATCTGGTGGGTTGGAACCCCTTCGAGTCGTAAGGGACGTCTGCCGCGTCGACGCGGGAGTACGCGCTCGGCAAGTGAGGCGCCGTCGGCTTCTTGGGACACCGCGGCTAATCAGCCAGCCACCAGGCCTCGGGCCAGGGCGGCCATGTGGCCTCCATCCGTGCCGCAGCACCCGCCAAGTACGCGCAGGCCGAACCGCGTTCGCAGGGCGCACATCTCCGAGGCGAACACCACCGGGTCCTCGCCTGCCAGTTCCTCAGAACCCTCCAGTTCCTCGGGGCTGCTGGAGGACGTGTTGGCCTGGAGACCCAGCAACCTGCCCGAGTCGAGGGCGCGTCGGCCTGGCGGCGCGCTGAGGGCTGATTCCAGAGTCGAACTGTGGACGCAATTCACCAGGTAGCCAAGGGGACGCGGAACCACCTGATCGTCTATGGACGACATAGCGTCGTCGAGGGGTGTTCCATCCAGCAGGCAGCCGGAGGGACGCACGATGAAGCTCACCAGGTACGGGCAACCGGTGGAGGCCAGGGCTTCGGCGATACCGAGTGCCTCGTGGATTTCCGGCATCGTGGAGGCCAAGAGGTAGTCGGTCCCGGCGTCAGAGAGTGCCCTGGCCTGGACCGCGTGAAACGCTCGAGCCGACTCCCGGCTGAGGGCCTCTTGAGGCTTGTAGGCATCTCCGCGGCAGCCCATAAGTCCTCCGATGTACACCATCGCCCCGAAATCGCCAGAGCCGCGCCGGATCTCCTGGAGGAACCGTACCGCGTCCCCGTTGAGATCGCGACCCGCGAAGGCGGAAGCGGCCAGTCGATCTGGGTTGGCGCGCCAGGTGGGTGCGAGGCTGAGGAGGGGAAGCGCATACATCCGCCCGATGTCGATGTACTCCGAGTAGATCTGTCGCAGCAGTGCGCGGCCAGCGTCGCCATAGATCAGGGGCGCGTTCGCGAGGAGAGGGTCGAACAGGAACGGTGCGCCGCGTCTGACGCGCTCGACCACCGCGCCTTCCATGAGCACAGGGACGTCGGCTGACAGGAGTTCGCCGATGGACCGCCGCTGGATCACCATGGCTCTAGTCTAATCTCGGACGCGCGGATCCTCGCAGTGGACCCAGCGCCCGCGGTGGCCAGGCCGACGACGGTGCGTGTTCCGAGGCCAAGCGAATTCCTTGACGGCGATCTGGCCGCTTGTCACCGTTCGCCTGCAGGTGTATCATTGTGAGTGATGACTCACTCACATCTCGTCATGCAGCCGCCCCCCACGCCTCGCCGGTCGCCCGTCAGACGGCGCGCCACCGGCATGGCCTCCAGCATCCGCCAGGAGCAGATCCTCGACAGAGCAGTGGAACTGGTGGCGAAAGCCGGTCTCGCCAACCTGACGATGAAGAAGATCGCCGGGCGGGTTGGCTTTTCCGAGGCCGCTATCTACCGCCACTTCCCAACCAAACAGCGCCTGCTCATCAGCCTGATGGATCGGCTCGAACGACTTCTGCTCGATCCGATTCGCGCGATCGCGGCAGACGCTACGACGCCGCCGGCTGATCGACTGTCCAGCATACTCACGCACCATCTCCGCATCGTCCTCGACCACGACAGCCTGCCCATCCTGCTGCTCGCCGAGGCGTCGGCGTCTGGCGACCCGAAACTGGTTCAGCGTATGCGCGACATCTTCTCGCCTTACCGCGCGCTGCTGCGCGAGTTGCTGACCCAGGTCAGACCGAAGGGCCGCAGTGGGCGAGCGGGCGTGACGGGGACAGATGGGCCAGAGACTGCGATCGGACCGGACTCACTCGCGCTCCTAATGCTCGGCGTGCCGGCCGCCCTGGCGATCCAGCACCGGCTCCAGCCACAGCGCGCGATCGAGCGACAGGCCATCACCGAGGTGGCGCCGTGGCTGCTCGCGGCCATCGCCGGCGGGCGTGCGACCGCCCCGTCGAGGAGGACACGACGATGAACGTCCGACGTACCGCCACGTGGGTGGTGTTGGCCTGTCTGACGGCGTCCCCGGTCATGGCCCAGACAACGACTCCGGCGCTTGGGACACAGGGGCCGCACCTCTCCCTCGAGGCGGCGGTGACCGAGGCGTTGGCCAACGCACCAGGATTGCAGGCGGCCGCCGCGCAGGATCGCGCGGCGCAGTGGACCGCGACAGCAGTCGGGCGCGCCCGGTTTGGTCAACTCGACGGCGTCCTGAGTTACTCGCGCTTCCAGGACGACCAGATCCTGCGCCCCATGTCGAAACAGCTGTTCGGGGCCCAGGGGTTCCTCGGTCTGCCATGGGACCGCGATCAGATCCACTACGGCGTCACGTTCCAAGTGCCCGTCTATACGGGAGGCCGGCTCTCGTCCTCGATTCGGATCGCGGCACTTCAGGCCGAGCAGGCGTCACTGTTCACGGAAGGGACACGGTGGGACATCCGCGCGAATACGACCGCGCTCTACGCGGCGGTGCAGACGCTGGACGCGGTGGCGATGGCGCTCGATCGATCTATTGATGCGCTCGCTGCGACACACGGCCGGCTGACATTGATGGTCGAACAGGGCAGGCGCCCACGGCTCGATCTCCTCAAGGTGGAAGAGGAACTCGAGGATGCTCGCGGCCGGCGCGCCGCGATCGAGGCCGACCGAACACGCGTCGGCGCCTTATTGCTGGCCGTGATGGGACGCGATCCGGCCTCACCGTTGGTCGTGGACCCCCTTCCGGACCTCAACCTGACATTAACGCCCGGCCGATCCGACGTGGCCTCCCTGGCGCGGGCCACCTCGGTGGTGCGTCGGGCGGAGCTGGCTGCCGAGCAGTCGCGGGAAGCCGTGGCGGCAGCGCGCGGCGCCCGCCTGCCGAACGTGGCCTTCCGCGGGAACCTGATGGGCAATGCGGGCCTGTCGATCGGCGAGCAGCTCAAGACCTGGGAGCTGTCGGTGGCCGTCACGGTGCCGGTGTTTGACGGCGGCGCACGTGCGGCAGCTGCCGCGTCGGCCCGCGAGCTGGCTGCGGCGGGACGCGCTGCCGCAACTCGGGCGCTGCTCGATCGCGAAGCCCAGGTGGTGGAAGCACAGGCCCGGTTTACGGCGGCGGGCGACAGCCTGAAAGCCGCTCGCGCCAGGGTGGCGGCCGCCGACGAGGCCGCGCGGATAGAACTGGTGCGCTATGACACGGGCGTCGGCACGGTGGAAGACCTGCTGCGGGTGCGGGCGCGTGAGTTCGCGGCCGCCAGTGCCCTGGCCCAGGCGCGCGGCGACCAGATCACGGCCGCGGCCCGGCTGAATGCCTTGAGTGAGAAGGAGATCGTGCAATGACTGTCAAACGCGTGGTCGGAATCGTGGTGGTTGTCGTCCTGGTGGCCGGTCTCGCCGCGGTCCGTCTGATGCGCGTTCGCGACAAGGATTCGGCGCCGGTGATGGTCAGAAACCCGGTGGTCGTTGAGGTGGGCACCGTCAGGCGTGGCGTCCTCCAGCATGCGCGACAGTTCCTCGGGGAAGTGGTCGCGGCGGAAGACACGCCGTTGTCGTCGCGCATCCTCTCGCAGGTGGTGCGCGTGGCGGTCCGCGAAGGCGACCAGGTGCGGCGCGGTCAGCGCCTGATCGATCTCGACCTGCGCGAACTGGATGACGCCGCGGCGGCGTCAGAGGCCGGCGTCGGGGCGGCGCGCGAAGCGGTCACGGCCGCCGATCTCGCCCTCACCGTCCAACGCGCTGTCACGGCGCGCGACAAGGTGCTGGTCGATGCCGGTGCGATTGCCCGCGAGGAATGGGAACGGTCGCAGTCCACTGTGGCGGCGACCAAGGCCAGGCTCGAGGGGGCGCGCGCGCAGTTGACACAGGCAGAACTTGCGGTGGACACGGCGCGCACGCGGCGCGGGTACGCAGGGATCGATGCCCCGTTCAGCGGCATCGTCTCGGCGAAGTTCGTGAACGCCGGGGATCTCGCGTCGCCGGGCAAACCCCTCCTCACCCTCGTCCAGCCGGACGCGCTCCGCGTGCGGGTGCGAGTGCCCGCCGAGATTGTCAATGAACTGACAGGGGGCCGGGAGATCGGGCTGACGATCGGTGGCGCCCGTCAGGCCATCACGATCTCGCGCGTGTTCCCCGCAATGGATGCCACGCGCCTCGCGACCCTCGAAGCGGACGTGCCCCCGCGAGTCTCCGGACTGATGCCTGGTTCCACGGTGAGCGTCGATCTGCCGCGCGCTGGTGTGTCAGGCTTGGTCGTGCCCGCCACCGCGCTGCTCGAGGGCGAGTCGCGGCGCGTCGTCTTTGTCGTCGCCGGTGGAAAGGTGCATGCGGTGAGCGTGCAGGTGATCGATCGGTCGCCCGAGGAAGTGCTGGTGCAGGGCGCGCTGCGGGAACGGGACCAGGTGGTGATCGCCAGCGCGTCGCGCCTGATGATGCTCGCCGACGGGGCGTCGGTCGATGTGGCGCCACACGGATCCAAGTAGCAGGCTCGAGTTGTGACGCGGGGCCTCGACCCCGCCGAAGACGGAGACATCCCATGTCGATGGTTGACGCGTATCTGAAGCGTCCGCACCTGCTCACCTCGCTTGTCCTGCTCGCCGCGGTCGTGGGGCTGGTCGGGTACCGCCAGATGCCGGTGAATCTGTTCCCCGACTCGGAGCGGCCGCAGACGGCGGTGGTGACGGTGGTCCCCGGCGCGTCGGCCGAAGATGTCGAGGCCGATGTCAGCCGTGTGATCGAGAAGGAACTGTCGAGCATCGAACAGGTCCGGCGCGTGGCCTCGGTGAGCAAGGATGAAGTGTCCACGGTGACCGTCGAGTTCGAATACGCGAAGGGACTCGATTCGGCTGCGACCGATGTGGCCAACGGCCTGCAGAAGATCCGCGCGTCGCTGCCCGACGCGGCGCGCCCGCCGATGATCTTCAAGGTCTCCTCCGCCACCCCTGCCGTGCTCACGCTGGCGCTGCGCCCGAAGGCGGGGTCGTCGCTCGACCTCGCGCTGGTTCGCCAGGTGGCCGACAACGCCGTGAAGGAGCGTCTGCTCCAACTGCCGGAAGTGGCGAACGCGGAGGTGTTCGGCGCGCATCAACCGGTGATTCGGGTCGACCTGGATCGTGATCGACTCGAGCGCTACCACCTCACGCCGCTCGATGTGCGCCAGGCGCTCGTCGCCTTCAACGCGAATCAGCCGATCGGTCTGCTCACCACGTCCGACCGGCAGGTGCTCGTGCGGCGCGTCGGCGCGTTCACCAATCCGGCCGACGTCGCGCGGGTTCCGGTGGCGCAGCGTCCGGGCGGCGTTGTCCACCTGGCGGATGTCGCCGAGGTGATGACAGGCGTGCAGGAACCGCAGAGCGCCTATCACGGGGACGGCCAGCCGGCCATCGCGATCAATATCCAGCGAGCGCCATCGGGAAACGCCTTGCGCACCATTGCCGACGTGGCGGCGTTGCTGCCCGCGCTCGAACGCGACTACCCGGACATCGCGTTCTCGATTCCCGACAGTCAGTCCGAGCTGATCGACCGCGCGGTGGGTAACATGCTCGACGCCCTGCGCGATGCGATCATCATGACCGTGCTCGTCATCTTTCTGTTTCTCGCAGATTGGCGCGGGATGACGCTCGCCGCCGTGTCCATCCCGTTTACGTACCTGCTGACGTTCGCGGTCATGTGGCTCGCTGGCTTCGAGTTCAACATGGTCACACTGACGGCCATCATCGTCGCGGTGGGCATGCTCCTCGATGATGCGATCGTCGTGCTCGAGAACATCGAACGGCATTATCACGAGCTCGGCCAGGCGGTGCGCGACGCCGTGGTGGGCGGTACCGAGGAGGTGATGCTCGCGATCTTCTCCGGCACTTACGCCACCATCATGGTCTTGCTCCCAATCATCTTCATTGGCGGCTACGTGCAGACCGTGCTTCGGCCGATGGCCATCAGCCTCTCGATCGCGCTGGTCGCCTCCTACGTGGTGTCCGTGACGATCATTCCTCTGCTCGCGCCGCTGCTGCTGCGCCGCACCGCTGCGGGGCGTGGGTGGTTCGAACGACTCATCTTCCTGTTCGACGAGAAGGTGATTGTCCCCATCCGCGAGTTCTACGTGCGCTTGACGGTGCTAGCGCTCCACCACCGGCTGGTATTCGTCATCGGCGGCCTCGTGCTGTTCGTCGTGTCGGCGCGCCAGATGCCGCTGGTCGGTCGCGATCTGATGCCACCGATGGACTCGGGCATCATTAAGGTCGCGTTCGAGACGGATGCCAACGCGTCGCTTGGCGCCGCCGAGGCGGGGTTGACGCGACTGGAGGCCATCGTCCGGAGTCGTCCAGAGGTGCTGGGCGTCTCGTCGGTCATCGGGTCCGAGCCGGCGGTCATCTCGTTCGGCGGGGGACGATCGCCGCAGCAGGGGACGATCACGATCCACCTGCTCGACCGATTTCACCGCCAAGCGTCCGTGTGGCAGATCGAGGCAGACCTGCGGGCAAGGATGGCACGCGTCCCGGGCATTCGAACCGTTGACGTCTTCGACTTCGGTGCCACACCGCTCTCGACAATCCGCGCGCCAATCGACGTCATGATCTCGGGCCCGGATCTGGGCACGCTCGATCGACTCGGTGCAGACATCGAACAACGTCTGCGGACGCGGGTGCGCGGCGTGACGTCCGTCTCTCGTTCGTGGCATCTCGATAGTGTGGAGACCGCGTTTACGGCCGACCCCGAGAAACTGGCGCTGCACGGGCTCTCGCCGGCGGTGCTGACCTCGCAACTGCAGAGCGCCGTGCGCGGCATGCCGAGTTCGACCTTTCGCGTCGCCAACGAGGACGGATTGCCGCTTTGGGTGCAACTGCGTGCGCCACAGCGGGCGCAGTCGGCCCAGCTCGAAGACTACCCAATCGTCACGCCGCGCGCCGTGGTGCCGCTCTCGGCACTCGGCCGGCTGGAGCCCCGGGCCTCCGCGTCGATCATCACGCGGCAGGGGCTGCAGCGGACGCTCGACATCCAGGCGTACCGCGTCAAACAGCCCATCTCGCACCTGCAGGAAGACGTCGAGGCCGCGCTCGCCGACCTGACGCTGCCGCCCGGCTATACGATCAGCCAGGAGGGCGAGGTCAAGCAGATGGACGACTCGTTCCAGCGTCTGGGACTCGCGCTCGGCCTGGGGCTCGTGCTGCTGTACTTCTCGCTCGTCCCGGCGTTCAAGTCGTGGCTGCATCCGCTCACGATCATGTCGGCGATCCCGCTGGCGTTGATTGGTGCGTCCTGGAGCATGCTTCTCGCGAACAAGCACGGCTGCATGCCCTCGTTCATGGGGCTGATCCTGCTCGCCGGGATTGTCGTCAAGAACTCGATTCTGCTGATCGACTTTATCGAAGAAGCCAGAAGGCGCGGCGATTCCGTGTTCGATGCCTTGGTCGGGTCGGTCCGCGTCCGCACCAGGCCAATCCTGATGACCGCTGTCGGCACGTCTGTCGGCATGATCCCGATCGCCGCCGAATGGGCGATCGGTCTCGAGCGTCTCTCGCCACTCGCCATCGTAGCCATCGGGGGACTGATGGTCTCCACATTCCTGACGATGGTCTACGTGCCGGTGCTGTACTCACTGTTCGATGACCTTCAGGCTGCCGTGCGCCGAGCATGGGGGCCAGGGCCAGCCGCCGTGCCAGCACCGACCCCTCAGTGAAGAGCACCGACGAGGTTCGGGACTGGCCGAGTGTGCCGGCAATACGTTGACCGATTCGACGTGGTGGTTCTATAGTTCGAGATATCACGAAGCGACGTAAGACCGTTGGTCGCGTTGCCCCCTGACCGTCAACAGCCCCCTACTTCGAGGACCACATGAATCACGAACAGATACGGGTAGGGTTCATCGGTGGCGGACGCGTTGCGCGCGTGCTCGTTGGCGGGTGGCGCAATGCAGGAGGTCTTTCGGTTGAGATACTCGTGAACGAACCGGACGACGCGGCATTCGCGCGGCTCGCCGAGTTGTGGCCCGATGTTCGTCGTTCATCCCTGGAAGACGTCGCAGCGGCTGGTGTCGTCTTCCTGGCGCTGCATCCGCCGGTCCTGGCGTCGGTGTTGCCGGCCCTGCGCCCGAAGGTCAACGCGAAAGCGATCGTAGTCTCGCTCGCACCGAAGATCCAGCTGAGCGCGTTGACGGTGGGCCTCGGCACCTCGCGAGTGGTCCGCATGATACCGAACGCCCCGTCCATCATCGGGCGCGGATTCAATCCGGTCGCCTTCCCCGGCGGTCTTGATGCCACGGCACGACAGATTCTGTCGACACTGTTCGCGCCCTGGGGATCGTGGCCGGAAGTTGAAGAACGAGACCTCGAGGTCTACGCCATCCTCACGGGCATGGGTCCTACCTACTTCTGGTTCCAGTGGCAGGCCCTGCGGGAAGTCGCTGGCCAGATGGGGATGTCCGCCGATCGAGTGGATGACGCCCTGCGACACATGCTCGACGGGGCGCTGGCGACCCTGCTTCAGAGTGGCCTGCCGCCGGCCGGTGTCATGGACCTCATTCCTGTGCGTCCTCTGGAGGCGATCGAGTCAAGCGTCAGCGCAGCATACAGAGAAGCGCTGCCCGCGCTCTTCGCGAAGATCCGGCCAGCCATCTGACCGCGGGGCCGATCTATCGACGAGAGGCAGAACGCGCCGTCTTCCGGCCGCTTCGAAGGCGTCGCTCTCTCGATCGCATTTGCCGGGACCGCGCGCTACTTGGTGGCACGGATGCTCTCGCGCGCCTTCAGCATTGGAAGGCACCGAATGAACGGTAGGAAAGCACCGAGGCTGTCTGGATTTCGTTCGCATATAACATCGAAAACTGACAGTTTGCGCTCATGACATCCGGAAGACGGCCGAAGGCCCGGCAGTCCCTGGATCAGTTGGCCACCGCCGGACGCCACAGTTTTACCCGGTGATCCGTGGAAGGGCGCAGCGTAGCAGTTGCTGACGGTCCGTTGCGCTGGGATGTTTGCCGAGCGTTCATAGCCGGCTCCGCCTGCAAGGAGTCCCTCCAGTGAGCGATCCGCTTTCACCCGCCGAAGGTACGGAATGGGCATCTATCGGCGGCACTCGGGGCGCCATAAGTTCTCCCTCCAGATCGATAGCCGGGGTGTTATCCTTTCTTGACGGGTGTTGGAGTTCACCCTGAACCGTCCTGACTTGTTTTTCCGCCAGGGCAGATGACTCCTACGAGCGCCGGGCTCGGGGAGTGTCTGCCACCCCCGCCCTCGGACAACACCAGCTGGCTCGATGCGCCTCGGAGCGCCGATCACCGCACGGGCAGGCATGTGTTACATGGCTTCTTGAATTCTTCATACAGGGAGTAGCAATGAACCACTCTGGATGTCACGGCCGCACGATTGACTCCATCACCGCGCTGGAGATACTGGACTCACGGGGCAATCCGACGGTGCGCGTTACCGTGACGCTGGCCGGCGGCATCCGCGTCGCCGCGTGCGTTCCCTCGGGAGCGTCCACAGGCGAGAACGAGGCCGTCGAGTTGAGAGACGGCGACCAGAAGCGCTATCGCGGAACTGGCGTCCAGAAGGCCGTCGACCATGTCAACCGCATCATCGCTCCCCGCCTCAAGGGTATCGACGCGACTCGCCAGTGCGAGGCCGACGCCATCATGAAGGAGTTGGACGGCACGCCCAACAAAGGGAAACTCGGCGCCAACGCGATTCTCGGCGTGTCGATGGCGGTCGCCCGCGCGGCGGCTGCATCCTGTGACCTACCGCTTTACGCGTACCTCGGCGGTGCGTGCGCGGCCAGATTGCCCGTTCCGATGATGAATATCCTCAATGGAGGAAAGCACGCCGACAACAGCGTGGACCTCCAGGAGTTCATGGTGATGCCAGTAGGCGCGCCGAGCTTTGCCGAGGCGCTGCGGGCCGGTGCCGAGACGTTTCACGCACTCAAGACGATCCTCAAGAAGCGCGGCTACGCGACGGCTGTCGGTGATGAAGGGGGCTTTGCGCCCAATCTCAAGAGCAACGAAGAGGCCTGCGAGGTGATTCTCGAGGCCATCCAGGCGGCCGGCTACAAGCCGGGCAAAGATGTCTCGATCGCGCTCGACCCTGCCGCATCGTCGTTCTATGAGGACGGGGCATACCATCTCGCCAAGTCAGGTCAGGGCAAGAAGTCACACGCGGAGATGACGGCACTCTATCGGGGCTGGATCGCGAAGTACCCCATCGTGTCCATCGAAGACGGTCTGGCCGAGAACGACTGGGACGGATTCCGGGCGCACACGGAGGCATTGGGTGATCAGATTCAGATCGTCGGGGACGACATCTTCGTGACCAACACCGAGTTCATCGCGCGGGGTATCCGCGAATCGTCGGCGAACGCCGTCCTGATCAAGCTCAACCAGATCGGGACCGTCACCGAGACGGTCGAAGCCATCGAGATGTGCCGGCGAGCAGGCTGGGGATTCGTGATTTCGCACCGGTCGGGCGAGACCGAAGATGCGTTCATCGCGGACTTCGCGGTGGCCATGGGTGGCGGTCAAATCAAGACGGGATCGGCCTGCCGGAGCGAGCGAATCGCCAAGTACAACCGCCTGCTCGAAATCGAGTCCGAGTTGGGACGGGCCGCCACCTTTACGAATCCGTTCGAGAAGTAGGCGATCGGGAGAGGGGCACGCCGGGATCGGCCGGCGTGCGACATCGGGAGATCGCGATGACAGATGTCTGGGCTCGCGCGGCGTTGTGGCTCGGTCTGGCGTTGGTCGCCACGTTGCTCTCGATCCGGCTCCGCGTGGCGACCGCCCTCTCGGAGATCGTGGTCGGCACCGTGGCGCAACTCCTGATCGGGGCCTTCATTGGCAAGGCCCTGCTCGGAACCTCTGAGTCCTGGATTACCTTCCTGTCGGGCACGGGCGCTATCCTGCTCACGTTTCTGGCCGGTGCCGAACTCGACCCCACGATCTTCCGCGCCAAGTGGAAAGAGTCCCTCGGCATCGGCTTCGTGAGTTTCCTGGCTCCATTCCTGGGCTGTACGGCATTCGCGGCGTGGGTCCTGCACTGGACGCCGCAAGCCAGTTGGCTGGCCGGCGTCGCGCTGTCGACGACGTCGGTGGCCGTGGTCTATGCGGTGATGCTCGAACTGGGTCTCAACAGCACCGATTTTGGCAAGGCCCTGCTCGCGGCGTGTTTCGTCACCGATCTGGGCACGGTGCTGGCACTGGGGCTCATCTTCGCGCCGTTCTCGCTGCGAACGGTCGCCTTCGTGGGCGTGGGCGCCGTGGCTGTGGTGGTCCTTCCCTGGCTGACACCACGGTTCTTCCGGGTGTTCGGCGGCCGGCCATCCGAGCTCGAAGCGAAGTTCCTGCTCCTCGTGCTGTTCGGCCTGGGTGCCCTCGCCACCTGGGCGGATAGTGAAGCCGTCTTGCCCGCCTATCTGGTGGGCATGGTACTGGCCGGCACCGTCGGCAAGGACCATGCGCTCATCCGGCGCCTGCGGACGGTCACGTTCGGCCTGCTCACGCCGTTCTACTTCATTCGTGCTGGTTCGTTTGTATCAGTGCCCGCACTCGTCGCGGCGCCCGCCGGCGTGCTCGGCTTGCTCGCGGCGAAACTGGCGACCAAGACTGTCGGCGTGTGGCCGATGGCCCGCCTGTTCCGCTATCCGCGCACGGAAGCCGCCTACACGACGTTGCTGATGTCGACCGGGCTCACGTTCGGCAGCATCTCGGCACTGTTTGGCCTCACGCACGGCATCATTACCCAAACCCAGTACTCGATCCTCATCGCGACGGTGATCGTGAGCGCGGTCGTCCCAACCCTGGTTGCCAATGCCTTCTTTCTTCCGCGATACTTGCTTCCGCAGCCTGTGCCGGCGCGGCCAGAATCGGCCGACGCCAAGTTGGAAGGAGAAACATCATGACCGAGCAGGAGGCCAGCGTGCGGGACGTGGGCATGATCCCGAGGCGAATCCTGGTGGGTTTCGACGGATCGCCCTTTGCCGAACAAGCATACGAAATGGCGTTGAACCTGGCGGCGCTTTGTGGCGCTCGACTGGCCGTCGTCTCGGTGGCCACCCTTCCCGAACCGCCGGGGGAGGTTGAGACCCAGGCGACCCTGGAATCAGCGACGGAGCACTACGAAGCGGTGTATGAAAATCTGCGCAGGCGTGCAGAGGACCGGGGATTGACCCTTGAGACGCGCATCCTCGTCGGACATCCTGCGGAGCAGATCGTCCGGCTTGCGGCCAGCACGCAGGTTGATCTCGTCGTCGTTGGCCATCGCGGACGGTCCCGCATCAGTGAATGGGTTTCGGGATCCGTCTCGAAGCGCGTCGTGAACCACGCACCCTGCTCGGTCCTAGTGGTCAGGGGGCGGTGATGTCCAGGCTCCTGCCTTTTCTCTTGGTCGGGGTTGGCGGCTTCCTGGGTGCCAACGCACGCTACGTGACGGCCAAGTGGGTCGGCACCTGGGTCGATGCACGTTTTCCGCTGGGTACCTTCCTGATCAATATGGGCGGGTCGTTTCTCCTGGGCCTGCTCGGCGGCCTGCTGGCCGCCAAGCTCGTTCCACGTGGTGACGACGTTCGCCTGGCGCTCGGCGTTGGATTCCTGGGCGCATTCACGACGTTCTCGACGTTTGAATTCGAGACACACGCGCTCTTCGAGGATGGCGTGTGGCTCACCGCGCTTACTAACATCTTCCTGAGCCTGTTCCTCGGCCTCCTCGCGGTGCGGGCGGGCCTGGTCGTGGCGAAGGCGTGGATGGTCGGATGAGGGATCCATGAAGTTCGAAGCCGAACAGGTGCTGTGCCGCTTCCACCTCTCCAACTTCGTCCGTCACCGTGACGAGCCGTTATACCAATGGATTGTCGAGGTGGCCCGGCACGACGGGTTACAGGGAGCGACCGTGCTCAAGGGCATCATGGGGCTCCGGCCAAACGGCTCGATCCTGCAAGAGACGCAGTGGTCGCTCTCCCAGGAACTCCCTGTGATCGTCGAGGTGGTTGACGGACCGAAACGCGTAGAAGCGCTGCTCGCACGCGTTGAGCCCGTCTTCACCGAGGGCGAGATCACGCTCGAACGAGCGCACGTCGTGCTCTATCGCGGCGAGGGAGACAAGAACACGGGCGTGATTCCAGCGGTGGACGTGATCGCGTCGCAGGATGATAGCGCGGCGTGGGAGGTCAAGACGATGAAACTGCCCGAACAAGGCGTGCTGCTCCGGATCTTCATGGGGGAGGCGGACCGCGAGCCGGGCCGGGACCGGCCGCTGTACGAGGCGATTGTGCGACGGGCGCGTGAAGCGCATCTGGCAGGAGCGACCGTGCTCAAGGGTCCACTGGGCTATGGCAAGAACTCGGTGGTGCACTCCGCGAAATTGCTGGAACTGTCGACCGACCTTCCCATCGTGATCGAGATCGTCGACGCCGAAGAGAAGATCAAGGCGTTCCTGCCCGTCGTCGACGAACTGATCACCGAAGGCATGGTGACGCTCGAAACGGTGCGCGTGCTCAAGTATGTCGCCTCACCGGCGAGACGCTGAGGCCGACGACACCTTCAGGGTCTTGGAGTAGCCCTTGTGACAGACATCCCTGGCCAGACATCGAAACCTACCGGTCAAGGCAGCGCTGACGCTCCCACAGAGCAGGATCGCAACGTCGTGGCTTTGGGCTGGGTCGCGTTCTTCGGCGGGTTTGGGCAGGACATGATCCAGCCGATCCTGCCGTTGTTCTACTCCTCTGTGCTTGGCCTGAACAAGGAGTTCATCGGACTGATCGAGGGCTCGTTGATGACGGTCGTCAGCCTGATGAAGATCGCGGCCGGCTACCTGTCCGACTACCTTGGAAAGAGAAAGGCCATTGTCTTCGTCGGTTACGCGTTGTCGGCGGCGGCGCGATTCTCGCTGGGCCTGGCGGGGTCGGGGGCAGTCGTGTTTGGCCTGCGGCTCACGGATGGTGTGGGTAAAGGCCTCAAGGATGCTCCACGCGACGCTCTGGTGGCCAGTTCGGCGGGTACGAGGAAGCTGGGGTTCGCCTTCGGCGTGCAGCGAACGCTGGACACGCTTGGCTCGGTGGCCGGCCCTCTCCTCACCTTCGGGCTGCTGCGCGTGTGGGTCAACCGTCCCGGCAAGTACCAGGGCGTCTTCTTCGTTGCCGGAATGATAGCTGCCGTCACGTTGCTCATCATCGGCCTGGTCGTGCGGGAACGGCAAGCAGCCGTGAAGAAGCAACGCATCTCGCTTGCCGTGCTCCGAGGGCCGTTCGCCGGCTTTCTGGCGGTGATGCTCCTGTTCACGCTGGGCAACTCGTCGGATGCGTTCATCATTCTCCGCGCCCAGGATGTGGGCGTCGGCGTCGTGCTGATCCCCGTCGTGTATGCCCTGTTCAACCTCGTGTCCGCCGCCGCCGCTATCCCAGCAGGCCGGCTCTCCGACCGGATCGGCCGCCGCCGCGTCATCGCCTGCGGATGGGCCGTGTATGCGATGGCCTATCTGGGTTTTGCCCTGGCCAGCAGTCCCTGGATGATGTGGGTGCTGTACGCCTTCTACGGGCTGTTCTATGCGCTCAGCGAAGGTGCGGCCAAGGCCATGGTGGCCGAGTTGGTCCCGGAGGAGAGCCGTGGCACGGCGTATGGACTCTACAACGCTGCGGTCGGCGTGATGGCGCTTCCGGCGAGTCTGATCGCGGGCCTGCTGTGGCAGCGGGTTTCACCCGCAGCCCCGTTCGCCTTCGGCGCCGCGCTGGCGGGGTTGGCGCTCGTCGGTTTATGGTTCGTGCCGCCGGCAACCGCAAGTCGTCATGCCCCATCGACCTGAGACACACGCGATGCCGCGTCGTAGCGCTGACGAGTTGCGGGAAGAGCGACGCCATTCGAGCGGTCGCGAGTCATGGATCTATCGCGCCGATGGGCCGGATGAACTTCGTGGCCGGCATGCCGACCTGCTCGGGGCCGCGTTGGGTCCAGACGAGCCGCTCCATTACTTGCTCTACGCACCGATCTTCGACGGTGTGGGAGGTCCCTTCGACATTCGCGCGATGCCCGCGTCGCACGCCGTCGCCGTTGCGCACGACCGTCTGATCATTACCGCCGATGCCCATCGTAAGAGTCTCCCCGCCGATGTCCGTTCCATCCCGTTCGTGCAGATGCTGTCCGTGGAACTCGGCGCCGCGTTGCTGCTTGGTTGGCTCAGGGTCTGTTATGTAGACGCTGGCCAGGTGACCTCGACCGTCGTGACCTTCAGCACGACCGGCAGCCAGCACTTCGAGGCGGTGGTGCGTGCGTATCGGAGGTTGGCTGCTCGTGAAACCGCCCAGGATGGAAGCCCCATCGCGAGCGCGGACCTGTGGCGGTCGACGACGCCTTATCTGCGGACAGCGACCGAACCGCTGCTCCTGGACGACGAGCCGGTTCTTCACGCCGTCAACTGGCGGGAATCGTGGCAATCACGGAGGCGCGGGTGGAGTCGCGTCCGCTCGAGTGCGTCCACGCCGGGCCTCCTCCTGCTCACCCGTCAGGGGCTCCTGTGGGCGTCGAGCGAGCCTCGTGTGCGGCCGGACATGCTGAGTTACGGCGTCAACGTCATGTCCGTTAATTGGCAGGCGCTCCGCTCGGTATCGGCCGAGCACGCCGAAACGAGTGGGGCTGCAGCACGACTTCGTCTCGTGCTGGAACGACTGGGCGTCTCCACACATATCGAGATCCCGCTCGACGATGACGCGGATCAGGCGGCCGACGCTGCGGTGGACATGATGGAGCGGTTGCGGGCATCGGCGAACGCACCGGCAGAGTGAGTATCGACGGCGCACTCATAACTCCCTGTCAGTCGTCCGCCCTGCCGGCGTCGGCTGTCATGGCTGCCAGACGCGTGCCACTCGCCCGGGCGGCGCCCAACCCGGCGCGAGAGAAAAGGCGGGTGAAGACCGGGATCTTGGGAACCCAGACGGCCGCCGACCCGACTACCAGCGCCACGCCGTAGCCGTAGGGGATCGTGACCGCGATCAGACCGACGACGAGTGCGACAACCAGACCGTACGCGTTGTTGAACAGGTCGCGAACCAATGCCATCAGCGTCAGGCCTTCCACGAGCAGGAGCACGCCGAGTAGTGGGAGCGGAAACGCCTTGACAACCTCTTGGAAACCGCCGCTCACGAACAACCCAATGGCGAGATAGAAGCTCCCGTACAAGGTGACGGAGCCGCCCGTGCGTCCCCCGAAGGCGTAGTGGCCTGCCATGCCGCCCGACCCGTGGCAAGTGGGGATCCCGCCGAAGAGAGGATTGAGCAGGTTCATGAATGCGTAGGTGAAGCTAATCGCTCGAACGCTCGGCGCCCGGCCGGGAAACAGGTCCTGCGACAGTTGGCGGGTGGCCAGAATGGAGTTGCCGAGCGACAGCGGCAGTTGCGGCAAGGCAAGCACGAAGAATCCGGTGACGATGTCCTGCCAAGCCGGGAACTGCATCTGCGGGAGATGGATGCCGACGCCTCGCCACAGCGCGTGCGTGTCGAGCGTGAAGGCAGTGGCGTAGACTGCTCCGAAAACCACGACGGCTAGTGCCGCTGGATAGCGGCGATTGCCCGCCAACGTGACGACCAGGATCAACCCGCCCGCTGCAAGAACGTACCCAGTCGATCCGGATCCGGCGACGTATCTTCCGAGGGCGAGCGACGCGAGTTGCAGTCCGAGGCCGAACTGGATGCCGCGGACGACCACCTTTGGGACCACGCGTGCGAACCAGTCCACGAGCCCGGTCACCGACAGCAACAGCATTAGCACGCCAATGGCCAGCCCACCTCCTGCGAGCACAGATCCACTGACTTGATGTGCGATGACCAGCGCGGCCATCGCCTTCAGCGGCTGGACCGGCATCGGCATTCGGTAGCGAAGGCCGGTTAGAATCTGCAAAGCGCCAAACATGATCAGGGCGCCAGCGGCGTTCAGGCGGGCGGCGAGAATTACACCGACCAGGAGAGGGAGGTCCGTACCGATGTCACCGAAAGCTCCGGCCCATTCGTTGCGATCGAAGCGGATCCGCCCGGCTGCGGCGCGCGCCTCGGCCGGCGCGGCATCGCTCGCAAGGTCAGCGTCGATCGCGGCTGGTGAATCCATGCCCGTCGATCGTGACGGGGCCGTCACCGGTGGTCAACATGTTCAGCCAAACATGATCCCTGTCGCCGTGCGGACGAAGGTCTGGCTGGAGGTTCAGGGCCACTTCGTCATGGGCGAAGGCGCGCTGGAGTTGCTCGAGGGATTGGAGCGGGATTCGAGCCTGACCGGCGCGGCGGCGAAGATCGGTTGGTCGTACCGGCATGCATGGGGCTATGTGCGCCGGGCTGAGCGTGCCCTCGGAGTGAGGCTCACCAGCAGTATTCCGGGGAAGGGTAGGCTTCGGGGGACGACGTTGACGCCTGAGGCGCGTGCGCTCCTTGCGCTGCTCACCGAGGCGCGCCGACGGGCTCGCGCTACCGTCGACGCCCTCCAGCCCGATCGCTACCTGATCACCACGCGGTCAAGCACCTCGAGTGTTTCCGGATTGACCGTTTCGAGACGCACACGCGGTCCCTCTACATAGAACAGGCAGATAGCGTGCTGCGTCGAGAACGCTCGGACGAACGCCGACCAGGGTGTCGGCTCCTGCGCGTAGTAGTTCGAGCGGCCGCGAGTCGTGGATCTATCGCGCCGGCAGCCGATGCCAAAGTCGACCTGATGGAGAGGCGACATGCACCTTATTCATCGCGCCTTTCCACGCGACCGCGCACAAGCGCCAGCATCACTGTTCCGGCGCCCATTAGCAGCGCGGCGACGCAAAAGCCCAGCACGGGCGACACGAGCGTCCAGAGCGCTCCGACGCCCGCGCTCGAGATGAACTTGGTGGTGCCGTTGACCGTGCCGAGCGCGCCGTAGGCCGTACCGAGCGCCTCTGCGCTGACCACACTCGCGGTGACGGACGCTTCGAGCGCTTCCTGCGTGGCCGTATAGAGACCGGCAATGAGGAAGATCGCGCCAAGGACCGGCAGGTCACCGGCGCCGAATGCAAAGGAGAACGCTGCGAGTACGGCGGTGACCATGCCCAAGGCGTACCCGAAGACAAGGACGCTCAGCTGGCCGTATCGATCGGCCAGCACGCCGATGGGATAGGACGTGATGACTTGGACGATGTTGCGCCACACGTACAGAAGGCCGGCGGCCTGGGCCGCCCGGACCACCCCCATCGATGGCGTTAGCAACTGCGTGGCCGCCAGGATCAGCAGTGAATGGGAGAAGTCGCCCGCGCCGAACAGGCCCACTGCACCGAGATAACGCTTGAAGCCGGCCGGTAGCCCATGCAGCGCGGTGAAGAATTTCAGCGCGGGATTCGGCGAGTGAGCGGGATCCGGCACCAGCGTCAGGAAGGCGAGGACTGCCAGTACGCCGGGCACGAGCGTGGACCAGAACACCAGGCGGAAGGGTCCGGCCGCGTCTGGCCAGGCGAAGTTCTGCGCCCAGCCAAGGAGCGCGACGCCGAGCAGTGGCCCGACCACGGCGCCCACCGTGTCCATCGCGCGATGGAAGCCGAACGCCCGGCCTCGCGTTTCTGGGCCAATGGCCTGGGCCACGATCGCGTCGCGCAAGGGGCCGCGCAGGCCTTTGCCGAACCAGGACACGATCCGCCCAAAGAGCAGCAGTGGCCAGCCGGCCGCGATGGCGATGAATGCCTGCCCCACCGGGGTCAGCGCGTAGCCCAGGATGACGAGGATCTTGCGGTGGCCGAACTTGTCGGCCACGTACCCGGCGATCATCTTCGTGAAACTCGAGACGGCGTCCGCAATTCCCTCGATGAGGCCGAGCACCGCCGCCGGGATCCCGAGCACGGCCAGAAAGCCCGGCAGAATGACGGTCGTCGTCTCGTAGGAGAAATCCCCCAGGGCGCTGGTCAGCCCCGCACCGAACACCGTGCGGTTCAACCACCTGCGCGGCCTCCCGGGAACCGCCGAAGTCGCGTGCGTGGGTTTCGTCATTGCACGCGCCATCGCCTGACGCACTTGTATCCTTCTTCTGCCCAGAAGGGCAGTGTCGCGACCGCCAGGCTGATACTCAATTCAGTCGCCGTGAGCGGCCGCGTCTTCAGCAGGTCTTGCCAGAACGGCACGTAGGTCACCATCAACTGCAACAGGAACGTGAAGACCACCGTCAGGGCGAGCGGCGTGTTCGTCAGCGCACCGATCCGGAAGAACGAGTCGCGGCTCGACCGCACGGCCAGCACGTACGCCAGTTGCGACAACGTCAGCGTGGTAAACACCATCGTCTGCCAGTCGGCGTCGCCGATCGTCAGGAAGTAATACCCCATGGTGAGCGGCGCGAGGCCGACCACCAACCCTCCCCACAGGATTTGCCACAACAGCCCGCGGCTCAGGATATTCTCGGTGGGCGACACCGGGGCGCGGCGCATCGTGTGGGCTTCGGCGGGTTCAACGCTCAGCGCGAGCGCGGGCAGGCCGTCGGTGACGAGATTGATCCAGAGGATTTGCAGCGGCAGCAGGGGCAGGGGCATGCCCAGCAGCGGCGCGAGCAGCATCACCCACAATTCACCGGTATTGCTCGTGAGCAGGTACTTGATGAACTTGCGGATGTTGTCGTAGATGACGCGGCCTTCCTCGACGGCCGAGACAATGGCCGCAAAGTTGTCGTCAGTCAGCACCATATCGGCCGCCTCTTTCGACACCTCGGTGCCGGCGATGCCCATTGCCACGCCGATGTCCGCGCGCCGGAGCGCCGGCGCGTCGTTGACCCCGTCGCCCGTCATGGCCACCACCTGGCCCTGCGCCTGCAGCGCTTGGACGATCCGGAGTTTGTGCTCGGGTGAGACACGGGCGAACACCGTCGTGGTGCCGACGGCCGTCTGAAGCTGCTCGTCGGTCATGCGCGCCAGATCCTGCCCGGTGACCACCGCCGCGCCCTGGCCGTCGATGCCAAGCTGAGCCGCGACGAATCTGGCGGTCAACGGGTGATCGCCCGTAATCATGACTGGCCTGATGCCGGCTCGCCGGCAGGTGGCGACCGCCTCTTTCACTTCCGGCCTCGGCGGATCGTTCATGCCGGCGAGGCCGACAAACACGAGGTCGCGCTCGACACTCGACGGTTCAGCTGCCGGCGGTTCTGTCAGGACGCGGAACGCCACACCGAGCACGCGCATGCCATCGTGCGCCAGCGAGTCGTGTCCACGCATCGCGCGGGTCCGCCACTCGTCATCAATCGGCACGACACGGTCCCCAACCCAGATAAACGAGGACACCTGCAACAGCGGTTCGGCCGCTCCCTTGGTAAATGCAATCCAGCGACGCGGTGGTGGCACGGGGCCAATCGCCCACAACGGCTCGAGGCCTGGCGCTGCGCCACTTGGCGAGAGTGGCATCTCGTGGATGGTCGTCATCCGCTTGCGATCCGAGTCGAACGGCGCCTCGGCGACGCGCGGAAACAGCAGGTCGAGCTCAGGCTTGCCCATGCCATATCGGGCGGCCGCAACCACCAGCGCACCCTCGGTGGGATCGCCAATCGTGTGGAAGTGCGTGGGCGGATCGGCTTGCGGCACCAGGACGGCATCGTTACAGAGGGCCACGCCGGTCAACAGCAGTGTCAACCCGCTGTCATCGTTCTGAACCGTTGCGCGACCGGGTTCGGGGCCGCCAGACGGAGTCACGCTGTCCAGGGTCTCGGCAAAATCGAGTCGGCGACCCGCGACATCGAGCACGGCGACGGTCATCCGATTCTCGGTCAAGGTGCCTGTCTTGTCCGAGCATATGACCGTGACGGACCCGAGCGTCTCGACCGCGAGCAGTTTGCGGATGACGACCTTGCGCTTCAGCATCCGCTGCGCCCCGAGTGCCAGGGCAATCGTCACAACGGCCGGGAGCCCTTCGGGCACGGCCGCCACGGCCATGCTGACGGCGGTCAGGAACATGAGCTTCAGCGGTTCGCCTCGCATGAGGCCGCTGGCGAAGATGACGCCCACCAGGACGACCGCCAGCCCGGCCAGCACTCGACCCAACTGGCCCAGGCGCCGCTGGAGCCGCGTGGGCTCGCGATCGACCGACTGGATCAGATCGGCGATGCGCCCGAGTTCGGTCCACCTGCCAGTCGCGGCGACGACCGCGACACCGCGGCCGTAGGCGACGCTCGTGCCCATGTAGACCATATTGAGGCGATCACTGATGGGCAGATCCACGTCGGTCAGTGCGTGATGGGACTTCTCGGCGGGCTCACTCTCGCCGGTGAGGGTCGCTTCCTGCACGCGCAGGTTCGCGCTTTCGAGAATCCGGCAGTCGGCCGGCACCAGGTCGCCCGCCTCGAGGAGCACGACATCGCCCGGCACCAGATCGCGGGAGGACACCTCCTGCACACGGCCATCCCGGCGAACCTTGACGATGGGAACGGCCATGCGCGTGAGCATGGCCATGGCACGTTCGGCGCGGTGATCGTGGAAGAGGCCGAGCGCCGTGTTCACGACAATGATGATCGCGATCGCGACGGCGTCCTTGAAATCACCCACCGCGGCCGACACGATCGCTGCGACGATCAAGAGGAAGACGAGCGTGACGGCCAGTTGTTCCCACAACATCCGCCACACGCTCTTTCGATCGCGCTCGGCCAATTCGTTGGGGCCGTGTTCAACAATCAGGCGCGCCACGGCATCCGACGACAGCCCCATCTCGGCACTGGTGTGAAGAGCGGCCAGTACGTTGTCGGTCGAGTGCGCGTGCCAGTCGCTGGATGAAGACAGGCCAGGGGATTCAGGCCGTCTCTGGGCTGTTTCGGTCGACATGGCCTTCTAACTCATCGTTCACGCATTATCGCGTCAACGCAAGCGGCCGCGCCGGCTCGGTCCCATCGCGGCCCGTAGCGCCCCCATCGATTACCTGATCACCACGTGGTCCAGCACCTCGAGTGTCTCCGGATTGACGGTTTCAAGACGCACGCGCGGTCCCTCGACATAGAACAGGCAAATGGCGTGCTGCGTCGAGAACGCTCGCACGAACGCCGACCAGGGTGTCTGCTCCTGCGCGTAATAGGGCGCGCCGGCGGCACCGTTGTTGATCTGGAAGAAGGGCCGCTGCACTCGGACCCGTGGCTTGTCCCAGCCTTCGGGATAGATTGGCACCGAGCTGTCCAGTCGCAGGCGATTGTAGTTGTGCTCATCGCCTGTCAAGACAGCCAGCACCTTCGGATGGCGCTGGATCAGGGTGAGCAATTCGTCGCGGCGCTCGATGATCCCTTTGGCCGCCGGCACGCCCGCGACGATCGGTCGCGGGACGTTGCTCCCCTTGTACCACATCGTATCGGTCACGTGTCCCCCATTGGGGAAGATCGGCGTGTGCACGGTGATGAAGACATGGTCCACCGCCGCGTTGCGCTCGAGCGTCGCCAGCGTGCGCTCGAGCCACGCCATCTGGTTGTCCATCAAGTACCCGTGCAGGTTGCCCCCGGATTGGGGCGTCTGCTGCAATGACGGTGCGAACCAGTAGTCAGAGTTGAGCGCGATCATGGCGACATTGTCGTACTGGTACCAATAGACATTGCGGCGATACGGCGGAAAGTCCGTCGCGCCAGAATCGGGATCCAGGGCGGACCCATCCTCGTTGGTCGGGCCGTTTTCCGGGTTGACCAGTTCCCGCGCAAAGACGGCTTCCGCGGAGTCCGTGTCGAACGGGAAGCGATCAATGCGGACCGATCGCCCGCCTTCACCCGTGAACTCCCGCAACACCGAGTCGTGATTGCCCATCGCGGTGTACACAGGCAACCAATGGGCCTGCGGCTCGATCGCTCGT
>Ga0315290_10000330_pt1 | contig 30231 bp, 26 predicted proteins | sample YL17G12_0_MG_FD_203627 | JGI IMG/M metagenome (GOLD analysis project Ga0315290, IMG submission 203627) | Sediment microbial communities from Yellowstone Lake, YNP, Wyoming, USA - YL17G12_0 | ecosystem: Environmental > Aquatic > Freshwater > Lake > Sediment | place: USA: Wyoming | collected... | reverse complement strand
GCTGCCTCTAACCGAAATTCCTTCGTATAACGTTTCTGCTTTGCCATAACGAACACTCCTTTCACTGTACTTCTTGGGCGGCATTATACCCTCTCTTCGAGTGTCCGTCATTCGTTTAGCACCTCACACTTCCACCACCCCATCATCCAACTCACACATCATTCACCAGGGCGCTTATCCAGATTCGCCACAGTTGAGATTGGTTGGATGGTCCACAATCCTCGCTTGGAACGGTGGCTGGTCAGTTGGTCAATTCAAGCATAGGTTTCTTGACGAAAGTTCTAACAATGAATATAATGGCCTTGTCCGAGTAGTATTTTGTAGTACTTACTGCGGGCGATTAACGAAACATTAAGTTTGGTAAGTGCTTATTTTGGAGGATATTACAGTTTGAAGCCCTTTAAGGAAGGTAGGAAATGGCAAATCAGTCAGTTTGAGTTTGTAGTATTTTTTGCCGGAATTTACGCAATAATTTGTTTGTTTTAGCGTCATATTGCTGGCGTCATAGTAATTGTCTGTTTCAACGTCGTACGTAATAAATAGATAAAGACAATTAACCGGGGGATCAGTGGCCTTCGCGCGGGGCGACCCGCCGGAGGTTTATTGGAATTATATATAACTATTTGTAAATGAGAGAGTAACGGCTTTTATTTTTACTCAAACCGTACAGGTATAATATGATTCGTTTTAAGGTTTTTCAGCAGGGCCAGGCGGTCCAGAAGATGTTGTTGGCCGGTTCGCATCTGTTCGGACAGGACGAAGTTCCGGTGCGTAGTCAGTTGGATTTTACCAACGGCGAACTGCTTGGTCTGCGTCATAGCGATACGGCGGTGGGGCTGGTGACATTATGGGAAGTTCCCGATTTTGGTAAAATTTTGCTGCAGACTACGCGCCTGTCGGAACGGAACTCGCCTTACAATCTCAATGTGGAGTTGGCTCGCGGGCGATTGCTGCGGATCAGTCAGAAAAGTGAAGACTGGGGGTTGAATGATCAGGCTTTTACCGAGCGTCACCATGAACTTATAGATACGGCCCTGGACAACTTTGTCAGCGCTTTGTGCAAACTGGGGCAGGATGAGCAAGCCTCTATGAAAGCTGACGAATCGTTGATTTGGGGCATGCGGGCCGGTGAAGAGTTGTCGCTGGCCCATGCAAAGCTGTTTCTGGAGCGAAGGAACAGTACCAAGGGCATAAGCGGCCATAGTTTTTCGTGCTGTCTTGATCCCTCGGGGATCAACAATCGCAAATATCTCAAATATATCAAAGACAACTTCAGTTTTGTTACGCTGCCTGTCAGTTGGCGTCAGATCGAGACCAAGGAGCAGGATCGCAACTTTGAGCTGCTGGATGAATGGGTCAATTGGCTTGGGCGCAATCGTATAGCTGTCAGGGTCGGTCCGTTGGTCAATTTTACCCCGTCGGCTGTTCCCGATTGGCTTTATATCTGGGAAAACGACTTCGAACAGATTCGCGAGATGGCTTACGATTACATTACGGACGTTGTTAATCGTTATGCCAAGTCGGTTCATGCCTGGAATGTGGTCAGCGGTCTCAACGTGGAAAACTGCTTTAAGTTCAGTTTTGAGCAACTGATTGAGATGAGCCGATCGTGTGTTCTGGCGGCCCGGCATGGGGCGCCGCGCTCTGTACTTTCGATTGAGATTGCCGAGCCGTGGGGCGATTATTACGCTTACAATCAACGGGCCATACCGCCGTTGATTTATATCGATATGGTTTGTCAGAGCGGCGCCAGTTTTAATAGTCTGGATGTGAAACTGCGTTTTGGCCGCGGTGGCGGTGGTATGCAGGCCCGCGATATGCTGGAGCTGTCTTGTCTGCTGGATCGTATAAGTGTTTTCGGTAAGGGCATGAACCTTACCGGTGTTCAGGTGCCCAGCGAGAAGGATAAACGTGACAACAACGGCCGTATCGGCGATGCGGGTTTCTGGCATGGTCCGTGGTCTGAGCAGATTCAGGCCGATTGGCTCGAACAGGTTTATCAGATTGCTTTGAGCAAACCACTGATCGAATCTGTTGTCTGGCAGGACCTGGTTGACCGTGGCGATGAGAGTGTTTTGCAAACCGGCGGCTTGCTTAAAGCGGATTTTGCTCACAAAACGGCCTTTGATAAGCTTTGCCAACTGAAAAAAGACATCGCCGCAGCCAACGACAAGTAGTAGTCGAGAAAAGGGTAGGGGCCTCAAGACATTGACAGATGGCTGTGGGTGGCGTATCATTGCGGGGATGAAATGGGATAGGCTCAAAGGTAAGTTTATTGTTTTGGATGGGCCGGACGGGTCGGGTAAGAGTACGCAAGTACAGTTGTTGACCGGGTTTATAAGAGGACAGGGTCTGACGTGTCAGGCGGTGCGTGATCCGGGGGGTACCAGAATCGGGGACCAGATTCGCGAAATACTTCTGAATAAGGATAATACCGAAATGTCTGTCCGATGCGAGGCGCTGTTGTTTATGGCCAGCCGTGCGCAACTATTTAATGAGCAGATTCAGCCGGCCCTGGAGCAGCAAAAATGTGTGATTTGTGACCGGTGGGTATCGAGCACTTATGCCTATCAGGCGGTGGCGGGTAGGATCGGCCCTGAGTTGGTGATAAATTTGGCTGATGTGGCGTTGGAGAGGGTATGGCCGGATTTGACTATTATTATTGATGTGCCGTGCGACACCGGGCTGGCACGGATTGGCCGAATTGACAAAAAGGGCAATAAGCCCAGTCAGAAAAACACGCCAGCGTCAAATCAAGGTACGTTCGAATTCTATGCTACGTCTGATCGCATGGAGGAAAAACGGAAAGATTTTCATCAGCGGGTAAGAAGGGCTTTTCTGAGTTTGGCTGATACTCGCAAGGACTTTCGGGTGGTCGATGGAAGTGGTTCGATAGAAGAGGTGCACGAGGAGATATGTGAGGTGATCGGCGAATATGTCAATTCTTGAATGCCGGTGGCAGGATAACGCGATATTACGTTTGCAGCAGGCTCGTCGGGGGCGGCGCGTACCTCACAGCTATATTTTTCATGGGCCTGATGGGGTGGGCAAAACACTACTGGCATGTCAATGGGCCAAGCTACAGCTTTGTTCTTCGCCGGTTCGTCGATCCGGTCCGGGCAATTTGGGTGGTTCGGTTGTGGAAGAGATAGACGACTGTTGCGATCGATGTGACGATTGCCGGTCGGTTGAAGCGGGCAATCATCCTGATTTGCATATTATCAATAGAGACCTGGCTCGATATACCAGTAAAGCTCGCGACAGCCAGATGCTGGAGTTGCCTGTCGATGTGATTCGGGAGTTTGTGATTGGTCCTGCGGGGCTGGCGCCGGGTCGCGGCCGGGCTCGAATTTTTCTGGTCGAGCAGGGGCATAGCATGAATCGTCAGGCACAAAATGCGCTGCTGAAGACGCTGGAAGAGCCTCCTGCTAATACCTTTATCTTGCTGATAACCTCTAAGCCGGATTTGTTTTTGCCTACGGTTCGTTCCCGCTGTCAGTCGATTCAATTCCAGCCGCTACCGTTGGAATTCGTTCGTGAGAAGCTGAGTGAGGCGGGTGTGCCGGACGAACAGGGGTGGTACTGGGCTGATTTTTGCGGTGGACGGTTGGGGCCTGCCCTGGAATTGGCACAAATGGCCCTTTATGAGGCCAAATGTCATCTTTTCGAGCAGTTGGGTCTTCTGGGTTATGGTTCGGCGTTGGATTTGGCTGCATGGATTGTCGATCAGGCCAAGGTTTTTGGTCAATCGTATCTCGAAAGCCATCCGGGCCACTCTTTGAGCGATGCCACGCGTCAGGGTCAATCGTATTTTTTACAGATGATCACTTATGCCTTCAGTTTGGCGCTGCGCAGGACGGCGGGAGTGGGTCAGCAGGGCGGCTCGGAGATTGCACGGATAGCCGAAAGATTTTGCCCTGGTGCCTGCGCTCGGGCAATTCGTGCGGCGTGTCGCAGTGAAAGTTTGTTATATACGAATGTAAATGTTCCTTTGCTTTTTGAATCTCTTATGTTAGACTGTATGGATTATGCCGAGCACTAAGGTTGTGTGGCGCGATATATTCATAAAAGGTTACTTAACAAGGTGTTATGGAAAATACAGACAAACAGGATGACGTTATCCGAGAGGATGTCGGTTCTGATAAGATAGCGGAAGATCGTAAAAATGGTCCTGGCGTGAGCGATGTCGCTGCTGATGAAGTTGAAACAACTCGTCCGGAAGACTTTGCCGAGCCGTCGGTCGATCAGCCAAAGTCGTCAGGTCAGCGTTTGCGTGGAAGGTCGGTCAAAAGCAATCGAACGATGCTGGTGCGTTATGGTAAGATGGGTTTTGTTGGGCAATTTCGATTTTCCGAAAGGGAGATTCCTCCGGGGGTCGGTCATGTGGTGATAAAGACCGAGCGTGGCATGGAAATCGGGGAGATCATATCCCCGTTTTGTTATGACCATGGTTCCTGTACCATCAGCAATGAGCAGATCGATAAGTACTATGATGCCAACGGTCCCAATTATCCTATCAGCAGGAACGGTACGGTCGTGCGTTTTGCCGGTCCTCAGGACCTTAAGGATCAGCAACACCTGAATGCGAACATCAGGAATGAGTTGCGTTTTTGTAAGGAATTGATTGAGAAGCTCAACATTTCGATGAAGTTGGTTGACGCGGAGCATCTTTTTGGGGGCGAACGTATTATTTTTTATTTTATGGCTGAGGGACGTGTTGACTTTCGTGATCTGGTCAAGGAATTGGCTGGTCAGTATCAGACTCGTATCGAGATGCGTCAGGTTGGGGCTCGTGACGAGGCCCGTCTCGTTGCCGACTTCGAGGCCTGTGGTCGCGAGTGCTGCTGTAAGAACTTTCTTAAGGTTTTACAGCCGGTGAACATGCGTATGGCGAAGCTGCAGAAGGCGACCTTGGATCCGTCCAAGATTTCCGGTCGCTGCGGTCGGCTCAAATGTTGTCTTCGTTACGAAGATAGGGTATATGAAGAATTATATAAGCGATTGCCCCGCAAAAACTCATGTGTTCTTACCGAAAAAGGTCATGGTGTGGTCACAGCCACTCAGGTTTTGACCCAACTGGTCAAAGTCAGGCTGGAGAAAACGGAACGAGTCATTGCAGTAAATGTCGAGGAGATATTAGAACGAAACTATATACCGCCAAAACCGGCTGAGAACTCGGCTGGTCCTGCGGATGTTGGTGAGAGGCCCCCGCTCTCATACACAGTTGATGATCGGCAGGAGTTTGGCAGTGTCGCATCAGAGGTTAGTGAAAAGATCGAAGCTGAAGTGTCGCGGTCTCTTAGTGAGCGACCTTGGGAGGCACAGCCGGAGGCAGCTGATGGCCCGGAAGTGACTGATGGCCCGGAAGTGACTGGTGGCCCGGAAGTGACTGGTGGCCCGGATAATGAGGATGAGGTTGGCGGAAGTAAGAAACGCCGACATCGGCGTCGTAAAAAGAAGAAACCCCTTCTGACTGAGTCACTGGAGGAAGGCACGAGGCGTGAGTCGCGAGAAGAAGGCACGGGGCACTAGTTACCAACTTCCGCTGGATCGGGCGTTGACGGCACACGAAGTTAGTGTGGTCAGCCGATGGTATTGTGTTAATTCTATGAGGGAACGTAAGCCAAGAACGAATTTCTATACGTTCAGGTTATTTTGCTGGAGAAGCCATGGCGCGAAAAATTCTTGTAACAGCAGCACTTCCTTATGCTAACGGTTCGATACACATCGGCCATTTGGTTGAGTATATACAGACAGATATCTGGGTCCGTTTTCAGAAGATGCGTGGTCACAATTGCATCTACTGTTGTGCCGACGATACGCACGGCACCCCTATTATGATTCGCGCCCGCCAGGAAGGCATTATGCCGGAACAGCTCATTGCGAAGATGCATACCGAGCACGTTCGTGATTTTGCGGGGTTCGAGATCGAATTCGACAGCTATTACAGTACGCACTCCGAAGAGAACCGGCGGTGTAGTGAGACTATTTTCCAGCGTAACAAAGAGGCCGGCTACATTACCACCCGCAATGTCGAACAGGCTTATTGTGAGCACGACGGGATGTTTCTGCCCGATCGTTTTATACGCGGTAGTTGCCCGAACTGCCAGGCTCCCGATCAATATGGCGATTCGTGCGAGAGTTGTCATGCCATTTATACGCCGATCGAGCTTAAGGATGCCAGGTGCAGTATTTGCGGGAATGTACCGGTGCGTCGCGAATCGAAGCATTATTTTTTCAAATTGGGTGAGTTTGCCGATCGACTGAAGAATTGGGTCGGGTCCGGTCATGTGCACGAACAAGTACAAAACAAGCTTCAGGAATGGTTCGACCAGGGTTTGCGCGACTGGGACATTTCCCGCGATGCGCCCTATTTTGGTTTTTTGATACCTGGCGAAACGGACAAATATTTTTATGTCTGGCTGGACGCGCCCGTCGGCTACATAGCGAGCACCATGAACTATTGTCAGAAAAAAGGACTGGATTACAAGGATTACTGGTGCAACAGCGGAACGGAAATACATCATTTTATCGGCAAGGACATTACTTATTTTCATGCCCTGTTTTGGCCGGCGATGCTGATGGGATCTGGTTTTAATACTCCAACCCAACTGGCGATCCATGGTTTTCTCACCGTCAATGGCGAAAAGATGAGCAAGTCCCGCGGTACGTTTATCAATGCCTCCACTTATCTTAGGCATCTGGATCCGCAATATCTGCGTTACTACTATGCCTGTAAACTTGGCCCAGGTACCGAAGATATCGATCTGAATACGGAAGATTTTGTTTTGCGTGTCAACAGCGACCTGGTAGGCAAGCTGGCTAACCTTGCTTCGCGTTCGGTGCCTATGCTGACCGGGAAACTGCAAGGCAAATTAGGACGGCTGTCCGACGAAGGCAAAAAGTTGCTGGCAGGATTGCAGGGTCAGGGCGAAACCATTGCCGAGCTTTTTGAGTCCCGCAGTTACGCCGCGGCGGTTCGCAGTATTTGCAGCCTTGCCGATGAAGTAAACCGCTACTTCGACCAGCGTAAGCCCTGGATAGCTATAAGAAGCGATCCTGAGCATGCTCGCGAGACGCTTACCACGACACTTAACGCGGTGAAGGTTCTGACTATTTATCTCAAGAGTATTTTACCCGCTTTTGCCGCCAGGACCGAAAAGATTTTAGGTGTAGAACCGCTGCGGTGGTCGGATTTGAATACACTTTTGGAAGATCATGAAGTCAATGATTTCGAACGTCTGATCGAAAGAATCGAACCAGAAAGGGTGCAAACTATGATTGGAGAAAGCAAAGAAGAACAATCAGCCGGTCCGCAGGAAAAAGCCGGGCCGAGTCCTCTCGATCTCGAGCCCATTGCCGAGGAGATCAGTTTCGATGAGTTTATGAAGGTCGATCTGCGTGTGGGACGAGTGGTCAAGGCTGAGCTGGTTGACGGCGCCGATAAGCTTCTACGTTTGGAGCTTGATTTGGGTGGGCAAATCAGAACGGTTTTGGCCGGCATTCGGCAGGCTTATGAGCCGGATCAGCTTGTTGGCAGGTTGATGATAGTGGCGGCTAACCTGGCCCCTCGTAAAATGAAGTTTGGTTTGTCCGAGGGTATGATCCTGGCGGCTGGGGCCGGCGGGAAGGATGTTTATGCACTGAGCATCGACGAGGGCGCCAAGCCGGGCGAACGGGTGCATTAGTGGATCGGCAGGCCGGTGTGTTGGTGAGTTGGTGTGGCCAATGGGCAGATGGATTGGTGCGATGAGTGACAAGCCGCTAAAAAGTATTGAGCAGATTTTTAAAGAGGATGGCCGCTATCCGCTGGAGGCAGTGGAATTTGTTCGGGAGGGGCTTGGTTATACTATCGAAAATATTCATCCTGATTCCGGTTTCGGATCGTCGGATGCCGATCGTCATGTCAGCGGTTCGCAGTTGTGTTACGGACTGCGCAGCATGGCGCAAAAACGTTGGGGGTTTCTGGCGCGTAAGGTTCTCGAACGGTGGAACATCACCACCACCCGCGATTTCGGCGAGATTATCTTTCTGCTGGTGGACAACAACTGGATGCAAAAGCAGCCGCACGATAGTATCGAGGATTTTGAGGGTGTTTACGATTTTCGAGAAGCTTTCGATCAACAGTTCGAGATTGATCTTGATCAGCAATCCTGATTGGGCCTGGGATTGTTCGATTTCGCTTTTTTATGCGATTAGATTGCAATGAGTCGGCTAACGGGCAAATTCATTTGTGATCGGTATAAATGCGAGTCGGAGAGGTCGGCAATTATTGCCAGTCTGGTGGATTTTGCAAGGCACTGTTTGCGCGTTGGTTGGGTTGCGATAAAGACGCTCTCGGATAAAACGGGAATAATCCGCTGAATCGTGATATTTTTTAACTTGTTATTTTACAGCGAGTTATATCTTGTTGCCTTTGCATTTTTCCCGCCAAAATACACTTTTTCACAATATTTTTTCGAATGTGGCACGGTTGTTGCAATCTGTCCTGTCAGTTGGACTGGCATTGTAATAGTGCGTTGCCGCTTGGAGAGTAGCAACGAAGTTAGAGAGCCAAAAAATGGTTACGAGTGTTAATCAAGACAACATGTTTTTGACCGGCGGGTTTGACGCGGATCTGGAAACGGATTCCGGGATCGGTGTCGAAGACCTGCTGGCAAAGTATTTTATTGGAGATGGCAACCGACTGGCCGAGTGTATTATCGGCGCTGCTCAATTGGCCGCTGCCAAGCACATGTTGATCAAGGCTCAATCGATGCAGTCCGCCGCCGAGGCGGAGAACTCGGCATAGTAGGCTTAAGGATAAGCTATGTTGTATGGTATGTATGTATCTGCTGCCGGTGCGATGGCCAACTCCTATCGACAGGATGTTATAGCGAATAATCTGGCCAACGTTGAGACTGTCGCGTTCAAGCGCGATCTGGCCCTGTTCCAGGCTCGGCGCACTGAGGCTCAAGCAAGCGGGCAAAGAACATATACCACCGCCATGCTGGAAGGCGTCGGCGGTGGTATCTTCGCCCTACCCACCTACACGGATTTCTCCCCCGCTTCCCTGAAAGAGACCGGTTCTGATTATGATCTGGCTCTGACCGATAAAGGATTTTTCCAGGTCCAAAAAGGCTCTGAAATTTTCTACACACGTGACGGAAGGTTCACTCACGACGCAAATAACCAACTGGTTACTATATCTGAGAAGCTGCCTGTTTTGGACAATGCTGGTCGGCCCATCGTTATCGATCCCAATCTTGACGGTTTTGATGTCGATGAATCCGGTTTTGTCAGTCAGGGCGGTAATGGCATCGGCCGTCTGGGCATAGTAGATTTTGAGGATACCACCGTTTTGCGTAAACAAGGGCAAAATCTCTATTTCGCTGGCCAGGGTGTTCAGGGCCGTTCCGTTGGGGCCAATGTCAAACAGGGCGCCCTGGAGCAATCCTCAGTTGACGAGATAAAACAGTTGACTGAGATGATAAGAACTCAGCGTCTTTTTCAGACCAACGTAAATGCGCTGCAAGTGCAGGATCAGACGCTGGGATTAGCCGTATCACGGCTTGGGAATATTACATAACAGTATTGAAGACAAAGAGTAACAACGAATAACTAAGACCGCCGCTGTTCGGGCTGTCCAAAAGCTGTTGTTGGCTTGGTGGTTCCCGGCGGCGGGGTGCTGGAGCGGAAATATGGCAATTACGGCACTACATTCTGCTGCTACGGGCATGAGGGCGATGGATGAGCAATTGAGCGTCATCGCCAACAATCTGGCCAACTCAAATACGACCGCCTTTAAGGGTTCGCGTGTGAATTTTGAGGATCTTTTTTATGAGGTTCGTCGGCAGCCCGGTGCGTTGAACAGTTTGGGTGAAAGGACCAGTACCGGTTTGTTTGTGGGTCTGGGGACGCGTATCTCCAATACACAGATGGACATGCAAATCGGCACGCCGGAACCTACCGGACAACCGCTTGATATCGCTATTGCCGGCGAAGGATTTTTTAAGGTGCAGACCTTCGAGGGGATCGGCGAGGGCGAGGCCTATACGCGGGCGGGTAACTTCACCGCCAACGAGAACGGCGATCTTGTGCTTGGTACCTGGGGAGGTCCACTGCTTGATCCGCGGATTACCATGCCGAATGGAACAGATATGAACACGGTTACTATTACCGAGGATGGTTTTATAACCGCGGAAGTTGATGGGGCCGACCAAGAGGTCGGGCAAATCCAGCTTTTCAGGTTTCCCAATCCTTACGGGCTATCCATGAAAGGTGGAAACCTTTTCGTTGAAACAGAGGCCAGTGGCACTCCTATCGAGGGCAGCCCTCGTGAACTTGGATTTGGCGGGCTGATTCAGCGGGCTTTGGAGACCAGCAACGTCGATGCGGTTAAGGAACTGGTCAAGATGATTCGAACACAAAGGAGTTTCGAGTTGAACTCCCAGAGTATAAAAGCTGCCGACGAGAACCTGCAGGTTGTCAGTCAGTTACGTCGGTAGCGGGCAGACAGGCAAATAAGATAAACCGGAACTGAAAATGGATCGACATGCCAACATAATTTTGACGCCGAGATCAATTGTTAACGTTGTGACGACATTGTTATTTTGTGCGATTGGATCTGCCGCGTCGGCTGAATTTTGTCGGGTGCGCATTTACGACAGCGCTGAGTTGGACGCCGGTCCGGTTCGTTTGGCCGACATCGCCGAGATTACCACCGATGATGCCGAGGTCAAAAGCTATCTCGACGATTTCATTGTGACCCAGTTGGCTTGCGATGCTGACGGCAGTTCGCTTGGTTTTCGTGAAATTTCCCGTATTCTCGAACGCGGCGGCGTTAATCCGGCCGCGATCGGCATCTATGGGGCGAGCGTTTGCCGAATGATTCCGACGAGTCAAAAAAAACCTGTGAGTTCCGATTCCGATAAGGTTGCGATGATGGCTGGAGCCGGGGTTTGTGAGATTACCACTGATGCTGCGGCCAGGGTGGGTTCGCAGATTACTTTGGCGGATAAACTAACCGAACTTGTTGTGCTTTCCACCGAACTGGAAGCTTCCCGATTGATTATCGACTGGGACTATCGTCACAGGCAGTTTTTGCAGCAGCCTTATGATGAACGGCTTTTTCAGATCAAGCCCTGTTCGAGTCTTACACTTGGTCGGGTGATCCTTGAAATTACCGAGACGAGTTTGGCGCAGGGGCGATCGGGCGGTACTCCTTCCGAGAACCCCCCGGTTGGATCTTCCGTTGCGGTCAGAGAAAATCGTCCTGTTCGCATTAGTGGTAATGTGCAGTACCTTTGCGAATCTGTCGAAGCTGTTCGTCCGTTACAAGCCGGTCACGTTATTACCGAGGCGGATGTTAAAGTTGTTCCACGGCGGGTCATAAGGTTAATGAATAGTCCTATTTCTGATATTAACATGGTTATCGGTAAGCAGGTGGCTCGTCCAATCGCGACAGACAAAGCCATACAACCGGCCATGCTCAGGAGGCTGTTATTGGTTAATCGCAACGATCGGGTTGATGTGCAGGCTGGATGCCGTGGTGTGCAGATCACCACCAAGGGTATAGCTCTTAGTGACGGCGCCCTGGGAGACGTTATTTTAGTGTGTAGCGAAATGGATAATCCGCCTGAGCTGAAAAGCAAGAAGACAGTTATTAATTTTCGCAGTAAAGTTGCCGGTCCCGGAGTTGTGATTGCTTTGCCTAACGGCGTCGAGACCGCCGCTTCTGAGTTCGGTGCCGTCGGCGATCAAACTGAAAGAGACAGATTGCTGTTGGTGGGAAAGGAATAACCGATGCGTTTATATTTGTCGGTGACAACTGTATTTCTGTTTGCTTTGTGTGCTGTGGTTATAGCCGGCCAGAAGAACAGTCTTTACCAGCGTGGTGAGCTGAAAGTTCAAATGGCTTCCGTTCAAAATGGCAAGGTGGTCAGCAGCTCCGACGGTGGCGTGTCCACTTCTGTCAAAGGCAAGATGTCCGGCTACACTATTGGCGGTTCGAACTTTACCCCGGCAAGGAAAGCCAACTGGTTCGGCGTGGAAGAATCCAGTCCCCGGGATTTCTGCGTTCACGACATAATTAGTATCGTCATCCTTGAGGTCAGCAAGCATGACACCAAGGCCGAAACCGATGCCGAGCGCAAAAGCAGCATTGATACCGCGCTCGATGAGTTTATTCATTTTAACAATGGGAATCTTGGCGCCGCCACCATGACAAGCGGCAGCCCGAAAATCAAGGCATCTACCTCGCGTGAGTTTGAAGGCGAAAGTGAGATTAAACGGACGGACAGTCTTAGCGCCCAAATTGCGGCTAAAATCATCGATGTATTGCCCAATGGCAATCTCCGCCTGGAGGCGACCAAGATGGTTGGGGTCGATGACGAAACCACCACTATTACTTTGACCGGTGTCTGTCGGAGTAAGGATGTTATTAATAACACCATAGCGTCGTCCAAAATAGCGGAACTGATGACCAAGAAAGTGCATACCGGTATCGCGCGGGATGCCACTAAAAGGAGTTTACTGGCGAAGTTGTTTGATTTTCTCAATCCATTTTAGAATGGATTGGGAATTCGGTATTAAACACGATGAAAAAACTTATGACAAACAGAACAAACAAATTGGTATGTTTTAACAGGTATCCGGTGCTGATCGTTGTGGGACTGTTGGTTCTGACTGCCTCCGGTCCGGCTGTTGGGGGGAACCGTATTCGGGATATTGCCCGGCCTTTGGGAGAAATTACCAACAAATTGGTGGGTCAGGGTGTGGTCACCGGGCTTGACGGTACCGGTGACGGTGGTGATGCGCTTATTAAGGCACGGGCTTTGATGACCGGGCTGCAGAATCTGGGTAGTCCCCCTGGTGCGATCGAAGAGCTGAAGAACGCCAAGAATGTTGCGATTGTCTGGGTCACCGCCGAGTTGCCCCGATATGGCATTCGTAGCGGCGGCAAAATTGATGTTACGGTATCCAGCATATACAATGCCAAGAGCCTTGCCGGCGGAGTCCTGATGATGACACCGATGATCAGTTACCATCTCAGTGACGAAAGAGTTTATGCCTGGGCTCAGGGGCCTGTCAGCATACCAGGTTCCGATCACAATACCTCCGGCGTAGTCAAAGGGGGCGCCGTTATGGAGGAAGATTTGCTTTACGATTTCATCGACTACGATGTTGACGGTAATGCCTTTTTCGATCTTATCCTGGACGACAAACATAGTGGTTTTAGGGCCGCCGATGCTATTGCTTTGCTGATTAATGAGGAGACATCTCCTCCCGAGGTGGATCAGCAGGCGAACTACCTGGACAGCGACACAAGTATCAGGCGGATCGCCAAGGCATATAGTCCCGAGACTATCCGCGTCAACATTCCAGATAAACAGGCCCATGATCCGATATCATTCATTGGTCGGGTTATGGACTTCCCGGTTGGTGATTTTCCCGATCCGGAAGCGACCGTTTCTATTAACGAAAGAAACGGTACCATTGCCATTACCGGCAATGTCGAAATCGCTCCCGGTATTCTACACGTTAACGGTTTGGCTATTCGCATTGTCGAGCCCAAACCTCAGCCTCAACCCGGTATGCCGGTTATTTCACAGACTGAATGGGCCAGGTTCAACCCTGCCAGTGAAAGTGTCACAACGCTTGACGATTTAACCGCTACCCTCGATCAGTTGAATGTGCCCGTGCAACAGAAGATATACGCTATTTACGCTCTGCATAGTAGCGGGCTTCTGCGTGCTCGAATTATAACGGAATAAATGCAGATATACCGAACATGTTGGAACATAAAATGACGGCAACTGCTATGAACAATGTGACCGGCCAAACGAAGCCAGGGGTTTATGACCAGGAGCTTCGACAGAAAGCTTCTGAGTTTGTCAACCAGGTTTTTTACGGCACTTTGCTGCGCGAGTTCCGCAACGCTCAGCCGCCCGGCATGTTCAACCAGGGGCCAGGCGCCGCTACGTTTGTCAGGCAACTGGATATGGAGATGATTACCCGGATTTCACGTGGCGGCGATTCACCCATGACCGAAGCACTACTAAAGCGGTTGAGCAGAGGTCGTGAAATACAAAACGTCTTAAATCAGAATAACAGTCAAATACAATCTACTTACGCTTGGCAGCCGGCAGGGGCCGGAACCAGATAGGTTAAACATAAATTTATACAGGACAGTTTTTTTGATCATTTTACACAGGATTACACAGGAGCTAAAGGATTAAAAACAGTGTCTGAGGCTATAGAAAAACTTATCCAGATGATGCAGGACGAACTGCAGTGTCACAGTGATCTTGCCGCCGTTCTCGAGAACAAGCTCGATGCCATGCGTCACTATGATATTTCGCGTCTGGAATCGCTGACCACAAATGAACAGCGGCTCACCGAAGTTATTTCCCTTAACGGAAAGAAACGTTATGACGTTGTTCGTCAGGCGAGTGTTGAGTTTTTCCCCAATCGTGGCGGTCGGGTCGCTACCGCCAAAGAATTGGCGGACGTTCTGGATGAGCCGTCGCGCGGCCGGCTGCTTGCCCTGGCCGCTATGCTCCATGAGGTTACCGAGAGAGTGCGAAGACTCAATCGCATTAATTCCGTCGCGACTCAGAAAATCATGGGACACTTTGATCATATATTTCGAATTATCGCTCAGTCCGGACGTGACATCGGATTGTACGGCCGGGCCGGGAAGAAATCGTTGTTGGAGCAGAATCGGCTGGTTGACGCCTTGGCTTGACCGGATATCGGCCTGACCGGTTTTTGCTGTCCAACAGGAATAGAGAAACAGGGTAGAGTTTTTGAGATTGCCCTAAAATTAAGTAAACTGTGAAAGACAAAGTTGTGAACTCGAAGAGGATTCGCGTGAAATCCTGTTGAGAGTGTAAGGTAAAACCATGGCACTTATAAACGGCGCTTTACAAATTGGTCGCAGTGCGATAACCGCTTCCCAGGGAGCTTTGGCGGTCACCGGTAACAACATAGCCAATGCCGCCACGCCGGGCTACTCGCGTCAGAGCGTGCGTCTGGCGCCCACTCAATATACCGAAGTGTCGCCCGGCCAATATACCGGTACGGGAGTGGCCTTGTATGATGTACGCCGTCAGGTGGACGAGGCCCTTAATGGGCGTATTCGTACCGCGGTGGGGGACTCGGCTTCCAGTCTGGTCCGGCAGCAGGCCATGAACCGGGTCGAAGCGGCATTTAATGAACTTACTGAACAGGATCTTTCCACCCGGCTTAACGCTTTTTTCAGCGCCTACTCCGCACTGCAGAGTGAACCGGACAAAATTACTAACAGGGAAATCGTTCTGCAGGAAGGCGCCAGCCTTACCAACTTTATTCGCGAGGTCCGTCTGGACCTGGCCAGCGTTCAGGACGATCTTGATGCTCAGGTTACCTATTATGTCGATCAAGCCAACGCTTTAGCCGACCAGATCGCCGATCTTAATGGGCAGGTTGTTGTTGCCGAGGCCGGCCGGGCCGGTTCGGCCTCCGCCCTGCGCGATCAGAGAGAAGAACTGCTCAAACAACTCAGCGAACTGATCAACATACATACTCGTGAAGTTGCCGGCGGCTCGGTGAACATTTTTATCGGCAATGAGCCTTTGATCCAGTATTCCGATAACCGGGGTCTGTCATACAATGAAACCGAAGACGATAACGGCAATAAACTCTCTCAGGTGATTTTTAGTGATAATGATGAGGCTGTTGCTCTGACCAGCGGCAAGATTCACGGGCTTATTACCGCTCGCGATGACCAGATCGGCTCGGCTATCAGCGAGTTCGACGACTGGACCAGTGCCCTGATTCTCGAAGTCAATGAATTGCACAGTCTCGGACGCGGGTTGGAAGGTTTCAACTCGGTAAGTTCTGCCCGGGTCAGCGATCCCGCTGCTTCGCTGGCGACGATAGCCGATACCGGCCTGCCCTGGCAGGTTACCAACGGTGTCTTCAATATCCACGTTACGGACAGCTCCGGCCATACGGTTACTACTCAGATCAAAGTTGAAGTGGGTATCGATTCGACCGACACCACTTTGACCGATCTGGCCAACGCCCTGAACGCCGTAGCAAATATAACCGCTACGGTTGACGGTAACAATCAGTTGCAGATCGCCGGTACTGATGCGGCAACCACGTTTGCTTTTTCCGCCTCGGATGATCTTGACGATGCCACCAATGTCCTGGCGGTTCTGGGTATTAACACTTTCTTCGAAGGATCAAACGGTACTGATATTGCGGTTAAAAGCGATCTTGATGCCAATCACGTTGCCGCCAGCGCTAATGGCCTGCCGGGTAACGGTGAGGTGGCCGGGCGAATTGCCGACCTGGCTACTACCGGCGTAAGTTCGCTGAACGGCGTTAGTCTAAGCGACGGTTTCAATTCCATCGTGGGACGTATCGCCACCAGCAGCAGGGCTGCTCAGGATAATTACATATCCGCCGACGTCGTCGTGCAAACCCTTGAAATGGAACGTCAAAGCATCAGTGGAGTATCGATCGACGAAGAAGCGATCAACATGATAAAGTTTCAGCGCGCTTTCCAGGGCGCTGCTCGTTATGTCAGCCTTATAGACCAGATGTTGGATGAAGTAATGTCTCTTATATAGTACAGGGCGGCAAAGGCCACCCTTGTAATACTTGTTGATTGGAAAAGAACTATGCCTTCTGCGGTAAGACCGACAAATGTAGCTCGCGTAACCATGCTCATGCGGAGCAATCTGTTGATGAACAGTATCCGTACCAATTCCGTTGATATGCTGAAGGTGCAGAATCAGCTTTCTACCGGACTGAGGCTGGCTCGGCCCAGTGACGACCCTGCGGATGCTTCCACTATTATGAACCTCGACAGCACATTGGAACGTCAGCACCAATACAGCAAGAATATCGATTATGCACTCGATTTTTATGCCTCTACCGACAACGCTCTCGGTCAGGCCAACGAGTTGGCCACTAATGCTCATACGTTGGCCCTGGCCAGTATCGGCAATCCTGACGCGGCTAAGAGTAATGCCATATTGATCGAACAGATCATCGATCAATTGGTTAGTATTGGTAATCAGACCTGTCGCGGCAGTTACATCTTTGGCGGTCAGAACAGCACCCTGGCGCCGTTTGAGGGATACAAGGGCGGGGTCCTTTTCTCAGGCGATCTTGGCGCTCTCCAAACCCGCATGGCCCAGTACAGTCTTGTCGATTTCAACGTTAACGGTGACGAAACTTTCGGCGCTCTCAGCAGTCAGGTGCAGGGGATTGTCGATCTTAATCCTGACATTACCACCGATACATTGCTTTCCGATCTTAATGGCGCTCTCGGACAGGGCATCCGGTCCGGCAGCATTATTATCAACGACGGAACCAATACCGATACGGTTGATCTTAGCAATTGCATTACCGTCGGCGACATAATCAACAAAATAAATGATGGCACCCCGGCGACCACTACCGCTTCGATCGGGGCCGACGGAACCAGTTTGCAGGTATCCTCCACCCTCGGCGGGGCAAGCCTGACGATAAATGAAGTCGGCACAGGCAGCACTGCCAGTGATCTTGGTATCTTCGATGATGTTGGAGGAGCTGCTACTATTTCAGGCCAGGACGTCGATGCTCGCCTTTCGCTGACCACGCCGGTAACGGCGCTGGCCGGCGGGGCGGGCATCGATTCTATTACCGGCGGACTGAATAACGGTATAAAAATTACCAACAGCCTGTTGAAAGATATTAACCCGATAGATATTGACGACGCCCAAACGCTGGGCGATATCATCAATGCCATCAATAACGCCCAGATCGGTGTGCGGGCGGAAATCAACGCTGACGGGACCGGTATTAATGTTCTCAATCAACTCAGTGGATCCGAAATGGCTATCGGCGAAGATGGCGGCACTACGGCGACAGAGCTTGGCATCCGTTCCATGCACGGCCAGAGCGTATTGACCGGTCTTAACGGCGGCCAGGGAGTCGGTGTCATGGATGAGACCGTTCCCGGAGAAATCCGCATCACAGATCGGCAAGGCGCCACATACGATGTGGACCTCAGTACTGCGATCACCGTCCAGGATGTTATCGATCTGATCAACGCGGCCACCGGCGGTAACGTGACTGCTGATTTGTCGGTTAACGGCAATGGTATTGAGCTTACCGATACGACCGGGGGCCTCGGCGACTTCTCCGTTACAACGATTAGTCAGAACGGGCATTTCGTTGCCAAACAGTTGGGCTTTAACGACGACCAGAACAACGATGGTTTATCGGTCAGCTCAAACACCCTCACCGGCAAGGACGTTAATAAGATTAAACCCGACGGCCTCTTTTCACATCTTATCGCTCTGCGCGACGCTATGCTGGCTTGTGACGATACGGCTATCGGATTAGCAGACAACGCTGTTGTGGACGATCGCAAAAATGTCAGTAATATTCGCGGCAAGGTCGGTTCCATAATGCAGGCTGCCGAAGCCAGAAAGTTTCATATGCAGGACAACATCCTGGCAACCGAGACTTTACGCTCCGACATCCGGGATATCGACTTCACCGAGGCTATCACCAGGTACCAGAACCTTTACACTGCCCTCCAGGGCAATCTTATGACCGGAGGTCAGTTGACGAGTATTTCTTTACTCGATTTTCTCAGATAAGGACATGGGAAAAGTGAAATTATTGTTAACAACTTGAACGTGACGCCAATGTCAAACGAATGGAAATTTGTTCTTAACTTATATTGTTTTGTTGATTTAACATAATACCATCGGCTTGACGCAAGCCGGTCCAGCGCAAGCTGGTAACTCTTGTACCGAACAAGGAGGTTCAGCGACATGAAGGTCGAAACTACAAGGTTTGGCCAGATCGAGGCAAATGAAAATCGGCTGATAAAGTTTCCCCAGGGATTGCTCGGCTTTCCCGAAGACTACGACTTCGTCCTGGTACAAACCAACGATGAAGGAAGTTTTTTTTGGTTGCAGTCGGTTAATCGGCCCGAAACGGCTTTTGTGGTCTGTGATCCCCTGCTGTTTGTGCCGGACTATCAGGTTCCGGCCAAACCTGAAGATTTGGCGAAGATTGACATCAAGACTATGGATAACGTTCAGGTGTTGATCATCGTCAACAAGGTTGGGCGAACCCTTACCGGGAATCTGCAGGGACCATTGGTTATCAATGTTATCAATCGGCACGGACGGCAGTTGGTTCTTTCCGAGAAAAAGTACAGCACCAGGCACCCGCTGATGGAATTGCCCGCGGAAAAACAAATCTCCAAGACGGCGTAGTCGTTATCGAGTGATGGAGATTCTGCTTTTTTTGATTTGAGTGTTGACTGTCGGAATAGGCCGGCTCGGCGGTAAAAGTACCGCCGGCGTTCTGTAGCCCGAGAGTTCGCAAGGATGTGAACCGCCCGCTACGCGGGCTTTAACAACCGGCAGGCCGGTTGTAAGGAGCTTGAGGATGCTGGTTCTAAGCAGACAAAAAGAAGAAACAATTATGATTGGCGATAACATCGAAATCACGATTGTCGATATACGGGGCGACAAAGTCCGACTGGGAATTACCGCCCCGCAAAATATACCTGTACATCGCAAAGAAGTTTATGACGCGATCAAACAGGAAAACAAACAGGCCGCAAATATCAAACTTGAAGACATAACCGATACTTCCCCACAACCGCCCAACGAAGGCAAAAATACGCAAGGCAGGATAAAACCTCAACAGGATTCCTGAGATCGGAAATGTAGGTTGAGATGGATGGCTCTGATTGTAGTTAAGGTGACAAATGTTTGTTATTAAAATGTATAAACTTATTTGGTGCAGCAAAGCTTCAGGCAAAAATATCGGCACGGATGCCGGTCTCGCAACTTATAATTGCCGGCTGCTGCGGAAACGGCAAGACGCCGACGCTGGAAAGCGGATCCTGATCAGGGAGGATTAGCCATGACAAGAATTAACACAAACGTACCGGCTCTTACGGCTCAGGCACACTTAGGACGGGCCAACAGAGATTTGAACGCCACTTTGCAACGGCTCAGTAGCGGCCTGCGTATCACGCGAGGCGCCGACGACCCAGCCGGACTGATCGCCTCAGAGACACTGCGCTCGGAGATATCGAGCATTGGTCAGGCCATCGATAACACGCAGCGAGCCTCTAATGTTATCGCTACCGCCGAGGGCGCCCTGGCCGAAGTCGCGGCTCTGCTGGTCAACATCAAGGAACTCACCATCGAAGCCGCCAATGAAGGTGCTCTCAGCAGGAAAGAAATCGAAGCCAATCAGTTGCAGGTCGATTCGGCTATCGACAGCATCACCCGCATCGCCAACGCCACTACTTTTGCCGGCCGGCCTCTGCTCAATGGCAACCTTGCTTACGTCACCAGCGGTGTCGATTCCACCAAGGTAAAGGTCCTCGATATTTACGGCGCCCAGCTTGGCAGTCAGGCCTATCTTGATGTCACCGTTTCCGGCGTTTCGGCCGCGGAACGGGGCTATCTGGAATATCAGGGTAATTCGGTTACCGGCGGTAACGTTACCATTGAGGTTGCTTCCAATCGGGGTGTTGAGGTCTTTAATTTCGTTAGTGGTACCACAGATGACAACATAGTTGCCGCAATAAACGCCGTTAGCGATGCCACCGGTGTCACCGCCACAATACTCAGTGACGGAGGAGGCATACTCAGTGGCGTTATTTTCCGCAGTGTTGATTATGGTTCTGACGCCTTTGTTTCCGTACGCGCACTGCCCAGTAGCGGCACCACCTTCACGGTGGAGGACATCGGAGGCACCACGACCCAGCGCGATATAGGCAGTGACATTACCGTTACGGTCAACGGCGCTTCCACGGTCGGGACCGGCTCGGAAATTATATTGAACACCACATCTCTCGACATGAAGCTCAAGCTTGACGCCACCTTTGGCGCTGGAAGCTCTACCAGCTTTGCCATAACCGGAGGCGGCGCTATGTTCCAGCTCGGACCACATATTAATTTCGCCGAACAGGTCAGTGTCGGCATTAAATCCGTTATCGCCAGCCGGCTCGGAAGCATCGAAAATGGATTCCTAAACGAAATTGGCACCGGTGGCTCCGCCTCGCTCGTCGGTGGCAACACATCCAGTGCCGCCGATATCATTGAAGAGTGCATAGAACAAATCTCCGTTTTGCGGGGTCGCCTCGGATCTTTTGAATGCAATACCCTCGATACCAATATAAATTCTTTACAGATCACCCTGGAAAACGTAACTGCATCCGAATCCGCCATTCGCGATGCCGACTTCGCCGTAGAAACCTCCAACCTGACACGCAGTCAGATACTGGTCAACGTCGGAACCTCCGTTTTGGCTTTGGCCAATCAAACACCGCAATCGGTATTGGCCCTGCTGCAATAGAACAAAATAACCATTCACAAAGATTATCGGGAACAACCATCTGAAATGTAGTTCCGATAATTGAAGATGAAAAATATAAGATTCCCTTAAGCCTGAAAACTCTTGGCTTAAGGCTTGGAATTTACAATTCGACGACTTTTTTGACTTTTTCCGAAACCATCGTCCTTGGTTTCTGAAAATAGTTATCCTTCGTGACAAGGCACGACTTACGCGGTTGTGCCTTGCTCTTTTTATCCGCCGACATTTCTTGACAGGATTAAAAAGAGACGCGTTCCCCCCTGCCGTTGTTTGTTACCGCCGATAACCGGACGGCATCTCTTCCTTTTCTTGCTTGCTCCGATAAGAACCTGTTTGTCTTTCGTTTTTCAGGCATCTTTTCTCTTTCGTGTTTCTTATAGGACTTCTCTGCGCAAGAATAAAAAAAAATAACCCAAAGTATCGCCTGTCAGCCCCTGTAACGACCGGTAATTGACACTATCCGTCCTATAAGACAAGCACTCGCTAATTATCTAAAGTCACCTATATTTACTAGACGATGAGTGGCCTGTTAAAGGGCGTAAAAAACCCGCTGTCGATGATTATTATTATGGCAGCGGGAAACGCCGTCGGCTTTGTATCGTATTGTAGTGGTAAAATAGAATAAACACCCCGGTGTGCGTGGCTTTAGTTTGGTAACGAAACTATTTATCGGGTAAGTAGTTCGAAGAAAACAATCGTCAAACAAAGTCCAGTAACATAAAGCCACGAACACCAATACAACCTAGGAGGTTGACGAGATGAGTAGAATAAACACTAACGTAACTGCCTTAATTGGTGCTCGTATTTTGAATGCCAATAATGCGGGCTTGAACAAGTCTTTGGAAAAGTTGAGTAGCGGTCTTCGCATCAATCGTGGTGCAGATGACCCTGCCGGCCTGATCGCGTCCGAAAACCTGCGTAAGCAGATTCGCGGTACCGAAACGGCCATCAAAAACGCCGAACGTGCCGATACCATGGTCAGCATTGCTGAAGGCGCGCTCGGCGAGGTCGGTAGCCTGCTGCTGGATATGCAGGCCCTGCTCGGTGAGGTCGCCAATAAAGGCGGTATGAGCACCGAGGAGATCGACGCTAACCAGATGCAGGTTGACTCCATTATCAACAGCATCGACCGGATTGCCAACAGCACCGAGTTTGAGGGTATCAAACTGCTCAACGGTAACGAGGCATACACCGAAACTCACACCACCGCGGACATCGCGGAATTGACGGTCAATGCCGCCAAATTGATCGGGGGCGATATGACCGTGGCAATCAATCAAACAGTCCAGGCAACTCGAGGAACGGACACTATAACTGGGGCGGCGGCCGGAGTTGCCGGCGCCTCGGTAACCTTGCAGCTCAGTAGTAATCGGGGTACCACCGAATTGACATTTGCCGATGCAACGACAATTGCCGATATGGAGGACGCAATCAACGCGGTTTCGGCAGTTACCGGTGTTGAGGCGACAACTGATGGTTCTGGTGTTCTTACCAGCGTTGACTATGGTACGGATGCTTATGTAACGGCTGAGGTTACCAGCACAGGTACTATTGCCGGGCTGGATGGTGTCAAACATTCTGGAGTTAACGCAGTTGCTACCGTTAATGGTGTAGCTGCAACGGGAAATGGTAAAGTACTTAATGTTCGTACCGGCGTGTTGGACATTGAAGTAGATTTGGATGCTACTTTCGGAGTAGATAGTACCATAATTACTATTACCGGTGGTGGAGCTGATTTTGCTCTGGGCGCAACAATAGATGCTATCGGTCTGGAATCCATTGGGATACCAAATATCGCTTCCGGCCAGTTGGGTAATTCGACTGATGGGTATTTGAGCACACTTAGAAGCGGCGGTGTAAATAATTTAAGTTCAGATAACCTATATACTGCCCAGGATGTACTTTCCGAGGCGATTAAGGATGTTTCCAAACTGCGTGGTCGGCTCGGTTCGTTCCAGAAGAACACCTTAGCGACTACCATCAACTCGCTCAGGATCACCGGCGAAAACCTTATGGCCGCGGATTCAGCGATTCGCGACACCGATTTCGCCTCCGAAACTTCCAACCTGACCAGAGGTCAGATTCTGGTACAGGCTGCCACTGCTGTTTTGGCTCAGGCCAATACGGCTCCGCAGTCGGTGCTGCAGTTGATCTAGTATTGATGACCGATTGGTCTGTGCTGGACTTTGAGTGAGAGCTTGACGAACACTATGGCTGATCGGGTTCCTCTCTGGCGTGCCGCCACGGCGTGCCAGAGAGGCCCCGGTCTCCCATGCTTACAGTTAAGAGTCCACACTACGATCCTTTCCAATTTGAGTTGAAGAGAAATTCTTCTCCGAAATTTAATCCCCAACCTCCCATTTCCCCCTTCAAACCACCAATTCCTGATCCCAAAACCCCAGCCCTCGGCCTGCCGAAATATCGTTTTTTTTGCTGTTCCACTGGGATTTTATTGGACCACTTGTGTTTATCGGCCTTTTTGACCCTTAAACCCCTGTTTTGACCATACGTCCTATAAGATTATTTTAAAATTATTATCGCTCTTACTAAAGTTTTTATCGCCCCCATGTCGAAAATCTCAAAGCAACAAGCGATGATTGGAATAGTTGGCGGACAATTCCGGGTTGTCGGCTAAAACAGTCGTTGTCGGTTGCGTGAGTCTTAAAAAGACTTATGGATGAGTACCGGCGGGACGTGGGCATTTTTGGCCGACAAACACCACCGGACGTGAAACGGACTTTGCAACGGAGTTGCTTTCCAAGTTCACCTGCGAAAATTTCTGTCATACGACAATTGGCCGGGTTAAATTCGGCCTGATGCCTGTCGTGAGGTGGAACCCCCCACGCATCTCATATATCTGTCGATAAAAGTTCCTCTGCTAATGAAGTGATTTTGGAGTGAATAGGTTTGCCCATAAGGTAAATCGATTCAAACCTTGACACAAGTCCGATCCGCCTGCGGCACAGGACGGCGAAATTACGTAATTTCGCGTCGCAGCGGAGTCAGCCTGACTTGAAGTCTCAAGCTGGCTAATGGATCCGATCAGACCGGTTCCAGGACGCAGTAAGGTTACGGTCTGTACCGCAAACGTAAATTACGTTCGTTTGCCTTGTCACGGAGGATAAGCCATGTCACGTATCAATACGAACATAGCTTCGATGAACGCGATCGGTAAACTGGTCGCAAACAACAACGATCTAACTACGAGACTCCAGCGATTATCGTCGGGCCTGAGAATCAACGCGGGCAAAGACGATCCCGCTGGACTTATCGCCTCGGAAAACCTCCGGTCCGAAATGGCCGGGCTTCAAGGTGGTATCGCCAATTCGATTCGAGCTTCCAGCGTGATCTCGACAGCGGAAGGTGCTTTGAATGAAGTCTCCGCCCTGCTGATTGACATTAAAGAGCTACTGGTCACCACGGCCAGTAAAGGCGGTCTGTCAACAGAAGAGATTGACGCCAATCAGATGCAGGTCGATTCGGCCATCAACAGCATCGAGCGTATCGCCAACAGCACCGAATTTGAAGGCAAAAAACTCCTTAACGGTAATCTCGATTACAACACCAGTACGCTGCCCACCGGCGAGGTGGAGGATGTGCAGATCAACAGCGCCAAGCTGGTTGATGGGGCCGCGATGACTGTGTCGATCGATCAGACGACACCATCCGACCAGGGTAATGTTACATTGACTTTTGCTGCTGGTGTCGCTACCGCGGCTCAGGTCACTATCCAGGTCAGCAGCAACCGCGGTACCAGCGAGTTGACTTTTGCTACTGGTACTACCCTTGCCACAATAGCCTCTGCTGTCAACGCGGTCAGTGAAATCACCGGTGTTACCGCAGTTGCCGGTGTTCTCACAGCCGTTGACTATGGCTCAAATGCCTATGCGAAGGTCGAGATTATCAGTGATCCCGCTGCAGCCAGCAACCTGCTGATCGGCGGCGCAGGCGGAACCGGCGCCAGTGATGTCGATTATGGTGTTGATGCGGTAGCTGTCGTCAATGGTATCTCCGCGATCGGTGACGGTCGCGAACTGACCGTTCGTACCGGTATGTTGGACGCAAAGATCACAATAGATGCTGCTTTGACTACCGACACTACCTCGTTTACCATCAACAGCGGCGGGGCGGACTTTGCCATCGGTTCGCGTGTCGATGCCATCGGCATGGAAGCGATCGGCATCATGAATACCGCCCCCAGCCAGTTGGGTAACATCACCGATGGTTATCTTAATACCCTCAAAAGTGGTATGGCCAACGCGATGAGCAGTAACAACCTCTACACCGCACAGAAAATAGTTGACGATGCCATCAAAGATGTCAGTACTTTACGTGGTCGATTGGGTGCTTTTCAGAAAAACATCCTGGAAACCAATATCAATAGTCTCAGCGTTGCCTTAGAGAATGTAACGGCCTCTGAATCGATGGTCCGAGATGCGGACTTCGCTACAGAGACTGCTGCTCTGACCAGGGCACAGATCCTGGTCCAGGCCAACACCTCCATTTTGTCGTTGGCCAACGCAATGCCGCAGAGCGTCCTGGCACTGCTTGGTTAAGCTCTCGACTTGGGAAAATTCTCCAGTTGACCGCTTACCGGGCATGTAAGGAGTGCCTCTGGTTTTCTGTGGGAATCTTTTCCGATCGGACTTGGCCTGGCAGTGTACCTTAACGGACCCGGTTCGCACGGCCAGGTGAACCTGGTCCAAACCGAGGCGAGACAGGACGATTGCGGAGCTCGAAATTGGACTGCTCGCTCGGTTCGAAAGAGAATTCCTGATGTGACGGAATCCTCGCGAAGGCCCGGGCCTCCGGTAGGACAGCTTAAAACCTACTGTGAGGCCTTGGCCGGTTTTTTTGCGCCGACGAAAAACCACGCACAACACAAAAACACCACCCCGATAACACCATCATTCCCGCCAGGCAAGGTATTGCTGTGCATAACATTTTACGGCTGCTCACGGCAGAGCATTAGCCACGGCCTGGGACAGTTTACGAACTAGTGGCCCCTCGGCCTGGTCCAGTGTCAGATTCATCCTCGTCGCCGAGCTGGTGGCACGATTACTGTGATAAAGAAAATCCTCTTCCAACGCTACCGATTGCGAATCTGATGACCCGCTGCTACTGTGGCCGCTTTCCAAGCCCGCTCCGGCGCTAATATCGCCGGCGTGTTCAACGTAACTTTCTTCTTCGGAACCTCGCTTGGTAGATACTTTCTTGCCGATCCGTTCACCGATGGTAATATCCACAATCAGGTTAATGGTGCGGATCTTGTTACGCTTGGCGACTATGTCACCGATGACAGCGCCTGCCACGGCTCCGGCCACCGCCCCCGTACCGGTGTTACCCGTACCGACGTTATGGCCTATTACACCGCCGCCTACCCCGCCAATGACTGCACCTGCAATCAAGGGAGTACTGCTCGTTTCACTGCCTTCGCCAAAATGACGCAAGTCCGCCATGATGGTAAATTGGGCCTCATCGATATCGCGGGTCAGACGATAGCCGAGTTCTTCGATCTCATCCTGAATGGCGTCTCTCAGTTCAATGTCCGATCCGGAACTGTTCTTGACACGGCAATAGACAAACATCTTGTCACTCGATACCGGCCGAATCCGCGGTTGCGGATTGAGCCAGGTTAGTTCCGTACTCAGGCGGGTCTTATCCGGGTCTGTCACCGAAACCGTCTTTTCATAAGCGCTGTCCATCGTAGCGCAGCCGTTCAGAACAACAAGTGCAGCCGCCACCAACAGTATGATAATGCCGGTGAGTTTTGAAGTGTTCATGGTATTCTCCTGTTAAAATCTCCAATCTTGTATGTTATTACTCATGCCATAATTCTACCTCCGGGGAAAAAAAGGAGCAACAATTATTCGCAAAACATTTTTGGATCGGACAGGAAACACCGATCAAGCGAATCAGTCTGAATAGGTACGGACACAACATTACACCGCCCCCAGGGCATTTCTGAAACCGCCAACCCCATTATCAGTATTGAAAACGCGCATATTACGCTCACAGGTAATATTTCCTGTCCATTGGATTGTGCAATGCCGGTCCACAAAAAGTCGATCTGTCACGAATTTTGTTGACATAACCGATTACTTGTGCTATTGTACATACAGCCTGATCGTGGCGGGCGTTTAGCTCAGTTGGCTAGAGCGCACGGATCACACCCGTGAGGTCACAGGTTCGAGTCCTGTACCGCCCATTACTGTAAGTCCGTACAAAACAACAACTTGCGTGGGCATGTTAATTCCAACGTAGGTTATGTCGTGCATACTGTATTGCTTCAGCCGGGATGACGCAATACCGTCCGGGTGGACAAGAGTGTCCACCCACTTCCTTCAAAATGTATTCTTGATTCCCTTATGCCTAAAAAAACCTTGATTTGCCAAAGGCAAATCAGATAAAAATAGGTGTAAACAATTAAAATGCGCTTGTCCAATTCACGCTCAACCAATACAGATGGTGATGTATATTGATATTACGAGAGAATCATTTAGGTTGGAAACTGGACAAGCCACCCCTATCGCACGGGTTCCTTATTAGAAAATCTGGTTCTTTTATAAAAACTCTTTTGAGTATGGGACCATTTTTAGTTAATTTGATCATTGTGGTGCTGCGCATTATCACAGGCGCAGACTCTACCCCAGCAATCATTCCTCTACCATTTACCTTTCTACTAAGTCTTTATGCTTTTAAGGATGTTGAGCTATATTTAAATGCAAAAAGAAGAATAGTTATGGATAGATGGTTTTACGACCGGTTTAGTTTTGAGAAACTGTCCTTTAGAATTCACGAAGAAGGTGCTTTATTTCAGCTTCTGCTGGTAAATAATACAAACTCTAATGAACATATAGCTTGGGAATCTACGAGTATTGATGAGGTGATGGCTATTGAAGATCTACTAAAGAAATCTCTACAGATATCTGAAACACATAGTTAGCTCGGGCGAATTAAAGGTTTTCCGGACAGATTTTTATCCAGCTAAGATAGGATAAGGTAGTTCGTCGGACGAACCATGTGCAGATGGCGGCAGGAAGCGGCGATGAAGGAAAAAGATTCGTAAAATATCAATTAGTATTTCTCTTGATTTTAAGGAAATTCCGTGCTTCTTCAATTATGTGTTTTTTCGCATTGTTTTCAAGAAGCGCCAAAAAAAGTCTATCGATTTTATGGGCAAGGTCATAGGCCATTTCTGCATCCTTTCTTGTATATTCCTCAGACAGCTCATAGTCCGCCTTAATTCGACACAAATATAGTGTCTGAATGTGCTTGCCTATGCCTTGAATTTCTGGAAAGCCTGTGCAAGAAATGAGACATTGGTGAAGAACACCGTGATCCTTACCTAATTCTATGCTTTCACTTTTGTATAACTGCTTAATCTCATGGTACATTGCATAGTATGAGCGGCTTGCCGAACTACGCCAATTAGCTTGATGTTTTTGTGTTTTAAGCAATTTGGCTGTTATATTTAAGAACGTGATAGGTCTCATCTTTACTCTACTGTTAGTACGAGCAGAGGCAGTGCATCTGAAGATAGTGTCCGAACTAATTCTGTATTACAGCGAATCAAATAGTCCGTCACGTTAACTTCCTCTCTGTTGTTTGGCTTTACTGAGATAGCGAGATAGCTCCAACTATACCCTTCTAGCTGCTGAATGAGGCGAATTTTTGCCTTGCGCTTGTCACCAAAAATCATGCTGACAACGTTAAGACATTTGACCAATTCATCATAAAGATTGTACGATTGTATGAAATCATGTGTGGAATCATCGATAATTTTTGCCCAGTTAGCCCATGGCGGCAACGATATTCGAGTAAGAGGCACAACGGTAGATTTGGACAGGTCAATGTGACAAGTACAGTCACGAGGTGCAGGCGGTATATACAGTGGCATTAAATCGCCCTGCATGAGCATAGCACTGCCAGTCAAACAAAAGTCTTCTTTCGTTTGAGTCATATTTTAGCTATACTCCTGTTAAGTTTGTCCATTTTTCGAGCATATTTATTTCCCTCTGCTAGAATTTCAATTAAGCGGGTGGAAGTTGTAACATCAAATTCGCAGTTGCAATTCAAATAAGCCTTTCTGGCTTTTCTTTCCTTAGTACAATCCAGCCGATAGCAACCCTCCCCTTCCTGGTATTGAACGGTAAATCCAATTTCGATATCAGGCTTATTGATGAGTGTGAGCAAAGAGTCTCCACAACTTACGCATTTCTTATCGAAGCTCTTTTCTTCTTGTTTGGAATCGAACTTTACAATTCCACTTACGTTGAAGCCGACCTTCACCAAAGGTGTGTGAGGTAATTTCTCAAAGTAGCGTTTTGCTACGTTAAACGCATCAGCCTTGACGGTCGGTTGCTTAGCCTTCAAAATGAATTTGCCCATCTCTACAGTAAACACAATCTCTCCATAAACCAATTGTGCCATCGGTGGCGTACTAAGAAACTGAATGAAAGGAGAATCGGACTGAGCGGATTGAACAAAAAACTTCTTCGGGATTATTCGTTGCTGCACAAGCCAATCATGGTTAAGAATTGCAGGATTCATGTGGCCCAGAACAACAACACTTACGGAATTATGTGTATATTCAGCCATTTGTCCCCAAGGGTAAGTTCTTGCGCTATTGTACCAATCGCCTTTTAGTTAGTATAATTGATTTTTTAACCAACTGTCAATATTATTCTTAAGCCGACGATCAATCAAGCAAATTATCGGCAAAAAATACTAATTAGGGCTTGCTGAATAACCCGCTTTTTCCGCATTCGCTACTCGCGGCGGCACTGCTCGACACTGTTTCAAGCTACCATCTGCACGTTCCAATCCTGATTTCGATCTCCGGCAGCGCATACA
>Ga0315290_10000328_pt1 | contig 30374 bp, 20 predicted proteins | sample YL17G12_0_MG_FD_203627 | JGI IMG/M metagenome (GOLD analysis project Ga0315290, IMG submission 203627) | Sediment microbial communities from Yellowstone Lake, YNP, Wyoming, USA - YL17G12_0 | ecosystem: Environmental > Aquatic > Freshwater > Lake > Sediment | place: USA: Wyoming | collected... | reverse complement strand
TCATAAACGACGTCACGCTACGTTGGGTTATTTAAGCCCAGCAGCATACGAGGAACTTTACGAGAAGAAACAGGACCAGGCGGCTTAATGCTAAGCTTCGAGTGTCCGTCATTCGTTTAGCACCTCAGTTGGGGAAGGAAAGAGGGCGGACCGGGGGGTGGGTGAGGAGGTTGGAAGAGTGAGAAAGGTGTGAAGGGTGCGAAAGGTGAATGGGGGGAAGGGTTGGGAAAAAATGTGTAATCAGCCAATATTTTACAGAAATGGGCTTGACATGGTGTATTGGGATTGGTAGAGTGATGTTGTGGGGTAGATGGCACTCCCTCCTGAAATCCCAGCACAAAGGAGGTTTATTTAGGGACAGGCGATAGGAAGAGAGGCAACAGGCGCGAGGCATAATATTGAAAAGTGGGGCTGACAGGTTTCGTGATACGATGCGGCGGTGTGAACTAGCGGCAAATGGATAGAGGCGAAAAAATGATAGATGTTCCTAATTATGGATGCGAAAACGAACCTAACCCCCTTTAATTCTTTACAGGATTACGCCTACACATTGTACATTTTGCCAAGTTAGGACGGTCAGTTTGAGTGTTATATTGGGTAAAAAATTTTCTGAATTCTTGTAACGAATGAGGTGTTTTGGTATAATGTGGACAGGGTTGTGATTGTCATCAGGATGCGTGCATGGTTATAAATTGTCGTTTTTGTCTGTTTTTATGGGAAGTTTTGGGTTACGTATGTTCTTTTTCTGCAATGGAGGTGCTATTATGCGTGGATTATTGATTTTTGCCGTGGTTTTCTTGGCTGTGTCTGTAGCCGGCGCTGCACCAGGGGTTCTGACAGGTCCGATTGTTTCACCGGTAAACGGCAATGTTTACTACTCCCTAACATCGAGCAACTGGTTGGACGCTGAGGCCAAAGCGGTGGAGATGGGAGGACACCTAGCCACCATTCGTAATGCTGAGGAAGATAGTTGGATTTGCGGGGAGTTTGGTGGGGTGGATACAGGCTTAGTGGGTCTTTGGATAGGCCTGACAGACGCCGCCGAAGAAGGCAACTTTGTGTGGATTAGCGGTGAACCGGTGACCTACACGAATTGGGGTGCTGGGCAACCCGATAACGCCAGCAATGAAGATTATGGTCAGTATTGGACGGCGATCGCAAGTTCTTGGCCAGCGTGCACTTGGAACGATAACAGCCTGTCGATTAATGGGCCCAGGAATGTCGGCGGTTTGGTTGAGATAATCTCTATGAACCCGCCAACGTCACTTGAAATTGTGGGGCCCAGTGAGGTGGGCGAAAATAGCGAGATACAGTATCGGGCGATTCTGCACTATGAAAATGGTGGGATGACGGACATCAGTGAAAGTGTCAGTTGGTCGGTTGAGCCGGGTGGTTATGCAGAGGTGGATTACACAGGTTTACTGAGGACGCCGGATGTCATGACTTCTCTTATTCTTATGCTTACAGTTGTTTATGATGCTGGGGATGTCATTCTTGATACGACGCATGAAGTTCGTGTGATGCCTCGTTGCCCCGCGGGATATGCTTTGCGTTTCGACGGCGAAAATGACTACGCCAGCGCCGGGGTATTACCTCCTCTATCGATCAATGATGATTTCACGTGGTCTTTTTGGGTGAGGTTGTATGAGCCTCTGACATCTTGGGACGTAATTCTGGGGAACAGGATGAATGAACTAGTAACTCCTGCACAAAATGAATTCATCAAATTCACTCCATCGAGGTTTGAGTGTTACTCTAACGGCGGTTGGAATATTTCGTACTCGCTTCCCGTGGGGACGTGGGTGCATCTGGCGGCGGTGAAAGATGGCAACCGCATAACGTGTTATCGTGATGCCGTGGCTGTTGGGCACATGACGGTTAATAAAGATATACCATCACTTCCTCTGCGTTTCGGCGGCGACCCGTACTATTACAAGAATGAATATACGCCGTGTGAACTGGACGAAGTAAGCATTTGGAATCGCGCTGTCGGCGTAGATGAACTGGAGCTTCAGACACAGAGAAGCCTTAGGGGAGACGAGCCTGGGTTGCTCGCTTACTGGAAATTCAACGAAGGGGCAGGTCAGACGGTGTACGATCTCACGGGATATGGGCATGATGCCTTCTTGGGAGCGGATGACCAATTAGTTGACGAACAAGATCCCTGTTGGGTAGAATCTGACCTGCTTGTAGATTTTTGTACACCGGTTGCGGTAGATATTAAACCCGGGAGCTGTCCCAATCCGCTCAATTTGGCAAGCAGAGGTGTTTTGCCACTGGCCATTTTGGGTTCGCCAGAAATGAACGTGATGGACATTGACGTCGCGTCGGTTTCCTTAGGTGGCGTGAGCCCGATCGGCAGCAGTTATGAAGACGTCGCGGGGCCGAGTTCTGATTCGAATGCGTGCGCATGTACTTGTCGAGGACCGGACGGGCACATTGATCTGAACCTTAAGTTTCGTACTGAGGAGATTGCGGCGGGTCTTTTTGTTGAGCAGCAGCAACTGGTCAAGAAGCAAATCCTTACGTTGTCCCTTACGGGTACGTTCGTTAACGGCTCGGGCATGGTCGGGACCGACTGCATTGTTCTTGTAGGGAATGTACCCAAATGGTTATCCGCGATGAACTCGGACATCAATAAAGATAGTTCAGTCGATTTACTGGACCTTGCCGAGTTGTCGCGGTACTGGATGGAGTCGTGGAAACCGTAGGGCGCCTTGAGCTGGCTAGCGAGAAGTTCGGCTCCGTAAATCGTACGTAAACAGGGACAGAGAAAGGAAAAAAGGCACGAGGTCAGATTTCAGATTTCAGAAGACAAAGGGCGGACCGGTGGGCGGTTCGGGGGCCGGGGTGGGAAAGAGGGCGGACCGGTGGGGGGGGGGTGGCTCGAACTTGGAGGGGGGAGAGCAGAGGGGTCGGGGGTCGGGGGTCGGGGGAGGGAGGAAAGAGGGCGGACCAGTTGGAGGGTAGGGAAATTTTGAATTTTGGATTTTAAGATAGGAGAAGAAAGAGGGGGGATAGGTAAATTTTGAATTTTGGGACAGGAGGAGAAAGAAAAGTTGGAAGGTTGGGGAGTTTGAGTCTTGGGCGGGCCGTGGCATGAAGGTGTAATGCGTATATCATATTGCGTATTGCGGGAAAGGAAAGATGGTCAGGTGGGGAAAGAATAGAACACGGATCAGACGGATCAGACGGATCAGACGGATCAGACGGATCAGATTTTAAAATAGGGACAGGAAACAAGAGGAAGGCAACAGGCACCGGAAGAAGGCACGAGGCACAAGGCATGAGGCAATAGGGGGGAAGAAAAAAGGAGAAGGGAAAGAATAGTATCCTCAGATTAATGCGAATAGACGCAGATTTGAGATTATTAAGAATAAATCACGGGCATGGCCCGCACTACTTTTTGTCCGGGCTACGCTTACTATTAGCGACAAAATCAGAACCACATCGATTATAGCTGGGAATAAGAATTGCCATAAGCGAAATCACGCTGGCGGTCATCATTTTCATCGGTCTCGGTCAAGACCCGCCAGCCGTCGTAATAGTAGCGGGTGGTGATATTGCTGGGCGATGCGTATTCGATCTTTTCGATCCAGCGGCTCAGGGCATCGTAAGTATAAACCGCCACATCCACCGTATCGCTCGATTTTTTCACCCTGGTCAGCCTGTTCTCATAATCATAATGATACGTATAGCCATCGTGGTCCCCGGTCATATTGCCGGCATTATCGTGGGTGACGTTAGTACCGGAACCCAGGCCGATGTAAGTGTATTCGTTGACGTCGTTGTGTTGGTATCTGGCCACATCAGTTCCGTTATGCTTAAGGGTTGTCCGGTTGCCCAGCTTGTCATAAACGAAATCTTCGTTTTGGGTCTGGACGCCTACAAGATACTCCGCACGAGTCAATCTGTCAAGGGTGTCGTAAGTGTATTCGTTATCAGGAGTTGAGGCTCTATGATCGAAAGCCTGCTCGATGATGTTGCTATTATCATCGTAAGTATAGACGAAATCAGCGATTTTGGTGAGTGTGCCGGGATTGGTATAGGTATAAAGCCTGCTTGTGCGGCCGAAGTCATCATAGCTGTGCGTGTGAGTTACACCGGGATTGTCGTACAGCCGGGCAATTACGTTACTGCCTGCATAGTTGTAAGTTACCAGCAGATCTTCGTCACGGGTGATCGTGGTTAGTTGGTTTTATCTTCGCCCGTCTTGTATCGATTGAGCAAATCGATAATATCAACATCTTCCGCTATATCAAGTGGAGTTTCACCAAGTTTATCTTTCGCATTTATATCTGCGCCTTCGGTAAGAAGTATCTCCACTAGTTCCAATGACGTACCCGTTGCAGCCCAATGTAATGGAGTCCAATCGCCTTTTCCTTTTGCATTAATCTTGGCTCCGAATGAGATCAACAGCGGGACCACTTCATAATTGTGATGCATTGCCGCATAATGCAAAGGCGTATCACCATCGGGAGTTTTAGCGTTTACATCAGCGCCATGCTCAAGAAGTAACTTTGTGATTCCAATAAGGTTTTTTATGTTAACATTAGGTCGAGCATGTGTAAAACTGCTAACGACTGCCCTATGTAGAAATGTTTGACCAAATCTGTTTCTTGCACCTATATCACAACCCTTATCGAGAAGTTCTTCAGCCCTGTTTATGTCACTATTCTCTATAGCATCAAACATCGCCGAATCTCTACAACCTATCATGAACAAACACTGCAATAAAATAACGCCACATAAATAATTATACATTATAATCCATCTCCTATCTGTACTGGTTCAGCGTGAATTGGACAAACGCGTTTAATTGTTTGCACCTAATTTTATCGGATTTGCCTTTGGCAAATCATAAAAATTAACTAAGGGAACCTCTAAATTTCAGGGAATGTCCAATTCCGACTGAAGCAATACAGATAGAGCGACTGTTTTTTAGTACAAAACAACCATGATATTTGCTATAATATGCTGAGCTATGCTGGAGGCGAGTGTAGAACCTGCCGATCAGACATAAGGCCGCAGAAATATTTGGCTGCCAACCCGTAAACGCCGATCAGTAAAGAACTTGGGCGGTTAAAAGCCGAAATTATATATCCCAGGTAATTTTGAGACTGCTATTTGCGACCCTTTTGCGCAAAGGCTTTCCCAGCGAGGAGAAAAGTATGAGTAATGCCCTGGCAACCCCTTCCGTAAGGGTAGTGGCGCTCACTTTGATTTTATCCCTGGTTTTTGCCGCCACGATCTGGGCGGACCATCCTGTAGGCGATGCTGACGGGAACTGTACCGTTGATATTAAGGACCTTTTGATATTGTCCGATAATTGGCTGGATTGGACTTGTTCGGAGACTTACTGTGGGGACCTGGGCGGTGATGATGGGGTCAACATGGTTGATTTTGATCTGATGGCCCAGAACTGGCACGTGACTAGCGCTCCCCTGGTGATTACGGAGTACATGGCGGATAACGAAACCACCATCGCAGACGGCGACGGCAATTACAAAGACTGGATCGAGATTTACAATCCAACGGACGATACAATCAGCCTGGACGGCTGGTATCTGACCGACGATCTCGGTGACACCGGCCATTGGTGGCCCTTTCCCAGTGACGCGGTCATTGGAGACCACGACTATTTACTGGTGTTCGCTTCGGGAGCGAGTCCGGGTTATGTTGACAGCCTGGGATATATGCACACCACATTCGCGCTCAATAATGAGGGTGAGTATCTCGGGTTGATAGCCGCTGACGGTGTGACCATTGCTTGTGAATACACGGAGCTACTGGGGCAATACAATGACGTATCTTATGGTTTGACGGCTGGGATGAGCCAGCGTGGATATTTTTGGCCGGCGACGCCGGGCCAACCCAACCCGGCCCAGGCAAACGGCGATCCGACCCAGCAGGTTGTCATTAACGAGATTATGTATCATCCTTCCAGCGAAAATATCCTGGAAGAGTATATCGAGTTGTATAACCTCTCGGCTGAGTCGGTAGATATGTCGGGGTGGGCGTTTAGTAACGGGGTGGCTTTTGTTTTTCCGGAAGCGACCATAGTGGCATCGGGCGCCTACCTGGTAGTGGCAGCGGACGTGGCAACGTTTTCGGCGAAATATCCGGGCGTAACCAATGTGATTGGTGGTTGGGATGGCCGGCTGAGCAACAAGAGCGAAGAGATCGAACTGGATGATGCTGTGGGAACACGGGTCGATCGGGTGACATACGCCGATCAGGGGCACTGGGCCCAGCGGGAGTTAGGGCCGGTAGAGTTCCAACATCGCGGTTGGCAATGGTCGGATGCGCACGACGGCGGGGGCAAATCACTAGAGTTGATAAATCCGGTTCTGTCCAATCAGTACGGGCAAAACTGGGCGGCAAGCCTGGTTGACCAGGGAACGCCAGGGGCGGCCAACTCGGTAGCCGACGCTGATATCGCCCCGATGATCCTGGAAGTGGAGCATCTTCCGATTATTCCACATTCGAGCGATACCGTGACGGTGACAGTCCAGCTCATGGATGAATTGACCACGGGTTTGACGGCGGCGCTGTACTATCGGCCCGATCAATCGACATATACGCAGGGCGTTTATCCTCACAATGCGCCCAACGCGTTTACGAGCGTAACGATGTATGACGATGGCGCTCATGGTGACGGAGCAGCCGGCGATAGCGTTTACGGCGGCGAGATACCAGCTCAAGCCGATGCAACGATTGTGGAGTTTTATGTTAAAGCGAGCGACAGCGGCGCGAACTCGCGTACCTGGCCCGCTCCGAGTGATATAGATGGTTCGCCGGAGCAGGTAACCAATATGCTCTACCAGGTAGATGACTCGTTCGATCCCAGTGCCCAGTGGGCCCCGGGTAGTCGGCCGATTTTCTATATCATTATGACCGAGGGGGATCGGGCCCAACTGGAAGACATTGGCGATGACGGTGATCCGTGGACGGGCGAGGGCGCGACCAACGCCCAGATGAATGGAATGTTTGTCAGTCTTGACGGTACGGATATGAAGGTGCATTACAATGTGGGCGTACGCAATCGCGGCAACCGCACCCGGATCGATCCGCCGAACAACTACCATATTGATTTCCGAAACGATGACCCGTGGAAGGATATCACCGCCCTGAACATTAACAGTAAGTACGCTTTCATCCAAACATTGGGCAGCCTTATGTTCCGGATCTCAGGACTGGCGGCGCCGGAAGTGGAGTTGGTAGAGGTACGGGTGAACGGGGGGAACCTGGCCCTTAATGATCCGAGCGTTATGTACGGTTCGTACGCGGCATTGGAGGCGTTCAACAATGAATGGGCGGAGAACCATTATCCGGATGATCCGGACGGCAATTTGTATCGATGCACATACTATGTAGATGGTGTCACAGTCTATGCCGATCTGACCTTCATAAACCCGGGCAGTCCTCCTGATCCGAGCGACTACCATGAGAACTATCCGAAACAAACCAACGAAGAGGACGATGACTATACTGATTTGTTCACTTTGATCGGCGCTCTAAATGACAATGCTTTGCCGGACGATGAGTTTTACGATCAGCTCAGCCAGACAGCAAATATCGAACAGTTTGTGCGTTACATGGCGGTAGATAGTCTTATCGGTAACAGTGAAGGTGGTTTGGTTACCGGTGATGGCGATGATTACGCGATGTATTGCGGCGTGAACGATCCGCGTTTTGTACTGCTTCCGCATGATCTGGATACGATTTTGGGCCAGGGCGAATACAATCTGGGCTACAGTTGGGATATTTTCCGTTACGCCAATGTGGAAGGCCTGGAGCTGATGCTGAACAACCCGCAAGTCATCCAGATGTACTTCACTGAGCTTATGGACCTGATCGAGACCGTGTTCGCCCCGGAAAATTTTGATCCATTGGTTGAAGAAGTGCTCGACGGTTTTGTGCCGGGCAGCACAATCGATGCCATAAAGGATTTCATGGTAAATCGCATAAACGCCAACGGCGCCGTTCTCGACCAGATACCGCATGACGATCTGACTGTTAGCAGTAGTTTTCCGAAGTCGGGCGGTTTTCCGCGTACGACTTCAGGCAGTCTTTCGCTCAATGGAACGGCTAACGCCGTTATCACGAGATCGTTACGGGTAAACGGTCAATTAGTGCCCGAGGCTAACTGGTCGCAGAGGTATGGTACATGGTCTTTTATCAGCAGCACCACCGGTGGCGGTGAAATAATCCTGCCGCGCGGCTCGACATGGAAATATCTCGATGACGGTTCGAATCAGGGCACAGCAGCAAACGGGGTGAACTGGTTCGGCCATCCTGATTATGACGATTCGATCTGGGCGGCGGGACCGGCGGAGTTGGGCTACGGCGATACCGAGGATGGTCCCGGTGGAGTCGCCCCGGGCGGCACCCCGGTAGGTTATATCGATACCGATCCGGTAACAGGCGGCGTACAAAAGAACATAACAACATACTTCCGTCGCAGCTTCACCATCCCCGTGGGGCAGGCCGAGGAATATACGGACGCAACGATACAACTGGTGAGTGACGATGGGGCGGTGATTTATATCAACGGTGTGGAAGCCTTTCGGACCAATTTCGACCCGGCGTTAGGCGGTACTGCCATACTTTATGACACGACGGCCTATAGTGCTGTTTCAGGTGATCCTGAACAAATTTTTTACAGTTACCCCATCGATGCGGGCCTGCTGCAGGATGGTGAAAATGTTATAGCTGTGGAGATTCACCAGATAGACTCAACCAGCTCTGACATCAGTTTTGACCTGGAGCTTGAGGGCCTTAGTGGCGAAAGTGTGCTGAAGCCAGGCATCAACCGTATTATCGTGCAGGCTTTTGACGGACCGGACGGTACAGGCAGCGAGGTGGATCGTGGGTATATCGACATCTGGTATGATACTGGATATACCAATGACGTTTCCGGTGTCCTCTCGGCCTCGGCCATCTGGACCGTCGGCGGCGGTCCCTATCACGTTACCGGCGAGGTGACCGTCCCGGCCGGGCTTACCCTGCAAATTATGCAGGGCACTTCAGTTTACTTTGACGCGGATACGCAGATTACCGTTAATGGCATCATCGATGCCCAGGGAACCGAATACCAGCGAATCCGCTTTACCGGTGTGCCCGGCGCCCCGTTGGTGGCGGACATTCGACCGGAGCTGCCCAACGGTCCCCCCAAATGGGGCGGCATCCAACTCCACAATACAATGTCGGATCAAAACATCGTTTCGTATGCCGACGTCGAATACGCGCAGGATTCCAATGGATCGATCGGGGTAAACAACTCCGAGGTGGTTATTGACAACGTATCGTTTTCCGGTACGCGGTTGCGGATGGTATATTCCGACAGTGCCTCGGTAATCATACGTAATTCGATTTTTGCCGATATGTTCGAGCCGAGCGACAGCCCACTAAACATGACCCCGCCGCTGGACAACATTAGTGAACATATCAAACATGTCGGCTATATCCCGACAGGCGGTCACTACATCATCGAAAATAACATTTTCGGCACTAACAAAGGGCACAACGACGTTATTGACTTTGACAGTGGTCAGCGGCCTGATCCCATTTTGCAGGTTCTTAATAACACGTTTTTCGGCGGGGGCGACGAAGCCATCGATGGTGGAGGCGATATGCTCATCGAAGGCAATCTATTCGCCAATTTCATTAAAGACATCGACAACGACGGCACGGGCGACTCGAATGTCATTTCTACCAGTGATGTGCTTACCTCCACTATGGTGATTGCCCGTAATGTGTTTGTCAACAATGATCACGTAGTGAACTTCAAGAAAGACAGCTACGGATATTTTGAAAACAACACTGTAACCGGTATTACGGCGCCGCACATGTCACTGCCGAGCGATACGCCCGTTCGCATGTTAGACTTTTCGGCGATCAATTTCCTGATTCCCAACATTGCCGACCCGGAAAACGGCGTTCCACGCGACCCGGCCGGCAAGGGTGCTTATACAGGCGGTAACATATTTGACAATATTCCGCAGACCGTTTTCGGTCATCCCGATATGAATCCGACATACGGCGGTATCATCAGCAATCTGCAAGTGAATGACTGCCTGGCCGAAAGCGCGGACGTTTTCGCCAACGCGGACGGCGTTCACGGCAGAAATTTCGACTATCTCATCGGCGAGGCACACTTTGCCGGTCCGGAGACCGGCGACTATGAAGTCGCTTATGGATCGGCCCTTGGCTCCAGTAACGGACAGGATATGGGCGCGATGGTGCCCCTTGGCGCTTCGATATCGGGTGAGCCGCAGGGCATTACCAACTCGACCAGTGCGACGCTGACGATCGGCGGACCGGGAATCTTCTCATTTATCTACCGGGTCAACGATGAACCGTGGAGCAGTGAGATCGAGATTTGGGATCCTCTCGACATCGACGCGGCCGAGAAAATCCGTAGCTATGACGTTGATCTGGCCGGATTGACGAATGGTGATTACACCGTGTATGTATGCGGGCGAAACTTCGCCGGCGAGATGCAAACCGAACCGACCGCCTCGGATACATGGACAGTCGATACATCTTATCAGCGGTTGGTTATAAATGAAGTGCTGGCGTACCCGGACCTCGACGATCCAGACCTGATCGAGTTGTATTATGAAGGGCCTGGCGTACTTGATCTAACAGACATGAGCATTACCGACAACCCGGCAAATCCGAGGCAATACGTCTTTACCGCTACAAGCATAGCGCCGGGCGAGTACCTGGTGCTTTACGCCGATACTGATACGGTTGAGCCGGGCGTGCATCTGGGCTTTGCTCTCGACAATGACGGTGAGGGAGTTTATCTTTACGATACGATGGCCGCTGGGGGCGTGTTGATCGACTCGGTGGAATTTGGTTTGCAGTTGAATGGCTTTTCCATTGGCCGGGTTGTCGGCGGCGGGTGGCACCTGACAGTCCCGACGCTCGGCATAGCAAATATCATCCAGGCCGTTGGCGACCGGCGTATGCTGAAGATCAACGAATGGCTGGCCGATGAAGAGGTGCTCTTCACCGACGATTTCATTGAGATATACAATCCGAATCTTCTGCCGGTCGATATGGGTGGTTTGTTCCTGACGGACAATCCTATATCACAGCAGGGCAAGTTCGAGTTGGCACCGCTGAGCTTTGCCGCTGGGCAAGGCTACGCGGTATTTAAGGCTGACGATAGTAGTAATGCCGGGCACGTGGATTTCAGACTTTCGACCAGACAGGAAATGATCAGCCTGTTCGACGAGCAGGGCAACAAGATCGATAAGGTCATCTACTACGGACAAACAACCGACGTTTCCCAGGGGCGCGCGCCCGACGGCTCAGACACGCTGGCATTCTTTACACTGCCTACCCACGGCGTAACTAATACGCAAATAGAGACAACCACCGAGACCATCACGCTCATAGCCGAGGGCGCCGAAAAGAGGGTACTGGTTCCCACCTCTGGTGACAACGCGATAATTGGCAATACCTGGCGGAATGGTCAGCCGTTTGACGATTCCGGCTGGACTCACGGCACCCCGACTATTCCAGGCAAACTTGGCGGCGTGGGGTACGACGAAGCGGCAGACTATGACTTGTACATAACCTACGACGTCGAATCCAGGATGAATAACATCAACGCCACCTGTTACATTCGCATACCGTTTGTCGTTGACGCTGACGACCTTGCCGATTTTACTTCCCTGGAGTTTAGCGCGAGGTGTGATGACGGTTTTGTCGCTTTTATTAACGGTGTTGAGGTTGCCGAGATCAACAAGCCCGGTTCATTGACGTGGAACTCCAGTTGCGTCAACCGGCCCGACTCCACAGCTTTCGTTGGCTTCGACGTGTTCGACCACATCAGCGATCTGGCAGCGGGCGACAATATCCTGGCCATCCATGCACTGAACCAGTCTGCCGGCAGCTCCGATTTCCTGATTTCAGTCAAGCTCTCAGGCAGTATTACCACCACCATAGTTGAAGACCCGTTTGCCGATGACCGTGATGTGTTGGCCGGTCTGCGTATTACCGAGATAATGTACCATCCGATCTTAGGCGATGATTATGAATTCATAGAGCTCCGCAACATCGGGCCAGCGACGCTGGACCTGACGGGCGTACGTTTCACCGACGGTATCGGTTTTACCTTCCCGGCCGAGACCACCATGCCTGCCGGAACGTACCTGGTATTGGCCAAGGACCCGGTACTGTTTGAATTAGAATACCCGTCTGTGCCGGGCGGCATTATTTACGGTCCATACGATGGTCAGTTGAGCAATGGCGGTGAGAACGTGGTGTTACAGTTAGCCACGCCTCTGCAAGCGGCTATTCTGCGATTCGACTATGAAGACGATTGGTATCCGACGACCGATGGCGGCGGTTATTCCCTTGTGATCCGGGACGCGACAGCCTCGCCGGCCACCTGGGACAGCAAGACAAACTGGCAGGCCGGCAGCTCACCGGGTGGTTCACCCGGAACTGCCGACTGAACAAACGCCATCTATGCTCATCTATCCGGTAAAGACTGGTAAAGAATGGCAACCTTTGTCGGTAATTTTAGTCCTGCCTGATCCGCGAAGACAGAAGATGACGACAGTATTTTATCGGACTGTCCCTCCACAGCTTTATTGGATTATACACCTCCATCGCATCCCATTTTTTAGCCATAAATAGCGACGCTCTTTCTGCCGATATGTCAGATAGCGGGCTAAATTGCAAACCGTGGCTTTTAAAAGGATATTTATAATGAGTGTCAAATTTGAATGTCCGAAATGCCGGGAACCATTGCAAGCTTCGGAAGGTGTTATCGGAGAGCAAGATGAATGTCCCGAATGCCATACGTTAATCACCATACCTGGCGAAACCGTCAACGTAGGTGTCAAAGTACCTGTCGATAAAGAATAGTAGCCCCGGCCCTTCCGGCAGCGATTTTTGAGAGTTCCCGACGAGTCCGGTTCCCGTCCGTATCTGACTTCTCCATTTGGTCACGCGCCGACTATACCGAGCGGTTCTCTGGTCTTCCATTTGCCGCTGGTAAAGTCCGGGAAATCCATCGGCTTACTCTTGCCGGCTATCGAACGTTCAGTCAATTCCGAAACGACGCTCCATGCCGCCGCATCGTAAACGTCCATATCCAAAGGCTGTCCTTTACGAAGACATTCGATCAGCCGCAAATCTTCAAGATAATCCATACCGCCATGGCCGGCGCCGCTGGCTTCACTGGCCTTGGCTGACCATAAAGGATGCTCATATTTTTTGTAATAATCATTAGCGGAATCGGCCTCAAGAGATTCCCATTGGTCGCTGGGGCTTGTCCCCTCGATGTAAATTTTCGGCTCAGGATACTTACGGACAATACCCTCGGTTCCCTGGATGAGTATGTTACGACTGTATGGCCGTGGTGTACTGCAATCGTGCTGAAGAACGATTGTCTGGCCGCCCTTGGTGCGGATCAGGGTGCTGACAACGTCGCCCAGGGCGTACTTTTGTCTGGCTTGAGGACTGTCGGGACCAAATTTCTTGGCGGCAAGCAGATTCAACCCTTTCGAGTTACAGCTCATCGAAACCAGGTAATCGAACTGGTTACCGCGATTGATATTCATACATTGCGCTACCGGCCCCAGGCCGTGCGTAGGATAAAGATCACCGTTACGTTTTATCGAATGGGCGGTTCGCCATAACCCTTCACCCTGGCCGGAGAACTTAAGCTCTCGCAAATCGTGCAAATAGCCGCACTCCCCGTGCAGCAACTGTCCCAAAAGCCCTTTGCGAACCATGTTCAGAATCATCATTTCGATACGGTCGTAACAGCAGTTCTCCATCATCACACAGTGCAAACCGGTTTTCTCCGACATTTCCACCAATTGCCAACACTCGTCCATCGTCACCGCGGCGGGCACTTCGGTAGCGGCGTGCTTTGCGTTCTTCATCGCCGCCAGGCAAACCGGGACATGCCACCTCCAGGGCGTGGCATTAAAAACCAGATCCAGGTCTTCCTGCTCACACATACGTATGAAATCATAATCTCCACGTGCGTACCCTGTTGGTTTCGGCTGACCGGTTTTTTCGGTCCACTGCTGTATGCGTTCAACCTTTTCCGGTACGATATCGCAGACGGCTTTGACTTCCACGCCTTTTATCTTCAGAAAGTTACTGACATGACTGGAACCCTGTCCTCCCACGCCGACAAAACCGATACGCACCCGATCAATAGGCGTTGACCTGAACACCCCCGAAGCTATTGGCCTTTTGGAAATATCTCCGCAACCGGAAACAGCCATACCACTCAAGGCCGCTGCCATGCCCATCGCTGCGCCCTTTTTAAGGAGATCCCTGCGGTTGAATTCATTATCATTGAATTTATTGTCATTATCCATGTCTGTGCTCCGTAAAAATTGTTTGATCGTACAACGCCCAGTAAAATATATGGGTTAGCTGGTATCAACTCCCGTAGTGGGCACCTCCGGAAGACCTGGCAGAACGGGAGCCGGCACCGCTTCTATTACCCGCATGGTCTTCCATTTGCCATGCAGAAAGCGCAGCAGGAAAACCATCGCCAAGATGCAGACATAAGCGGAAGTAAAACCCCACGCCAGATACAAGCCGTCGCCCGGACCCCACCCAAACCTGATAGCCAAATAACTCGGCAACACCATTATCACCCAACTGAGTAAGACCGAAATCATCATGACAAAACGCGTATCGCCCGCGCCTTTAAGAGCATCGGAAAAAATAATATTCCCCGTGTCGAAAAGACAATAAACAGCTATGAAACACAAGAGATGTTTGATCAGAGGTTCGATAGCGGCAAACTCCGCCGGATCGGCGCCGCTGGCAAACGGAAAGAGAAATAATCCTGGGGCCAGCCAGTAGCCCGCGGCAATCAGGGCCATGTAGCTGTAGGTCAAAAGAAAAGCGGACCAGGTGGCCCGCTGAGCCAACTGTGGTTTGTTTTTACCGAGCGCCTGACCCACCATGGTCGTCAGCGCTATACCCATACCGATCATAGGCATAAACGCCAGGGAATTAATCTGAAAAGCTATGTTCGTAGCCGTCAGGGACGTTTTGTCGATACGCCCGACAAACGCTATGAACAAAGTAAAAGCCAGGACATCGAGCATGAATTGGACCCCGTTAGGCATACCATAACGCAGCAAACGGCCCAAAAGATCGAAATCAACTCGTCTGCCGGTAAACGTGGCGTATTTACGACGATTCTCGGCGTTCAGGAAAAGGTAAATATACATACCAGCCGAGCAGGCGGCGGCGATTATCGTGCCCCAGGCAGCCCCGGCGATGCCCATACGCGGAAATCCGAAATTGCCGAATATCAAACAATAATCGAGCACAATGTTCACCAACGTGCCGACGATATTCACATACAAAACGATCCATGTCTTGCCGCGGCCCGTGAAAAAGCCCGAAACCGCCGAGGAGACAAGCACCGGCGTCACTCCCAGGCACATGATCTTGAAATATATAATTTCGTTTTCACGTACCGCGGCCTCGTGCCCCATCCAGTTAAAAATCGCGGGGGCCGTCGGGATGAGACATATTATCAACCCCGACCCGATCAGGGCCAGATATATCCCCTGCCAGACAGCCGGACCCACCCGGCCGTGCCGCTCGGCGCCGGTGTATTGAGCCACGAAAGTGTTGACATAACTGACCGTTCCCATAAAAAAACTGACAAAGGTAAATGCCAAAATCCCCGCCGGCAGTGCCGCCGACATAGTATCGCTCGAATACCACATAAGAAACATACGATCCACAAACATCTGGACCGTATGACTGCTGGTACTGAGAATGAGTGGAAAAGCCAGACTCAGAACCGCTGCGCAGCCCCCCGGCCCCCGCCAACGATCTTGTAAAGCATATTTTATATTACCAGCGAGCAAATTCTTGTTTTCCTGCGATTTCAAAGAGCGTTTTGCCTTCTTTTTTGGCGTACATCGGCAACGGCAGCCTTGAGAGCTTCCTGGGCCATAACCGAACAGTGCACCTTGACCGGCGGAAGTTCCAGTTCTCTTGCAATCTCACCGTTGGTAATGGTCAGCGCCTCATCAATAGTCTTGCCCATGATCTTCTCCGTCAGCAGTGAGCCGGAGGCAATAGCGCTGCCGCAACCGAACGTCTTAAACTTAACGTCCATGATACATTGGTTTTCTCCGAGGCGGATGTAGAGCTTCATCACATCCCCACATTCAGGCGAACCAAAAGTTCCGACGCCGACATCCGGATCGTTCTCATCGAGCGAACCAACGTTTCGCGGATTACTGAAGTGGTCCATTACCTTATCGCTGTAGTGCATCATGTTTTTTCCTTCTGTTTTGTTACGTTCTCATACAGGGGGCTGATCTCCCTGGCTTTGCGTAGCACCTCAATAACGGATTTGATCGCGTAGTCGATCTCCTCTTCCGTATTGAATCGCCCCAGGCTGAACCGAATACTGACGTTGGCCACCTCGTCGCCTGCGCCCATAGCCCGTAACACATGACTGGGTCCCATCGCGGTACTGGTACAGGCCGATCCCGTCGATACCGCCACGCCGCGCATGTCCATCATTAACGTAAACGTCTCGCCCTCCACATAAGCAAAAGCAAGATTTAATATGTGCCCCACCCTATTATCCCGATGACCGTTAAGGCTGACGCAGTCAACCCTGTCGATAATGCCATGATATAGTCGGTCAGCCAGTTTTTTCAGTCGCTCGGATTCCTGTGGCATAACTTCCCGACAAATCTCGCAGGCCCGCCCCAGCCCCACGATCCCCGGCACATTCAGTGTACCCGAACGCATCCCCTGTTCGTGACCGCCGCCATGAATAATCGCCGCCGGACGAACCCGCGGTTGCCGATCGCTGACATACAACGCTCCCACCCCCTTGGGCCCGTATATCTTGTGACCGCTGAGACTGAGCAGATCGATCTTCATCGCCTTGACATCGATTGGCACCTTGCCTGCCGCCTGGGTGGCGTCACAATGAAAGAAAACTCCTCGCTCTCTGGCAATCGCCCCAATCCGGGCCACTGGATGTATTATCCCCGTCTCATTATTCACCGCCATCAAACTGATTAAAATAGTCTGTTCACTGATAACCTGACGCAACTGTTCCAGATCGATCATCCCCTCCTGATCGACCGGCAGATAAGTAATTTCAAAACCTTTGTGCCCGAGATATTCGCAGGTATCCAGGACCGCTTTGTGTTCGGTCCGGCAAGTGATGATGTGATTGCCCTTGTCACGGTACTTCTGAGCTATACCTGTTATCGCCAGATTGTCCGATTCTGTAGCGCCGCTGGTCCAGATGATCTCTCCGGGCCTTGCCCCGATCAACTGGGCGACTTGCCTTCGAGCCGTCTCCACCGCCTGTGACGCAGCCAGGCCATAGGCGTGAATAGTGCTCGCCGGATTACCAAAGTGCTCGCGGTAATACGGCAGCATTGCCTCCAGCACCGCCGGATCCATAGGCGTAGTCGCACCATTGTCCAGATAAACTGACTGCATCAAGGCCCGACCTCCTGTAACTTGTTTTCATACAGACAATCATCGTTCACTAAATCAAACAGGCTGATCTCTTCCAAAAAGTCCAGCAGTTTCAAATGCACCTTCCGTACCGGCGATTGCACCGGGCACGACTGGGCCAGGTCGCATTCAAAACCAGAATCGCCCTGCTCATTGGCACAGGCCACCAGCCTCGGCTGTCCTTCCATCGCCAGAACCATCTGCGCCAGGCTAATCTCCCGTGCGGGCCTGGCCAGGCGGTAACCACCATTGCTGCCACGCACCGAACTCACTAGTCCACTACGAGTTAGCTTCTTGAGCACATTCATCAGCAGCGGCGAGCGCATACCGTACGTCTGTGCGATCTGACGCGCGGAAAAAACCCGCCCCGGCTCAACAGCCAGACACGCCAGTGCAATCAAACCATAATCTGTTTTTTTGTTCAGTGACAGCATAGGAAATAGTACCTTTATGGTCCTAATTGCCGTGAATATAGCACCAATATAGTACTATTTCAAGCTGAACTTCGGGATTATTTCAAAAGAATTGCCGACTAAGCGAGTTTATACGCCAAAGATTTCCCCACTCGTGAGTTTCAATCTGAAGCGGGATGTTTTATCTCATTGGAAATGCGGAAGTTATGTATCTCTGTTGTATATAGCGGCTTCAGATTTTCATTTCCACTTCTGCCATTTGTTCGTTTCCCAGGCGGCTGGCCTGCCGCATATTGTTGCGAATCTGCTGAAGCAGCCAATCGATGCGATCCTCATCGCGCCACAGATGCTCCGCCGACTCCAACCGAAGCGTTGCCACCCTTGGCTCATCACCTTCCAGGGCAAATCGTTTGGTCCATTGACTGCCCAGCAACTCCGCCATGAGACCGTCCGAACGAACCCACTGATAAGTTTCATATTTAGTCCGACCGTCAGCACTGACGCCTTCCAGTGTCAAAACAGCCCGATCCAGTTGCATTTTTTCGAACAGTGGTTCCATACGTTCCCAAAGCACTTCGAGCTTTGCGACAGGTTGTGATTTACTTGCCTGTTGTTTGGCATCTTTCCATCGATAAGAGCCTCCGACGAGTCGCTGGGCCAGGCGTCGGCCTTCAAGACAGCCTAGGCGCGATCCCACATACAACTGCAAAGCCACAAACGTCAACGCCGCCAAACCGGCCTGCACGCCATCTGCAAACCAAAAGACTATCCCCATCCCTCCGGTAACCAAAACCACCGCCCACAAAGTCATCGATACCTGGTTAACGCTCAGACCATAACGACGCAGACAATGATGTATATGCTTGCGATCTCCCCGAATCGGAGATTTCCCCATGCTGTACCGCCGTAATATCGACAACAACGCGTCGAGCACCGGCACACTCAATATCAAACCAGCAGTTGGCAGGGCAAACACACCATCGACCGAAGCAATTTTTATTGTAAGTGCCCCCAGTATCAAACCGATCAACTGCGATCCGCTGTCACCCAGAAAAATGAGCGCCGGACGAAGATTGAAAAACAACACCCCCATAAGACTGCCCGCCAGCGCCAGCGATATTATCGCCGGACCATAGTGGCCGGTCATAAAACCCAACAGCGACAGTACCAGGGCTGTTACTATACCAATTCCCGATGCCAGGCCATCCATTCCATCGATAAAATTGAACGCATTGCAACTGCCTATCAGCCAAAACAACGTAAACGGCACCGACATCGCCCCCAGCGATAAACCAAATACCCCAAAAAAATCACAGTGATTTATCACCAAACCGGAACCGATAAGCACCATTGCCGATATGATTTGAAACAACAGTTTTGTATGCGGCATCACGTGGTGCAGGTCGTCGCTGGCCCCCAGCAGCAAAATTATCAGCCCGCCCACGAACATACCACCGGTGAACAAATTCCAGTCCAGCCAACCGATAACCGCCCAGGAAAAGCCGTAAACCCAAACCAGGACCGACAGCGACAAAATCCCCAACACCATTGCCAGGAATAAAGGTATTCCTCCCAGTGTCGGCGTAGCTTGATTATGACATTTCAAATCCCCGTCCGGCTTGTCCACCGCACCCAATCGCCTGCTTAACCGACACATAAACGAGGTTAGAAGTGTTCCCCCTGTTAACGCTGCCAGGAATACTAACCCACCGATTATTAGTGCTATCTTACATTCCAAATTTTTTTCCACGTTCTCTACCCCTGCAAACCTGTATAAAATTGCCCGACAAAAAACAAACCATATCTGGTTAGGCAACCTCCCCCGGCACTTTAGCGACAAGAGGACTGTTCTCTACCCAGCCGATATTGACCGCTCCACAATGTTCTATTCGCTCAATTGCGTCATTGATCTGACTCGTATCGTCTTCCTGCGACGAACTGACAAACAATGCCCTGCCCACCGCCTGCAGAAGATCACAGGTCAATTGTTCCTCCATGTCGGGACCATCGTAAATGACCCAGTCAAATCGATCCGCCAAATCCCGGTTCAGTTGAGTCAGCTCCATCGCACTTGGTGCGTTCGCCCGATCTTCTGTACTTCCGCAGTGCAATACACTCAGATTAGGCACATCTGTTTCCTGTAGCGATTCGTCCAGCATATCCCGATCCGCCAAAACATCGATCAAACCCGGATTGCCCTGGTCTGTGGCAAAAACACGATTCAGAGCCACATGCCGCAAGTCGGATTCCACCAATAACACCGCACGACCCGCCTGGGCCAGCACCAATGCCAAATTACACGCACATGTGCTCTTGCCACCGGCCCAACCGCTGCTGGTTATTACCACGCTCTGCGGGGTCTGGCCAAATCGGTTCAAAAGACTGGTGCCTATCTCACGAAACGCCGCTGCCTGAACACTGCTCGAATCGGTGTGTACTATCCGACAACGTGCCGCGAAAGCCACATTCTCACGACTGTCTCCACCAAGACTGATATTACCGATCCGACCAAGTGCCAACCCCGTCTTTGCTATCTCTTCTCCTGTAGAAACCTCCGCTGGTGAGTCGATTTCAATTCCCTGGGCTACCGCCGTCGGAACCGCCATCCCTGGCGACGGAACCGGCCAGTACATTACCGGCGGCCAATTTGCCCATTGCCCCATTTGCCCCATGCCGACAGGCCCGCTCGCCCCCATCGATTGACTTGATGACGCCTGGGGAACTGTCGAAAACTTATCCACAGCAAAAACAAGCAACAAACTAAACAACAAACCAAGCAACAATATCGAAGACGCTCGATGTGATTTGCTCATTCCGACCGGATTGCTCGGGACGAGAGCCGAATCCACCACTACCACCGGGGTGTCGTTCATACCTTCCTTCAGAGAAAACTGCCGCAGTTGTGCCACGCTCTCACTTTTTAACCGATACGCCACCTCCAGCTCTTGTTGCATCCCTAGATATTCATAATGCCACCGCGTCAGTTCCACACCCTTGTTCTGCTGCTGCTTGAGCATTGCTTCAAGTGACTCACTACGCTTGCCCATCGCCGTATAGCTCTCCACCGCCGCCTCGTAAACAGTCTCCAGTATCTTCCGCTTATGCTCAGCTAACTGCCTCTGCAAATTCGTGATCTGCGACCTGACATCACGCAGCTTCTTGTGTCCCGGCAGATAAGTTTGAACCAGGCTTTTCTCCTGGGACTCCAAATCACGAATCTTCTGGCGTAGCGTATTGGCCTCCTTATCGTTCTCGACCTCCGGCAGATTCTCACCTGTGCCGCCGCTGCTGTCTTCACCCATGAATATCTTTTTGAGCTGTTCACCCTTCTCCTTGGCCGCCAATCGCTCCATCTGAATATTGGTCAATTCCTGTTCCAACTGCGTTACCTGCGCTTCCACCAGTCCCATCGCCTTGTTATTACCGGTTATCAGATGTTCCTGGCGAAATTGATGAATAGCCTCTTCCTGACTCTGGATATCTTCTTCGCATTTGGAAACCTGGCTCTCGATCTGTTTGATCACCCGCGCCTTATCGGCCAGATGGGCCTCCGCTGAAACCTCCACAAAAGCCAGCATCGTCTGATTCGCTATCGCCGCCGCCTCGGCGCCACTGTCGCCGGTTCCGACAATATTTATCAACCGCGAACCGGACACCGGTTCGATTTGTATTCGATCTCGCATCGCCGCGACCGCACCACCACCATAGGCCCAGCCGTCCACTTTCAAGTCAAGGCGTTCCGCCGCTCGTGATAAAACACGTTGCGACCGCAGCAATTCGCACTGCGTCTTGAAGTAATCACCCTGACTCGCCACCTGATCGCCCATCAGCGCCGTCAAACCGCCCCGGTTGGCAGCGTCCGGAATCGCCTGAGAAAATACCTGTACCTGGGCAACGGCCCTGTACTTCTGCTTGCTGAAAAACAGGGAGGCAAACGCCACGCTACTAACCAGTAATAAACATGCGAATAATTGCCAGCGGCGACGCACTAATATCTGGAGCGGATGAAAGCCTTCCGGAACACCCGACCCCGCCGCGCCGGAGCCTCCCCTCGAAACATTTTCTTTTTTTTCTGTGATATTCATAACTGTATCCGCAATATTTATGTGATTTCCAGAACCTTTAATTTTAATATGCCCCGGATCGGCTTATCTGGCTGCTGGGCAATCCCATCGCCGAACTGGCACTATACGTCAAATCTACACCCGTCATTACGCCACGCTTGACCAATCGATTCAAACCGTCGAAAAACTTCTTGACCGAATCTGCCGGAACTATTATAGTGTCATTGCGAGCTATGAGCAGATTTTCCTGTTTGCCTTCGCGGATATTCTTCAAATCCACAATTATCTCTTTTTCCACGCCGTCCCCCTGCTGGCGGATAATCTTGCATTTCTTCTCCGCCGCGATGTTCGTGACCCCGCCGACACGGCTCAAAGCCTGTAATATGGTCATGGGATCGCGGAACGACTTTTCTCCAGGGTTGACAACTTCACCGGAAAAATATATATAACCTTCATCCGCCGAACGTATCTTCACCACGTCGCCGGCATATATAACAGGATTGATCTGACCGCGACCTTCCTCGGCAAAAAGCTCGCTGACAGGAACTACCTCACGACGAACGGGTAATTGCTTTGCATTCGAACCCAATGTACCGGAAGGATCATACGCCCCTCGCAAAATCTCTATATTGGGCGCCGTCCCACTGGAAATCTCCCCTGCCATCGTAATTACATCCAGCAGAGTCGATGTGTCAGACTTCAAGTACTTCGCACCTGGACTCTTGAAACATCCCATAACCATCACGGCCTTGCTGCGATATTCTTTCACGCTTACGTTCACTTTCGGCTCACGGATAAATTCCCTGGCCAAAGCCCCAACCATGGCCTTGCGCAACTGCTCTGTTGTCAGCCCCGCCGCTTTTACATGGTTTAGCAGTGGCAGATAAATCTCGCCATCGCGATTAACCTCACATACCAACAGCTCTTCACGGTCAGGCTCCAAAAGCTGAAATATCTTCACTTCCAGGATATCTCCAGCCCCTATGTGATACACATCGCCGGCAACATATAACTTGCCTTGATCTGATTCTGGAGCTACATGGTCAACATCCATTTGGGAATTATTTTGCCCACCCGACGGCTTTTCCATGTTATACGGACTTTCATACTGCCCCTCTGACGTCGAACTGGCATAGCCCTGACTCGCCCGACTCGCCGGATACGCTATCTTGTAAATACGCCCAGGCCTTTGCGTACAACCAGAACAGCCGATAAATACCACTATTATGACGGCAAAAACAAACATAAGCCGTTTTTTTAGAAAAACTTGATTACCCATAATAATCGTGCTTTCTTGTTACTCAAAAATATATCTTCTTGATCCACAACGACTGACATCATATAATTCACACCCGCCAAATCTGCCAAGCCTACCTTTCCCGACTTGCGTATCGGTTCATATATCTATTGCCATGAGGGAATTTCCGGTTAATCCGGATAGACAAACGGCATGGTTTGACAGGCCCTTGCGGATTAGGAAAGCTTTACAGATTAAACGCGAATAGTTGTTAACCGGGAGCAATTGGTTTACTCGCGGCTTCTTCTCGGCTCAAGCTTCGACTTTTGTTGACCGGCCGATTTGCCGCGCTGGAACTATTTGCTTCCTTTTATGCGTACAGGGCCTTTCCTGCCGAAATATTGATACTTACGCTCCGGATTATGTGCCGCGTTTCTATACCCCGCATACAACTATAGGAATATTGTTTCAGAAAATTCATATCATCATCTTTACCGTGCGGTACCACTTAAATACCAAAGGACATTTGTTTTGTATGTTTTGTCACATACTTCCTGCCGCAAAAACTTAAACGCTATTTATCAAAAAACTTCAAAAAAAATTTGTTCGACCGATAATATTTTTCCCCCCAAAAACAGCCCGCCATCCATATAAAAGAAAATATCCCCAAGCCCGATAATCCAAACCCGCATTTACAAACCTCATAACAAACCAGCAATCACAGGTGCAGTCGGCGGATCGAAATATATAGAGGTTCCCTAAAATCAAAGACTTGTTCTGAAACGGTTGTTTAGAAATGGTTTTTGGCCCGACCGCCGCTCTTAACGCTCACCGACCGCCTTGTTATTCCCGCCAGCACGCCTTACGCACTACTGCCGGCGGCAATACAAACTTATCCACATTGGCCCGAACCAAACCTATTAGCCGGCTGCTGGCTGGAAACCACCTTATCTCGGCTCGTTCCTGCTCTACGGGCCATCTCTCCTTATGAGTACGTTCCGCACCGTCCAACGCACTCATTGGCCGGTTGTTTTCGATACGCTCTTCCCTCGCCAATTTCTCGTTCTCCATATCCTTTTGCAATGTATCGTTACGCTGATTTTTCTATCGGCCCGGCAACAACCCCACTTGTCCTGCCGGCGACCTCCAGTCGCAAGAAAACACATTTTTTGCTATCTCATGTAGGGATATGCCCGATTTTTACAATTGTAGGGATTATGACTTCTGTAACGATTGCCGCCCCGAAATCAGCACTGTCAGCACCAGTAAAACCATCACCACGGTACAACAAATAGCAAAACTATCGCCGATCCGACTGTAAGTGGTCACCCGACTATCATAATAAACATTATCGATCAGGTATCCGCTAACCCCTTGGCGATTAGCCGGATCTTCCGGTAGCGTACCGCTTAACGCACCGTACTCCACATAACCGTCAGGTCGAACGAAAGCGCTGATACCGGTATTGACCGCCCTGGCGATGCCGACACGATTCTCAACCGCCCGAAATTTGCAGATCACCAAATGCTGAATTAACTCCGTACTGCTCTTGACAGGCTCGCCTTTACCCCCGCGAACAAACCATCCGTCGTTACTGATGTTCAAAAGAAAATCTACCCGTTTGCGACCTTCTTCCATACCCGCCAGCCGCCGCGGCACCCACGGCACGACATCTTCATAGCATATCGCCACGCCAAAACGACTTTGGACGCCATCGCCGCCGGTAAACTCAAAAACACTCGGCCTCGTGCCGGCCTCAAGTGAATACTCATAATCATAAGGCGTAAGCCGATTAAGCTGCCGATACAACCACGGCCAGCTTTTTCTGAACGGCACAACCTCGCCAAACGGTACCAGGTGCATCTTATCATAGTGCTCCCTGTAACGCTCCCCACCGGATAAATATAAAAACGCACTATTATAACGTAGCTCACCCCCAGGCTCATCAAGACCTATTCCCGCCGCCCCAACCAGCACCGCCGACCCTTTAGCCGCCAGCCATCGCAACCTGCGATCATAAGATCGAATTTCCGCCACCAGTTCTCGCCCCGCTTCGGTAAGACCCTCCGCTGGCAGGTTCAAAAACGCCTCGTTAAGAAAACCTGGCACCATCGTCTCCGGCCAAACGATAAGATCGACACTCCCCATCGCCGCCAGCGCCTGCTCGCTCAGCTTTAAGTGCCGCATGAAAATCTCCTCGTTGCTTTCGCCGGCCTCTTTAACATACTGCGGTATCGCTTCCTGGATAACCGCCACGGTCGCCCCTTTGGTTATGGTTTCCTGTCCCTCGTTTAATCTGCTGCGACCATATAGTATCGCGCCCGCCACGCAGCAACCAGTCAATAAAATAAGCGTCCCTGATGAAAAAGCCTTTCTCCCCTGGCTGCCCTGTTTCCACCGTAGCGGCCGCAACAATAAATCACATATCAGCCCGTTGACCATCGCCACCAGAAACGTAACGCCATACACCCCGAAAACATCACATATCTGGATCAGCCGGGCGTTTGCATGTTGACTGTGACCCAAAAACAACCATGGAAATCCAGTCATCAGCGTTGCCCGCAGGTATTCCTGCCCGACACACACCACCGGCAGCACCAGCGTAAACGGCCACCGCCTTGTCAGATACACCCTGCGCAAAATATAACCGCATAAAACAAAATACCACGCCAGATAAAAACAAAGTCCTATCCAACCCGCCGGCGTCACCCATACCAGCCAGTAAAGATTCCCCAGAAAATATACGAACCCAAACGCATAACCGACCATCGCCCCGTGCCCGCCCCGCTTGATGCCCACACACGCCACCACCCACCCCACCAGGCTCACCCACGCCAGAGCCGACCAGCCGATCGGCTCCTGGATCGCCGTAAGAGCCAGCATCCCCGCTGCCATCCCCACCGCTGCCGTTCCAAACCCAAGCTCAATCCGACGCTGACGATAATCCGCCGCCACATTAACCACCATCGGCCCATGAGATCGTTCCTGATGCTTCATATTCTCTCTACCTTACTCAAGCTGACCGATTTGTCATTTTGTTTCCCCTTCTTCCATCGTCTCAATCAGCAATTCACGAAAACGCCTGGTGAAACTTCCAGGTTTGCCGTCAGCGATTTTTTTACCGTTCAGTTGCGTTATCCCCATCACTTCTGTTGCCGTCCCGGCCGCCATCAACTCATCTGCCGCCAGGGCCTCGCCGACCGTAAACGATTCTTCACATCTTTGCAAACCGACTTTATCCGCCCATTCCAACACCAGCGCCCGCGTAATCCCCGGCAGAATATTAGCCGTCAGCGGCGCCGTCAGCAACACTCCGTCTTTCACCATCAATACCGACGAACTGGTCGCTTCGGTAACCAACCCGTTTTCATCGACCAATATAGCGTCGTACGCCCCGGCTTTTACCGCCGCATGTTTAGCCAGCACATTAGCAAGCAAATTCAGCGACTTGATATCACATCGCTTCCACCGCCAGTCCGGATGCGTCACAGCCGTAGCCCGATCGGCCTGACGCGTAAACTGACGCACCGTCAGCAAAAAACCAGGCTGCCAGTCGTCGTCATAATCATGACTGCGAAGCGCCCGACCACGGGTAATCTGAAAATACACCACCGCCTCGGCAATATCCGCCTGGGCCAGCGCCCTATCCACCCGCCGGCGCACCAACTCCAGGTCCACCTTATCCAGCATATCCATCTTCCGCAAACTGTTCGTTAGCCGGTCTATATGCCAATCAATCGCAAACAATTTCCCGTTGCAGTAGCGAACCGCCTCATACACCCCATCCCCAAAATACACGCTACGATCATGAGCGCTGATCTGCGCCTCTGCGATAGGCACAATCACATCATCCACCATCGCCAGTTCCATAAAAACTCTCCCGTCTTATAATTACTTAACTTTCGCCATTTTTTTGTTGATACGCTCAACTTAAAAAAACATTATACCCACCAGCCATCACACCGGCAACATCCAGGATATGCCTTGAAATCCCACCCAAACTCCAAAAACACCACCCAAACAAACCTTGACTTAACCAAACTTCTGCACTATAAGACTTGTATGGACGTCGCGATAGTCTGTAAAATCGCCACAGTTGCCGAGTTTATTGGGCCTGCGCTGATACTGGTTTCATTGCTGATTTGTGCCGGTTTCGCCATAGCATTTGTCAGAAAGCGATTCGGCCACGGCTCCGCCAGGCACCAAAAACAGCAACCGTTCACCCTGGAACAGTTGTGCCAACTACGAGATGACAACCAGATTTCGCAGCAGGAATACAAGCTCCTCATGGACAAAATCCTGCAGGACCGCGAAACTTAGCCGAAAATCGGCCTTGACCGGCAAAAACGAAAGGAAGAGCACATGACAACCAAAAAGGGAGGTTCTGGCCCCATCTCCAGTCGCAGAAAACTGAATCATTGCAGTTTTTGCGGTAAAAGCGAAAAAGATGTCGGCCCAATGATCGAGGGGCCTGGAAGTATATACATCTGCGGCAGTTGTGTCGAGCTTTGCTCAGACATCATCCACCAGGAAAAACGCAGAATCGCACGTACCAAACCGATGTTTGGCGAAATCCCCACACCGCGCCGCATCAAGGAGCACCTCGACGAATACGTAATCGGACAGGAACACGCCAAAAGGTGCCTTGCTGTTGCCGTCCACAATCACTATAAACGCCTCGCCCACACCGAAAGCAAGCACAGCGACGTCGAAATCGAAAAAAGCAATGTCCTGCTGATCGGCCCTACCGGCAGCGGTAAAACCCTGTTAGCACGCACCTTAGCGAATATCCTCAACGTGCCGTTCGCCATAAACGACGCCACCACCCTCACCGAAGCGGGCTACGTCGGCGAAGACGTGGAAAACATCCTGCTGCGACTACTCCAGGCCGCCGAATACGACATCGAAGCTGCTCAGCGTGGCATCGTTTACATCGACGAAATCGACAAAATCGGCAAGACAAACCAAAACGTCAGCATTACACGCGACGTCTCCGGCGAGGGAGTACAGCAGTCGCTGCTAAAAATGCTCGAAGGAACCATCTCCAACATCCCGCCACAGGGCGGCCGTAAACACCCCGAACAGCAGTACATACAACTCGACACAACCCAGATACTCTTCATCTGCGGCGGTACCTTCACCGGCCTCGAAGACATTATCAAAAAACGCCTCGGCAGACGAATGATCGGCTTCAGATCAGAGCAGGAAGAGGAAAAAGACGCCGCACGGATAACCGAAGATGCACTTCAGCAGGTCGCGCCGGAGGACCTGGTGCACTTCGGCATGATCCCGGAATTGGTCGGTCGCTTACCGATTGTTAGCGCTTTGACCTCGCTGGACGAACAGACGCTGGTCAATATCCTCACCGAGCCTAAAAACGCACTGGTCAAGCAATACGTCCGGCTCTTCGAAATGGAACAAGCCGAACTGACATTCACACCGGAGGCGCTTTTGACCATCGCACAAAAAGCGCTCAAACGCGATACCGGCGCCCGCGCCCTGCGCGGCGTAGTCGAAGAATTCATGCTCGACCTGATGTACCATCTGCCCGACCAGGAACCGGGTGGAAAATACGTCGTCAATCCCGAAGTCGTCCAACTCAAAGCTACACTATTCAAAACCAAACCCCCACGCAAAAAAGAAACCGCTTAAAAAAAGAAAAACCAAACCACCCCGCCCACACCTGTCATTCCTGCGAAGGCAGGACACGAAGCGAAGCTCAGAGCCGCGATAGCGAATCCATCTTCCGCCAAAGGCTGTCCTCTTAGCCCACGCGGACTTTCGCGTGTCATTGCGAGCGCAGCTCGGCTGGTTGTACCGCTATCTTCGGATCAGGGGTACGAAGCGGACCGGTATCAGGGATTTGCTGAGCACCTCGCCCCGCTGGTCTTTACTGACAAGGACCAGATGTTGAACGCTAAATGCGCCGCCGACCGGGATAATCATCTTACCGCCGGGCTTGAGTTGCTCAATAAGGGCAGGGGGAATATGATCCGGTGCACAGGTAACAATAATCGTATCGAAAGGCTGGTGCTGGGGCCAGCCTTCATAACCGTCGCCGATTTTCAGGTTCACGGTTGCATAGCCGTGGGTCTTTAACGTTTCGGCCGCGGTCCGGGCTAACGGTTCGACAATCTCTATGCTGTAAACGTGGGGGGTGAACTCGTTGAGTACAGCGGCCTGATAGCCGGAACCGGTTCCTATCTCCAATACTTTTTTGTCCCGGTCCAGTTTCAGTGCACTGGTCATATAGGCCACTATGAAGGGCTGTGATATTGTCTGGTCGTGACCGATCAGCAGCGGCATATCAGCATAGGCAAGGGGCAACTGCTGCTCGGGTACAAACCAGTGGCGGGGGACATTGAGCAAGGCATTGAGTACGTTGGGATCATAAAGACCGTGCACATCGCGAATACATTCGACCATCTGGCGACGCTGGTCGAGACGTTCGTGAGAACGTGGACGCGGCCAGTCGCCGTCAGGTGGCAGAGCCAAATGCTCCGGCGAGACGGAACCAGACTGCTGGGGTCCGGTGGATTGTACGGCCCCGGGCTTATCCGCATCGGTTTGAGAGCCTATCCGTTCGCGGGCCGGTTTTTCTGAAGGCACGGGACTTTTTTTGCAGGCAGTCAGGCCGGCACAACCCGCTAACATCATTATGAGAATCGTTTTGCCGATACGCACAGCCAATTTGTATCGCATTGTCAAAATCCCCTGATGGTCTCGATATTAACGCACATTACAAGCACATCGAACAAACTATATCCAATATGAGCATAGTCAGTTAGCATCAGTTGCACTTGTCAGTTGAATCCGCCCACTATTATAGCAGTGGTGGTGTCAATAATCAAAAAAATAGGTTCAACTCCCATAAAGTTGCTGCTTTTTACAAGGTTTTGCAAGCAAAACCTTGGAGTTTAACGCTTTATGGCCTCCGGCAGGCATGGTATAATATCCCTGCTATCACGGGGGATAGGGCAACGCAGGAGTGCGACCCGAGCACCGTGATAGTGCCATACGGCAAGGGATTGGTATCTTCTTTGATGCCAATCCTTTATAATTATGCCGGTTGCTATAACGCGATAAACTCCAGCCTCGCAAGAGGCTGCTCCTGAACTATTTTCTACCAACTTTATTGGATGAGAACCA
>Ga0315290_10000324_pt1 | contig 30445 bp, 23 predicted proteins | sample YL17G12_0_MG_FD_203627 | JGI IMG/M metagenome (GOLD analysis project Ga0315290, IMG submission 203627) | Sediment microbial communities from Yellowstone Lake, YNP, Wyoming, USA - YL17G12_0 | ecosystem: Environmental > Aquatic > Freshwater > Lake > Sediment | place: USA: Wyoming | collected... | reverse complement strand
CGGCGGGCGCCCGTCGCGCCGGCCCGGGTACGGGGGCGGGTACTTCCAGTTCATGTACATGCTCCAGAGCTGGAACTGGACCTTGTCCCCTGGCAGGCTCGCCAGCCAGTCCCGCTGCTGCGGAGTCAGGTGCTTTTCGAAGAAGTCTGCCAATGCCTCTTCGCCGGCCGGGGGTGCCCCGGGCGCGCCGCCCCGGGCCAGGAACTGGCGGAAAAGGAACTCGGGAATCTTCCACGAGATCTCGCGCCACTGCTGCTCCGACGATCTCGACTCGAGGCGCTTGCGCGTCTCGGGAGAGAGCCTACTGCGCAGGTCGGCCAGCTCCTCGTCGCTCACCGGGAGGGCCTTGCCCCGCTCGAGGAGCTGGAGCCGCAGCCACATCATGGCGAAGATCTCAAGCCGGCGGAGCTGGTCGGTCGTGCCGGCGAGTTGTTCCTCGACCTCCTTGCGCTTCGATTCCGGCAGGTGCTTCAGGAACGATTGGGTGCCCCGGCGGCCCACGTAGTCCTCGATCCACTTCAGGAGGCCCTCGACGTCTTCCGGATTGAGCCGGGCGGTGCCCGGCCCACCGCGGGCCCTGGGCCCGACCTTACGCCAATTGCCGCGGGCGAACTCAAACGGCCCGGGTAGGCTGGCCGCCTCCTTGGCCTGGTCCTCCAGAACCTTCTTGATCTTGGCCACCCGCTCCGTCCCGTGCAGTTCGGCCAGCTCCGCCGTCTGGGAAGGCGGAAGCGTCCTCAGCCAGTCGCCGTAGGAGTGCATCACCGCGCGCAGCTCGGGCCCGTGCGCGTGCTCGTCGATCTGCCGGTTGAGGCGCCGGAGCCGCTTCTGCTCTTCCTGGGTCAGCCGCGCGAAGCGCTTCTGGTGCTCCAGGAGTTGCTCCTTGTCCAAGGGGCTGAAGGCTTCGACGCGCGCCCGCTGCGCCGCCAGGTCGTTTCCGGCGGAAAGCACGCTGCCCCAGGCCACCAGCCCGCAGACCCCCAGGGTCGCGACCAGAATCGCCGGCCAGAGCAGCCGCCGTGTCAGAGCCCGGCTAAGTGTCATCGGCGGCGTCCTTGGCAAAAAGCTCTTGCTCGTAGAGCATGGTGAGGAATTCGAGGTCGTCGATCTGGCGGAGCTCGTCGAGCTCCTCCACCACGGCGAGGTCTTCGAGAAGCCGTGTGTTGGGGTTGGGCCGGAGCACCGCGACGGCGAGAAACCCCGCCAGGGCCGCCAGCACAAGCCCCGCCGCGGCCACCGCCCATCGGCGCAGACGCCTCGCCGGGGCGCCCGCCTCCCACGTGCGAACGTCCTCTTCGGCCACCGCGGCCACCATCTCCAGCGTCGACTGCGCGAACGACTCCTCCATCCGCGCCCCGTCCAACTGGTCCAGCAGGGACCATGTCCGATCGAGCCGCATCAGCGCCTCCCGGGCCTCGGGGTCGCTGGCCAGGAGCTGCTCGACCGCGGCCGCCTCCTTCGCGTCCAGCTCGTGGTCGAGATAGGCCACCAGTTGCTCCTCGAGGGAGTCCGGCCCTTCGCGTCGATCGGTTTCGTGGGGCTCGTTCGACATGGCGCGTGTCGAGTCCTGCGACGGTTATCGTTCGTTCTCGTCTTCCAACCGCTGCGCAGCCGGCGGCTCCTGCCCGGCCGAGGCAGGCCGGCCGCCGTGAGCCAGGTACGGCTCGAGCACCAACCGCAAATTGACCCTCGCCCGCGACAAAAGCGACTTCACCGCCTGCGGCGTCATCTCCATGGCTTCGCCAATGTCGGCGTAGCTCATCTCCTCGAACTTGCTCAGCAGCACGGCCATGCGCTGGCGCTCGTTCAGCGAGGTGAGCGCCAGGCGGACGATGTCGCGCATTTCGGCCTTGTCCAACTGCCGGGCGGGGAGCTGGCCGCTGCTGGCCTGGACCAGCCGATCCCAAGGGTTGCGCACCGCCCCGCTGCTGTCGGAGGTCCACAGGCTGACTTCCCGCCGGCGCGTCCGGGAGCGCAGCGCGTTGGCGGCGACGTTGTTGGTGATCGTGAACAGCCAGGTCGAGAACTTGGCCCCGGGCACGTAGCTCTTCCTCGCCCGGTACACCCGAAGGAACACTTCCTGCGCCAGGTCCTCGGCCTGATCGCGGTCGCTCACCAGGTGCTCCAGAATCGTGACCACGCGGGCCTGGTAGCGCAGCATCAGCTCCTCGAACGCGCCGGCATTGTCGTCGCGAACTTCAAGCATCAGGCGCACGTCCGGATCGCGGAGCGCCTGTCTTCGGGCAGAGGATTCGCCGACAGCCAAAGCAATACCCACCCGGGCCGCTATTTGCACCGCGCCTCGGACGTCCCGAGGGCCTTGCATTCAGTGTACCTCTGGGTAGGGCCCTCGTGCAATTGTCGGCAGGGCCTGCGCAGATTAAACCCCGGCGCCCGGCCACGGTTTCCCTCCGCTGGCCGACAAAGCCCCCACCCGCCCGATTGTCCTATTGCAGAACCACTTTGCCCGGCATGCCCGGCACCTCGCGGACGTACCGCGGCACCGCGTATCCGGGCAGCAGGGAGCGAAGCTGGCGGATCAGGTGCCGTCCGGCGTCTTCGGACACCTCGAAATGGGCTGCCCCCGCCACCGGGTCGAGTTGGTGCAGGTAGTAGGGGATGACCCGAAGATCGGTCAGCCGCTCATATAACTCCGCCAGGACATCCACCCGGTCGTTCACGCCCCGGAGGAGGACCGACTGACTGAGGACAGGCACCCCAGCCTCCACCAGGCGACCAATCGCCTCCTCCACGGAGGAATCTAGCTCCCTAGGATGGTTTATATGTACCACAATATAGGGGGTCAACCGAGTCCCCCGAAGCCATCGGCAAAGTGCCTCCGTCACTCGCTGCGGGATCATGATCGGCAGCCGGGTGTGGATTCGCAACCGGCGCACGTGGTCGATCTGGGCCAAACGCCGGGCGAAGTCGGCCAGCACATCGTCCTCCATGGCCAGCGGGTCCCCCCCACTGAGAATCACCTCCCGGACTGAGGGTTCGGAGGCTATCTTCTGCAGGGCTTGCTCCCTCCAGCGCTCCTGCTGCTGCACGGTGCAGTACGGAAAATGCCGCCGGAAGCAAAAGCGGCAATGGACGGCGCAAACCCCAGTTGCTACGATGAGCACTCGGGAGGGATACTTCCACAGCACGCCAGGGGTCCAACAGCCGTTGGCTTCGCTCAGTGGGTCCGCCGTGAAACCGCAATGCTCCCGGAGCTCCTCCTGGCGGGGGAGGACCTGAAGAAGCAGCGGGTCGTCGGGGTGCCCCGACCGCATCCGGGCGACAAAGCCCCGGGGCACGAAGAGCGGAAACGCTTGGTGCGCCCCCCCGGACGAGTTGGCAACACAGGCTGGCAGCCCCAGCCCTTGGCACAGCTCTGCGGGATCGGTGATGGCGTCGGCCAGGGCGGATTGCCAATCCGGGCAGGCCGAGGGCGCCACCTCCGCAGGGGGCAGGGTGACGCAGGAAGATACCTTGGACATCAGGACGATCGTACCAGAACCAGATCATCTCAAGAAGGCTTAGCAGGGAATCGAACGTGGCTTCGTACAACACCAGCCAATTCCGCAAGGGGCTGAAGGTCCAGATCGAGGGCGACCCCTACCTGATGATCGAGTGCAACTTCGTCAAGCCGGGGAAGGGTCAGGCCCTCTACAAGTGCAAGCTCAGGAACCTCCTGCGAGGGACGGTGCTGGACCGGACCTACAAGAGCGGCGACTCGCTCGAGGGGGCCGACATCGAAGAGATCTCCGCCCAGTACCTCTACCGCCAGCTCGACCAGTACGTCTTCATGTGCAACAGCACCTACGAGCAGTATGAGCTGAGCAAGGAGCAGGTCGACGAGGCGTGGAAGTACCTCAAGGAGGGAATGATTTGCAGCATGATGCTGTTCAATGGCTCCCCCATTAGCGTCGACCCGCCGAACCACGTGGTGCTGAAGGTCGAGTACTGCGAGCCGGGGGCCCGCGGCAACACCGCCACCAACGTCACCAAGCCGTGCAAGGTCGAGACCGGCGCCGAGTTCCCCTGCCCCTCGTTCGTGGAGATGGGCGACCTGATCAGGATCGATTCCCGTACCGGCGAGTACATCGAGCGGGTCAAGGAGTGAGGAGCTGAAAGCTGAAAGCTGAAAGCGGAAAGCGGAAAGCGGAAAGCTTCCCGCCCCTATGCCTACCTCCCCGGACCAGGACGACTTTCTCCCCACGGCTCCGTGGGAGACCCTCCGCTTGCGCGCGGAGCTCTTGGGCCGGGTTCGCGAGTTCTTCCAGCGGCACGGGTTCCTGGAGGTCGAGACCCCGATCCTCTGCGCCGACACGGTGATCGACCGGCACATCGAGCCGCTGTCGGTGCGGGTCGGCGAGGGCTCGGCGGCCCGGCAACTCTGGCTCCAGACCTCTCCGGAGTTCGCCATGAAGCGGCTCCTGGCGGCCGGCGCGACCGCCATCTATCAGGTTGCCCGGGTGTTTCGCCAGGGGGAGTTGGGGCCCTTGCACAACCCCGAGTTCACCATGGTCGAGTGGTATCGCGCGGGCGACGGCCTGGCCGAAGGGATGGAACTGCTCAGCCAGTTGGGCGACTGGCTCCTGCACCGAGGGCCGGCCCAGCGCCTGGCCTACGCCGAGGCGTTTTGCCGCTCGGTGGGGCTCGATCCGCACCGGGCTGCCACCGAAGCCCTGATCGCGGCGGCAGCTGATTTGGGCATCCGCGCCCCGGCGAGCCTCTCCCCGGCCGATCGCGACGGCTGGCTCGATCTGCTCTTGGTCGAGCGGGTCCAGCCCGAGCTGGGTCATGCGCAGCCGGTCATCCTGTACGACTATCCGGCCAGCCAAGCGGCGCTGGCCCGGGTCCGGCACGGGGACTCGCCCGACGGGCCTCCGGTCGCGGAGCGCTTCGAGCTGTACGTTGCCGGCGTGGAGCTGGCCAACGGCTACCACGAGCTCGTGGACCCGGTGGTGCTCCGCCGGCGAAACGCCGAGAACAACGCCCTGCGTCAAGCCGACGGCAAGGCGGCGCTGCCGGAGCCGAGCCGGCTCCTGGCGGCGATGGAGGCCGGCCTGCCGCCCTGCACGGGCGTCGCATTGGGCTTCGATCGCGTGGTGATGCTTGCCGCCGGGGCCTCCCGCCTGGAGGACGTCATCGCCTTTCCGTTCGATCGGGCCTAGCCGGCCCGGTTGGCGTGGGTGGCTCCCCTCGTATACAATACGGGTGCCTCAAGCGTTTTTTCCATCTCGGCACGATTCAGGCGGAAGCGATGAGCGCCAACTTCGATCCCTACCGTGAGGCCCTGGTCGTGGAGACCGACACGATCTGGCCGGAAGAGTTCGCCGGGCTGTCGCTGGCCGAGCGCGACCGGGTCGAGGCCCGGCTCCACGCCGACGCCGAGAGCGCCGCGCAACTGGACTACGTGCGTCTGCCGACCGGGTTCTGCCGGCAGATCACCGTCACGGCGGAGGACCTCCAGCGGGGGGGCTAGGGCGCCCCGTCCCTTGCAGGCTCTCGTCCCGCGTCGTACCATGGAGAGTGTGATGTTGAGGGTGCCTTCTCCGGATTCTCCCCAGGGATTGACCACCGATGTTTGAAGAGGCAAGACTCCTCGGGCGGACCGAACGGAGCATCGCCCTTCAGACCGGGCGCGGCACCGACATCAAGAACGTTGTGCAGCCCGAACCCGGCGACGCGGGGCGCCGAAGGTACCAGTTGCTCCTCGACAAGTTTGGCGGGAACTGGCGTCCGCGCAGGCCTGCAACGGGCATCTACAACTGTGCGGGCCACGTGTGGGCCAGCAGGCGGACAGCGATTCTCGAAGATGACCAATGGGCGTTGATTCTCCACGAGGACGGCTATCGACGCCTGGAAGAGGACGAGGAGCCGGTTCCCGATGACTTGGTCATCTATATCGATGTCGGCCCGCAGAAGGAATCGTTCCTGCACGTCGGGAGAGTCTTTCAGTTGCGTCCTGGCGTTATACCGGCGTCGCGTAGGATTCCCTGGGTCGTGAGCAAATGGGATTCTTTCTCGGGAGAGGTGTTGCACGACCCACATGATGTGCCCTACGCCCGACAGGGGTTTGTCGTCCGGCGGGAGTATTGGACCGACCGGCCAATGCCGGCAAGGGGATGACGATGACCGCAAGAGACCTTCAGCAGCTCGTCTCGGACGATTTTGCCGTTTCCGTCGGGTTCCTCTCCACGCCGGAATCTCTGCGCCGGTTTCTTCTGCAAAGCAAGGAGGTTGCCGCCGTCAAGGAAGCCCTCAGGCAGGAGGCAATCACCGAGAGTACGTTGAGGGGGTTCGTATCCTCTCTGCTCCGGGACATGCGTTGTGGCGAGCGTTTCGCCCACCAACTGGCCGTCGCGGCGGTTGCCGTTGTCCTTGAGACGCGGGCGACCGACTTTGCCGACGAGTTTCTGCACGACTTGTCTCGCCTCGGGCTGGCGGAGATGAGCATGTGCATTCGTGTGGCGCGAGAATGTCTGAAGCACAGGGTGAACGTGGCGCAGAACAAGACGAAGGTTCTTCGTCTGCCGGATGACGGTTTTTCGCGGGCGTGGTCACCCTCCGAGCCACAGATTTCCTTCAAGTGCAACGCTGGACAGACCACCGTGTCACGTGTGTGCGAGGTCGCGTGATGGCAACCCTCGAGTACTTCGTTGTGGCCGAGTCGGTCTCTACCGACCGAGAGACGAACAACGTGAGCGTCTTCAATATTCTTGAGGACGTTTCTGGGAAGCTCCCGCTGGAAATCCCGCGTTTGGTGGCTGTTAGCGCTTGGAACATGGCCCCAGAAGATCGTGATAAGGACTTCCAGGTTACGCTGAGGATTCCTCAGCCCTGGAACGAGACGGACCCAAAGTACTTCGATTTTCCCATCAACTTCACAACGGAACGTAGGCGCCATCGCGTGTCCCACCGCCTCGAAGCCCTCCAAATCAAGGAGCCGGGTGAGTTGAGACTCCAGATCCTCCTGAACGGGCAGCCTGTAGCGACCCACGTGATAACGATCCACGATCGTGAGTCCAGCGTCCAAGTTGGCGTATCCGATACCGAGACTGCCCAGCCCCCCATGATCGGCAACGAGGCCAGCCGTGAGTAGCTCGCCTGAGATTGTCCGCGTCGAGCTCGGCCAGCGGAGTTACGACATCGAGATCGGCTCCGGCACGCTGGGCCAGGCCGGCCCGTTCGCGGCGCGGCGCGGGCCGGTCTCCCATGCGGTCGTCGTGACCGACGAGAACGTCGAGGAGCCGCACGGGCTTGCCGCCGCCGAGAGCCTCGGCGAGGTGTGCGATCGGGTGGACATGGTGGTGGTCGAGCCGGGCGAGCCCTCCAAGTCGCCGCCCATGGCCTTCGCCCTGTGGGAGCGGCTCTTGCAGTTGGGCACCGACCGCACCAGCCTGATCGTCGCGGTGGGCGGGGGAGTCATCGGCGATCTGGCCGGCTTCGCCGCCGCCACCTATGCCCGCGGTGTGCGTTTCTTCCAGGTCCCCACCAGCCTCCTGGCGCAGGTCGACAGCTCCGTCGGCGGCAAGGTCGGCGTCGATCTGCCCGAGGCCAAGAACATGGTCGGCGCGTTCTTGCAGCCCCGCGGCGTGCTCGTGGACATCGCCACGCTGGAGACCCTGCCGCAGCGCGAGTACCGCGCCGGCCTGGCCGAGGTCGTCAAGTACGGCGTGATCCTCGACGCCGAGTTCTTCGCCGAGCTCGAAGACTCCGTGGCCGAGCTGGTCCGCCGCGAGCACGGCGTGCTCCAGCGCGTCGTGGCCCGATGCTGCCGGCTGAAGGCCGACGTGGTCGAGAAGGACGAGCGCGAGGAGACGGGCGTGCGGGCCGTGCTCAACTACGGCCACACCTTCGGCCACGCCTTCGAGACGCTGACCGGCTATGGAAAGATCCTGCACGGGGAGGCGGTGGCGGTGGGCATGCTCTGTGCCTCGCGTCTGGCCGAGCGCTTGGGCCGCGTCGACGCCCGCTTCACCGCCCGGCAGCGCGACCTGCTCTCCGGCCTCGGCCTCTTGACGGACCCACCCCCCCTCGACCCGGACCAGGTGCTGCGCACCATGGTCCACGACAAGAAGACCCAGCACGGCGAGCTCCGGTTCGTGCTGCCGGTGCGACTGGGCGAGGTGGAGCTGGTCCGCGGCATCGATCCCGCCGAGGTGCGCGCCGCGCTGGCGAGCCCTGGGTGAACGTGCGCGTAGGGTGGCATGCGTGTCGGGTGGCATGCCCTCACGACGCGCAGCGTCGGGTGGGCATGGTCGGCGTGCATGCCGACCCACGGCTGCGCCGCGTGACGGCATGCCACCCACCGCGATCCCGGGAGGCCACCTCGCAGCGCCCGGTGGCACTGGCTGCTTGTCAGCCAGTGCGGTAGGCTGGATGGGCAAACAACAGTGCCCAAGGAGCATCCTCATGACCGTCCCCATCGGCCGGCTTCTGCTGTGCGTGTCTCTCGCAGCGATTCTCTTCTGGGGAGGCGCGGCCGTGGCCCAAACGCCGGACCTTGTCTTGCACCACGGCAAGATTGTCACGGTGGACGCCGAGTTCCGCGTGGTCCAGGCCATGGCGGTGCAGGGGGAGCGGATCGTGGCGGTGGGGTCCGACGAGGAAGTGCTCAAGCTGGCCGGCCCCAACACCCGGCGGGTCGACCTGGCCGGCAAGATGGTCCTGCCGGGCCTGATCGACTCCCACACCCATCCCACCAGCGCGGCGATGTTCGAGTTCGACCACCCGGTGCCGGAGATGGAGAGCGTGGCCGACGTGCTGGCCTACGTGCGTGGCCGGGCCGCGGCGCTCGGGGAGGGGAAGTGGATCGTGATCCAGCAGGTGTTCATCACGCGGCTTCGCGACCGCCGCTTTCCCACGCGGCAGGAGCTCGACCAGGCCGCGCCGCGCAACCCGGTGATCTTCCGCACGGGGCCCGACGCCTCGCTCAACTCGCCGGCCCTGGCCCGGTGCGGCATCGACAAGGACTTCCGCATCACCGACGGCGGGCCCGGCTCCGTCGAGCGCGACCCGGCCACCGGCCAGCCCACCGGCATCCTGCGCAACTGCGGCCGGTTCCTCAAAATCCAGTCCGAGGCCAGAAGCCCCACCGAGGAGGACCGCCAACGCCGCATGGCGGAGCTGCTGGCGGCGTACAACCGCGTGGGCCTGACCAGCATTTGCGACCGGGACGCCGGGGATAGCCAGATCGCCCTGTACCGCCGGCTCAAGGACTCCGGCCGGCTGACCTGCCGGGTGTTTGTGCACTACTCGGTCAACGCCCAGGGCTCGTGGGAGGAGATCGAATCGGCGATCCTCCGCGCCGCGCGCCACCCCCTGCACCGGCACGACAAGATGCTCTGGGTGCGCGGGATCAAGGTCTACCTCGACGGCGGCATGCTCACCGGCAGCGCGTACCTGCTGAAGCCCTGGGGCGTCAGCCCGATCTACTCGATCACCGATCCAACGTACCGCGGCATGTTGTTCATCCCGCCGGAGCGGCTGGTGAAGATCGCCCGGCTGGCCATGCAGCACGACTTGCAGCCCACGGCCCACACGGTCGGCGACGGGGCGGTCCACGCGCTGGTCGACGCCTACGAGCAGGTCAACCGCGAGTTTCCGGTCGCCCCGCAGCGTCCGTGCATCAGCCACGCCAATTTCATGACTCCCGAGGCCATCGAGAAGATGCACAAGCTGGGCATCGTGGCCGACATGCAGCCGGTGTGGATCTATCTCGACGGCGCAACGCTTTCGGCCCACTTCGGCGAGGCGCGGTTGAGCTATTTCCAGCCCTACAAGACGCTCTTCGCGCGGGGCGTGATGGTTGGCGGGGGCTCGGACCACATGCAGAAGATCGAGGCGGAGCGGTCGATCAACCGCTACAGCCCGTTCCTCGGCATGGCGATGACCCTCACGCGCCAGCCCCGCTGGACCGACAAGCCGCTGCATCCCGAGCAGGCCATCACCCGCCAGCAGGCCATTCGGCTGTACACCATCAACAACGCGTATCTCACGTTCGAGGAGAAGGAGAAGGGATCGCTGGAGCCGGGCAAGCTGGCCGACTTCATCGTGCTGGACCGCGACCTGCTGGCCTGCCCGGTGGAAGAGGTGCCCCGGACCGAAGTCCTGGCCACGTACCTCGGCGGGAAGGCGGTGTACGAGCGGCCCTAGCCCTCCTTGCTCACCGGCCGGGGCAGTGGGCCGCAGGCTCTTCCCGTGGGACGGGTTGGTAACCCGTCCCGGTCAGGAAAAGGAGGAAAGGGTGCCATTCGTTCCTGACACCTCTGTTCTCCGCACCGGGCGATGTGACCGACGCGCGCTGCGGTTGGGCTCAATGCCCCCTCGCTCCGAGAAATCGGTGGTTTTCCGGGGCTCCGAAGAAACGATTGAGTTGATGGGACAGGTGCGCGGCACGCAAACCGATGAGGTGACTCTCCGGCGATTGTCGCCGCTAAAGTCCACAACCGGTACGGCTTCCTCCGATTCTTTTGTGTTCGTGCTCAATGGAGTTACCTCTCCCCTATCCTCGGCGTCTGGTCTTACTCCCGCTTGTACGCCAATGGGTTCTCGTCCACCTGCTTGAAGAAGTAGTCAAGATCGTACGAGACCGCCTTTTTCGCCTCTTGGCGGAACTTCCCTGCCCGCTCGGTCATGCCACGCTGGAGATAGAAGGCGTAGATGTCACGCGGCTCCGACGAAGAGTAGTTGCCCACTTTCTCCATGGCGTCAAGATAGCGGTCGTATTTGCCGGAACGGAGATCCTCGGCTGACTGGGCCTGAAGATACCGAAAAAGGATCTCCCATGCGGTGAACGCCGGTATCTGCCCGCCCCAGAACTCTCTTGGCTCCGTCTTCTTTTCCACGGCCGTCGCCAGGGCATCGAGGTATTCCGCCGGTTTCTCGCGGGCAAGGGCGACGAGGAACAGTGGCTTGAACTCCTCGTTTTCGAGATTCGCCCGGAAGATCGCGGCAATGGCTTCGTCCTTCGGCGAGAAGGACAACAGGCTCATCGCCGCTGCCTGCCGGGCCTTGAACTCCTTGTCCGCCAGGAGTTTTGCCAGCACGTCGGCCAACTTGGCTTGCTGGCCGAAGCCGATGGCGTGGGCCACGCACCTGCGCACCTCCGGCGCACCGTCGCCCGCCAGGGCTGTCAGGTGCCTGCATGCCTCGGGGCCCGGGAAGTCCGCCAGCAGCAGGACGACTGAGGCGCGGATTGCCGGGGAGGAGTCGGCCAGCCACCGCTCAATGGGTTTCTTGAGTGATGGCTCACGCGCCAGTCCCAGCGCCCGGATCGCCATCGCTCGTGTCTCATCGGGTGCCTTGCCGTCGGCCAGCGTGACAAGGTTCTTCCAATACAGCTCCCCTCCCAGGTTCTTCATCTTCGGGTCCATCGCACCGATACCCGGGGCCTTGGCGCTGCCCACGGCTGCCAGCCAGTGGAGTGTCCGCTCGTCGGACATGTAGGGGTTATGCGAACCGACCAGCGTGATCGCCGCCTGTGCAATCTTGGGCTCACGGCTGGCCAAGAGCCTTTGCACGGCTGCCAGCACGTCCTTGCGGTCGAAGTCGGACACGCCATCCCATCTTCCCTGGTCAGCACTCATCTGGTCGAGCTGGCCAATGGCGTAGACGATGTCGTCGGCGCGGGCACTGGCAAGCATCGCCACTAACTCGCTCCATAGGACTTCCTCGACCGTCTTGCCGTTTACAGGCTTGTCACCCACGCACAGAAGGACGCCCTGGTCCGCTTTGGTCTTGTGATACATCCAGAGTTGGCGGAAAATGCCGGCGGGCCCGCCCTTCGCGGCGAAAACCACGTAAGTCCTGCCGGGCTCGAAGTGGTAATGCTGCGGCTCGAACATGCGCCCGTAAGGTTGTTGGGGATCCCCGTCGTAGTGCCGAAACATCAACTTGTCGCCCAGTTTTTTGCCTTTGATGATGGAGATGACCTTGAACTGCGTTTCCCGGATGACGAAGCCATGGTACGGTTTGAACCAGTCGTCCTGCGCCGGCCCGCTGGAAACGGCCGTGCCCTTGAAGATAATATCTGCTTCCAAGGTCAGCATCTCTAGACTCGCTGCCGGTCCCACCGGGTATCCGTGCGCCATCCCCGCGCACGCCAGGAGACATGCCAGAAACGTAGCCGTGGTTCTCATATGTCACTTGCTCCGTGTAGATGCGGATATTGGTTCACCTATCGCAGGTTAGACGCAAGATAGACCAGTTTGGTTCCCGTCGAGTTCGGACGAACCGGAAAAGATCGGACAGCTCCCGTTTGGTTAGTGCAACATAGCAAAGTGCAGGCACAGCAGCCCGATGTGGCAGCGTGTCACTGTAGGGGCGAGCGTATCAATACCCCTTTGTTTCCAGGAACGTTCGAGAGCCAGAAGCTCCCCTCAATTTACTGGGTGGGCACCGCATGTCAATAATCGTTCCCTTGGCGGTGCAGAACGTTTCCCCGCCGTCTGCAATCGTAACTCCAGGCCAGCGAGTCCCAGATTGCCGTCTCAGAATCAAAGTCCGCAAAACTCGTGAAAATGGGACGCGAACGAGAGACTCCCGGCGGCACGCTTTGCCCCCAGTCGAAGGACTCTTCGTCTCCGCCGCGGAGCGAGTCCTTGCGCGCCTCGGTAGCCACACACCGACGCGCCTTGGGCAAGAGCCGGCACCGTCAAGCTCCGTGTTCCTGCCGCCGGAGGAGTGGTGCTGGAGTATGCGAGTGGTCGGCCATCCGGGGCCTTGCCTGCTGATTTCCGAGCAGCCTAGCCCTCGTCGTCCGAGCGGTGCAGCGACTCCACGGCGACGTGGATGTCCGTGGTGTCCTGGACGATCCGGCCGTCCTTGAGCACGAGGATTCGCTTGGCGTAGCGGGCGATGTCCTGCTCGTGGGTCACCAGGATGATCGTCAGGCCGTGCTGCGAGTTCAGCTCGTCGAGCAGTTCCATGACCTCCCTGCTGGTGCGGGAGTCGAGGTTTCCCGTGGGCTCGTCGGCCATCAGCACGGAGGGGTTGTTGACCAGGGCCCGGGCCACGGCCACCCGCTGCTGCTGCCCGCCCGAGAGCTGGCCGGGATGGTGGTCCATGCGGTCGGCCAGGCCGACCTGCTGGAGCATGGTCACGGCCCGGCGGCGGCGCTGGCGGCCCGACACCCCGCGCGAGTACAACAGGGGCAGCTCGACGTTCTCCAGGGCGCTGGTGCGGGCCAGCAGGTTGAAGTTCTGGAAGACGAAGCCGATCTTCCGGTTGCGGAGCCTCGCCCAGGCGTCGCGCGACATCTTGCCCACTTCCAGGCCGTCGAGCAGGTAGCTGCCGCTGGTGGGCCGATCGAGGCAGCCGAGCAAGTTCATCAGGGTCGACTTACCCGAGCCCGAGGGGCCCATCAGGGCCACGAACTCGCCCTGCTCGATGGCCAGCGAAACGCCCCGCAGCGCCTCGACCTTCATCTCGCCGAGCGTGTAAACCTTGCAGACGTCGTAAAGCTGGATGAGCGGCATGGGGCAAACGGGCGGCAAAGCGCAACGCCAGCGGCCCGCCGACCGCTCCAAGCGCCTCGGTGCCGATGAACTGCCGCCGCGTCGCGCACCTTTCCATCATACCCTGCACGCGACGAACTTGCCACGGCTCAGAACCGGCGGTTGAACTGGACCACAAACTCGGCGTCGTAATCCCGATTGAGCCCGCTCTTCAGCGGAGCAACCCCGGCCACGGTCAGGCTGGAGCAGCGGCCGAGCTCGAATTGCAGGCCGGCGGTCAGGTCGAGGACGTCGCGCCGCCCGTGGGGGCCGGACCCCGGCGGGCCGGGGGTCTCGAGGTCGGGCGGCAAGCCGACCGTTCCCAGCGGCCCGGTGACCTGGTCCTCGTTCTGCATCGTCGTCGCGTAGTGCAGCTCGAGGATCGGGGCCACCCCGGTGATCCAACGCGCGCAGGGGTTGCGGTAGAGCCAGTAAGCGACGTTGAAGTCGATGAACCAGAGGTTCTGCTCCTGGAACACGCCCACCTGGCTGAGAGTCCCCTGGTCGCGCATGAACACCGCGTTGCCGCGGGCATCGAAGTCCCATTGGGTGAAGAACAGGAAGGACAGGCGATCGTTGGGCCGCCAGGCCGCGCCCAGGAAGGGCTGGAGGTGGGTCGCCTGGTTCTGGACCGACATGAGGGTCACCGGGACGCCGCTCTGGAAGAAGGGATCCTCACCGACGATGCTGTAGTCCCGGCCGGTCGCGAAGACCAGCGCCAGGCCGGTCGACACGAGAAAGTGCTCCCGGCGGAAGATGACCCGCTTGAAGGCCAGGGCCAAGTCGCCGAACTCCGTCCCCGCGAGCGAAGCCGCCGGATCGAGCGACTGCGTCGAGTCGTACCCCGAGCTGAAGGGGAGCCGGAACTCGACCGACGTCAGGTCGTCGCCGAACAGGGTCTTCTCAACGCCGAAGGTATAGGAGTTCACGTCGACGGGCTGCTCACGGATGTTGACCACGGGATTGACGAAATGGCTGAACGTGAAGAACAGGCGGTCCTGGGGGATAGGGCTGTTCCCCTCGACAATCTTGAAGCGCCGGTTACCGCCGGCCTCGCCCACGGAGGCGTTCTGGATGCCTTCTAAGGTGCTGGCGCCGAAGAAGCGAGCCCCGCCGCCGAAGAAGTCGCCGATCATGTAGGGGGCTGCCGACGCGGGCCCGCCCGCCGCGCCGATCTCACTGGCCAACGCCCACGGCGGGGCGGCCGGGCCTTCCGGCGCCACCGCGCCCGGCTTCGGCTCCGTCGGGCCCACGCCAGGCTCCTTCCCAGGCCGCGCCCCTTCCACAACCTCCGGGGCAGCCTCGTGCGTTCCAGGCGGGCACGGCCGCCGCCGGCATTTCAGGCAGGGCCGGAACGCCGCCTGCTCGACGTTCGGGTCTGGGGCCGACGACCGGTCGCTGGCCATGGCCGAGCCTGACGAGCCATCGCCAGGCTCCGGCAGATCCACCTGGACCACCCCCCGCGGGCCGGGGCTGGAAGGGCCCTCGGCATTCGCTGCCGCGACCACGCCCACCAGCATCACCAACCAGGCCAGCCCCACCCACCCTAGAGAACGTGCAGATTTCATCGATTTCCCCCCATCCTGGAAAGGGACAACCCCCTTGATTTAGTTGACTTCCATGCCGGAGCATCTCGGACGGCTTTGCCGAACTTGGCGCAACGGCGCGCAGCCGCCCGACAAGGACTCCCCTTGGGGTATCGACGTTCCGTTCTTGCGGACTTTAGCGATCGAAGCCGGCAGGCCCGCATTCCTCACCCCCGTAGGACGGATTGCCAATCCGTCCCTATACGGGAGGGATTACCGGATCGGTCACCAACCCGTCCTCCAGGAACACCCCGCGGCCGTCAATCCCGAGCCGCGCATGGGGTGCGGCATGGCTTCTGGCGGGAAGACTGCGGCATAGCACGGCCCACGGTGCGGTGCAGCATGGCTGCTCTCACCAGCGATCCGTCGCAACCCGTTTCACCGCATGACGTATCAGGATTGACGACGCCATGCTCGGCTGCGAAAATGCGGTAGAGTTTTACCGCACTTCGGCGGTCGAATACCTGTTACGCCCCTCAACCGGTACTCAACCTATGACTCGCACTGACGACTTCTCAGCAGCAACAAAACACCTGTTAGCAGCTCGTGCTGGTCACGTCTGGGGAAGATCGAGAAACCCTTTCCGTGATGACGCCACAGCGGGTCATCTTCGAGAAGTTCGATGACACGGACGAGGACGGGGAACAGATGTCCCAGGACGTTGGCCTGGCCTTTGGCGTCCGTGCGGCGGAGGAACACGGCGCAGCGGGGCCTTGGCACAGTAAGGGGCCGCGGCTCTTTTCGGAGCATCACAGGTGAGATGAGCCATGATGGAACGCGTTTACGTCGAAACCACCTTCGTCAGCTACTTGATTGCCCGCCCCAGCCGTGACCTAATCGTTGCGGGGCATCAGCAAATCACGCACGATTGGTGGGATACCCGTCGCGGGGATTATGAGCTTTGTGTTTCGCAACTGGTCCTTCAGGAGGCGGGAGAAGGCGCCGCTGAAGCCGCCCAAGAACGTCTGGACGTTCTGGCGACGATGACCGTGCTGGAAATCAACGAAGAGGCTGTGGAACTGGCGGAAGAACTTGTCCGGGCCGGCGCGCTGCCGGCAAAAGCAGGAAATGATGCGTTGCACATCGCCGTCGCGGCGATCCATCGCATTCCGTACCTCTTGACTTGGAATTGCCGGCATATGGCCAATGCCACCATGCGAGCCCAGATTGAAAGCGTCTGCGCGAGCCAGGGGTTCAAGGCCCCAATCATCTGTACTCCGGAAGAAATGATGGAGGTGAAGCCATGACGTGGTCCGACTCGATTGTTGACGAAGTCCGACGCGCACGCGATGCGTATGCCGCCCGTTTCAACTACGATCTACGAGCCATTTACCGCGATCTAAAGGAACAAGAGAAGCGCAGCGGCCGCAATGTCGTTTCTTATGCCGAGAGTCCCACAGGGGTCGAGCCGAACAAGGCGCTGCAGCCGGCCAGGCCGGCCCCAACGGCTTCTGACAACATTCCGTCTCGGTAGGTCGGCCCGGCGGACCGGTTCCTGGGGCATTGCTGAGGCCCTGCCCCAGCCACCTTTGAACGAGATCCGGTTTTTCAACGGTTTAGCGCCGCTCGGTCTGCGTCAGCGGCAGGCGGACGAACGGGAGCAGCTCGTCGGGGGCGGCCGTGGGATGCTGGCTCTGGGCCCCGCCGGTGAGCTGCTGGGCGACCTTCGGCACCGTCTCCTGGAGGTACTTGATCGCCTCGTCCAGCAGGATCCTGCCGTCCGGCTGCCTTTCGGCCTTCCCTTCCAGGGCGTCCAGCAGGCACTGGGTGAAAACCCCGTGCTTCCACGTGGGGCTCTCGGCCGCGAGCTGGTCGCCCCGGGAGGCGGTCACGGTGAAGATCACGTCGTCCTGGAGCTGGCGCACCGCGGCGGTGAGGTTCCGCGTGCGCGGCGGCTGGATCGCCCCGCTGTGGCACGTGTCCAACAGGGCCAGCTTCCGGCAGGGAATCTCGCCCAGCACGCGGAAATCGCTCCAGGAAATGCACTCCTTGTAGTCCTTGCCCAGATCGGCCATCTTGAACCGGTGGCCGATGAAATAGTACTGCCGGGTCTTGACGTCCTCCCAGCCGTGGCCCGCCAGGAAGAGCACGACGAGGTCGTCCGGGCCGGCCTGCCGTTTCAGCCGATCGGCCAGCGATTGGAGCGTCTGGCGCCATTTTTCCGGCGTCACGTCCTCATTGACCAGCAGGACGCTCGACTCCACGTCGTACAGCCCCTTCGCCCGGGTGCGGAGCACGTCGAGGACTGCCCGGGCGTCGGCCACGGGCGAGCCCAGGCGGGGGACGGCCGGGTCGGCGTACTGGTCGATGCCGACCGCCACCAGGTGCAACTTCCTGCTCGCGGGTGGCTGCCACTGGGTCCGGCGCACGCGGAGGTCGCCCAGCCCGGTGACCTCCGTGTCGGTGCCGACCACCAGTTGTATGAGCGCGATCTCCTCGGCCGGCAGCGGCACGTCCCACTCGTAGGTCTGCTCGACGCGGCCCTCCCCGGGCTTCTGGCCCAGGAGCTTTGGCGCCGGGGCGACCACGCCGTTGGCATAGGCCTTGGCCTGCACAATCCGGCTGGCAGCCGGCACCTGGACCCGGGCCGTGACCCGGGCCACGTTCTCCCGCACCTCCACGCCGGAGCTCGGCCGGACGATTTCCACCGAGGGCGTCAGGGCGATCTGCTGGGGCACCAGCCGGTCGAGGTCGCCGGAGGGCTCGACCTTGGCCTGGGCCAGCGCGTCCTGGAGGCTCCCGGCCGGCAGCAGCCGCTCCATGACCCCGGGCCGCTCCAGGCGCTTGCGGAACTGGTCCGCCCGATAGAACGCCGGCAGCAGGTCCAGCCCCCGGTTGACCTGCCAGCCGAACAGGGTGTCGCCGTTGACCGACGCGTCGTAGTACCCCTCGGGCGTCCAGAACGCCCACTCGCCGTCGCCCCGCACAAGCAGCGAGGCCAGCGCCTGCCAGGCGGGCAAGACCTGGAAGGCAGGGCGTGGGGCGCCCTGCCGGGCCGAGTGAAACACCACCTGCGTGCCCCAGGGGATCTCTTCGAGCGACTTCAGGATCATCGCGGGCTGTTTCTGGCTCCGAATGTCGCGGCCTTCGCGGTCGCCAGGCCAGCGGATCTCGGCGATCGTGTCGCCCTGGCGAATCCCCTTGCGAAACAGCGGGCCCGCCGGGTGGATCCGCTTCACGACGAGCTGCTCGCCGGCGCTCAGTTCCACCCCCCAACGCCCCCAAAGGTCCTGTCCCCGCTCGTAATCGGCCAGGCTCCAGAACGACACCGTGCCGTCGGCCGATCCGCTGGCCAGGTACTGCAAGTCCATGGAGACGCTCAGCGAGGTGACGTAGTCCTGATGCCCGCGGAAGTGGCGTAGGATGGGACAGGTGCCCTGCTCGACCAGGCGGCACACGTAGATGCTGTTCTGCCGGCCCGTGCCCACGGCGATGGCCAGCGGGTTCCCCTCGCGGTCGGGGATCCAGCAGTAGGATCGAGCCGCCCCTTCGTCCATCTGCACGTCGAAGACGACCTTCCCCTTGGGCTGGCCACTGCGGGACAATTGCAGGGTGCCGTCGGCCTGCCACTGGGCCTTCCAGGGGCCGGCCCAGGTGTCCGGGGCCAGCCAGTCCTCCGGTTTCGGCGGCCCACCCCCGCCCAACTCCTGGCGCTCGGTGTCGAACGAACGCTCCAGATCGCCGTAGTCGTTGAAGCGGAGCCTTGGCAGCCCGCTCCCGAACGCCACGCGATAGTAGGGTTTCTGGCGGGCAAAGGCGACTTTCAGGACCCGCCGGGCCTTGCCGCCCAAGGTGACCGGGGGCTGGCCCTGGTCGACCGGCTCGACGAAGACCTCGTTGTTCTGCCCGCCGACGTAGGCCACCTGCTTGCCATCGGGGCTGACGGCGCAGGCGTGGACGGAATCGGGCAAGCCCCGCGACCACTTCTTGGCGGGCGGATCGACGCTCCAGACCTGGATCTGGGCCAGCGGCTCGGCGCCGCCCAGCCGGGTCCCGGCCGCCAGCGTCTTCCCGTCGCCGCCGAAGGCCAGCGAGAGGACGGTTGCCCCCGGCTCGAGCGCCTGGGCCCGGCCGGTGCGGAGGTCCGACAAGAGGAGATTTCCTTTCCAGTCGGCGGAAGCCAGGCGCCGGCCGTCGGGCGTGGCGGCCAGGGCCGTGACCAGCTCGCGGTGCTCGGCGTCCAGCGTGCGCTCGTCGCCCGCCCCATCGAGCCGGACCAGCCGCAGTTTCCAAGCCATCGCCCCGGCGGCGTCCTTGCCGGCGAGGACGGGGAAAACAACGTGGCTGCTGCCGGCGATGGCCACCGGACGCAGTCTGGTCTGCCGGGCGATCGCCCGAGCCGTCTCCACGCCGTAGACCTTGTCGTCGGGCCCCCGGACGGTGGTCGGCTTCCAATCGCCGCGCTTCCAGAGGATGGTCTGACCGGCGACGTCGGTAGAGGCCAGCCAGTTGCCGTCGGCGGAAAAGGCCATCGAGCCGACCGGCTGGCGGTGCGCGTCGAGAACCCCCTTGAGCGTGCCGGTCACGGGATCCACCAGGAGGATCTCGCCGAGCATGCCCATAGCCCCGTATCCGCCGATGGCCACCAGCCCGTCGCTGGGGGCTGAGGCCACCGCGTAGATGCTCCCCCGCAAACCCCGCTCGACCTGCCAGCGGATGGTCCGCTCCTGGAGGTAGACGCCCTGGAGGTCCCGGGTCACGGCCTTGAGGTTCCAGACTTGGACCACTTTGTCCAGCCCGGCGGAGTGAAGCCGGGTGGAATCGGGTCCGAACGCCAACGACCGGACCGTGCCCGTGTGCCCGCCGACGTTGATCCGCAGTTGAGGCTCGGCAAAGGGGACAGCGACTAGATCGCGCTGCTTGACATCCTCGGCCCCCAAAATATCCCAGTTTACGCAAATTACCAAGAGGGGTATGGCAACCCCTCCCCGAAGCAGTTGGGCTAGTCGCATCGGCTCCTCCAAGGAACGTTGGTTTGCAGAGGGTTGGGACTCGCGCGGGCCGGGCCGGCAGGCAAGCCCTGTTAGGCCAATTGTATCCGTTGGCTGGTAACCCGTCCCGCACAAGGACGGATTGACAACCCGACCTACGGCCACCAGAAACGCGAGCAGAACAGGTTTGCACGATTCCACGGGCAGGCGTCTGATGGGTTTTGACAATCAAGTTGTTGAAGTGGCGTCACCCCGTCAAGCCCGGGGGTTGCAACCCCCGGGCTTTGTGTGCGCCTCATGGGCGCTCCCTTGACGCACCCGAAACCGCGGAACGCCACGGCAGCGCGTTCCCTACAGGGGGTCCTCCTGGAATCACGTATGCCAACTTAGAGGGGGGCCGACACCACCCGCATCATTGTCCTTGCAGGGAACCCGGTGGGTTGACTAAAGTAGGGACCAACCCAATGACAGGGACCCGCGCGTTGACCTCGTATCCTGAGTACCCCGATCGTCTCAATGCCGCCGCGGTGCTGGTGGACTCTCACGTCGCCGAGGGGCGCGGAGCGAAGCCGGCCATCCTGTGCGGCGACGTGGCGGTCACGTACCAGGACCTCTACGAGGGGGTCAACCGCGTCGGAAACGCGCTCAAGGAGTTGGGCATTCGAATGGAGGAGCGTGTGGCCTTGCTGTTGCCGGACTGCCCGGCATGGGCCCTGGTGTTCTTCGGTGCGATGAAGATCGGCGCGGTGGCCGTTCCCATGAACACCATGCTCCTGCCCAAAGACTACGAGTACCTGTTGAACGACAGCCGGGCCCGGGTCCTGGTGGTCGATGCCTCGCTGCTGGGCAGGATTGCCGAAGTGCGCAGCCGGCTTAGGTACCTGGAGCACGTGCTGGTGGTCGGCGGGGAAGAGCCGGGCCATTCGGGCTTCGAGGCGACGATCGCTTCCGCGTCCCCCGCGCTGGAGCCCACCGACACCAGCAAGGACGACATGGCCTTCTGGCTCTACAGCTCCGGCACCACCGGCTTCCCCAAGGGGGCCGTCCACCTGCACCACGACATGCTGGTGGAAGCCGACCTGTACGCCCGCGATACCATCGGGCTGCGCGCAAGCGACGTGTCGTTTTCGGTGGCGAAGCTTTTCTTTGCCTACGGGCTGGGCAACGGGCTGTACTTTGCGCTGCGGCTTGGGGGGACGACCGTGCTTCTGCCCGACCGGCCCACCCCGGACCGCGTGTTCGCGGTCATCGACCGCCACCAGCCGACCGTCTTCTACAGCGTGCCGACCAGCTACGCGGCCCTGCTGCACGAGGCGGAGAAGTGCGGCCGGACGAGCCTGGGGCCGGTGCGGATGTGCGTCTCCGCCGGCGAGCCGCTGCCGAAGCACCTCTTCGACAAATGGCTGGAGCGGTTCGGCGTGGAGATCCTCGACGGCATCGGCTCCACGGAGATCCTGCACATCTTCATCTCGAATCGGCCGGGACAGGCGCGACCCGGGAGCACCGGCCAGGTCGTGGCCGGGTACGAGGCCAAGATCTGCGACGAGCACGGCAACCCGCTTCCGCCCCGGCAGGTCGGCACCCTGTACATCAAGGGCGACAGCATCGCCGCCGGCTACTGGAACAAGCACGAGGAGAGCAAGCGGACCTTCTGCGGCGAGTGGATCAACACCAAGGACAAGTTCCTCGTGGACGAAGACGGGTACTTCTGGTACGCGGGCCGGACCGACGACATGATGAAGGTCAGCGGCCAGGCCGTCTGGCCCAGCGAGGTCGAGGCCCTCTTGCAGCAGCACCCCCGCGTCCTGGAGAGCGGCGTGGTGGGCATGGCCGACCCCAACGGCCTGATCAAGCCGGTGGCTTACGTGGTGCTCAAGGACGTCTCCCAGGCCTCGCCGGAGCTGGCCCGCGAGCTTCAGGACTTCGTCAAGCGCAACGCCGCGCCGCACAAGTACCCTCGGGCGGTGGTGTTCGTCGAGTCGCTGCCCAAGACGGCCACGGGCAAGATCCAGCGATTCAAGCTCCGCGAGATGGCCGCCGCCACCACGCCCCTGCACGGGGAATGAAGGGGTCGGCAGTATAAGTTGGGCATATTCGATAGAATGGGCGCATTCAAGTAGTGTTCCCTTCACGGTCTTCGCGCCGCCTGGAGCGCATGGGAAAAGGGCTTGCGACTGGTGGTCGCACGTCCTTGCAGCGTAATAAGATGCGGACAACAGGACTTGAACTTGCACGGCCTTGCGGCCACTAGGCAATCAGCCTAGAATGCACTCCTCTCTCAGCGAACAACGGGTGGCGAGAACCGCCCCACCCATGGTATTTGTAGGTACTGCCCAGTACCTTATCCCGCGCGCCGCCGAAAGGCAAGGCATGTCGGTGAGCCCGTGCCGGGGTACGGGAGAACCGTCCGGGCAGGTGGTGAATCTCGGTGCCTGGAACCTAAAGTGCAGGGCTGGACGGCCAAAGCACCCCTTTTACGCGCCACCGGCCGAAGACCAGCCGGCCTGGCGAGACCATCCCTGGCCGTGGCGGCATTTGTGCCACGGACGAGTGGCGTAGGCGAATTTTTCGCCACGCTCTTGACAAGTCGTGGCCGATCCAGATAAACCGGTGGTCCACACGCGCATCCCATTTCTGGTGTGCTTCGTTTTCGGCAAAGAGTCCTAGATTGACACCATCGGTTCGCAGAGGTTGATAGTGAATCGGGAGCACTAGTTCGCGGTCGATTTCCGAGAGCCTTCTTCGTGCCAAACGTTTCATCCATAACGAACCGTGCTGGGCAGACTGGCGGTAGCAGTGGCACCCGCGCGGGGGCCAGGCATTCGCCAGCGAGTAGAGTGATTGTTGGATTCTTCGCCATTGCCACGCTCGCTGGCTGTAGCAACACCAGGAGTCTGGAAGGCTCCCGCGTTGAATGTAGCCAAGACTGTCATGGAGAGGTGTCCCGCATCCTCCACAATACTATTCCGCACGATGCCGTGCGATGGACTACGCAACCTGTTGCTGTCGCGCCAACGGACCTCTTCCGCCTTTTGGGCGACGAAGTTTCATCGGGACGGGCTGTATGGACCAGTGACGTCGATGCAGAGATTCGCCGACGCACAGCCGAGGGCAGCGGGGGCGTTTCACCCCCTATTCTCCTTGTCAGCAAGAGTACACACGTATACTGGCTGCATGGCGTATTCGCCTACGAGGGCGAAGAATACTATGCCGTGCGTCACGGAATCAACAGCGTTGTCCTTTTGTCGCAGGATGAGTTCGATTCCCTCGGCATCCGAACTCTGTGGGCGCATAGTCCAAGTTGTCCCGCCTCAAGCGTGCTGGATGTCGGCAAGTCGCAAGTAACCATAACGCCGTATCTGTGCGACATGGGACTCCTCGCACCATTGCAGCGTGGGCAAGCCAGCGTGGTCATCGGCAATGTCGGTTCTGCTCCGGTTGAATTAGGTGACATCCGCACCTCCTGTGGATGTACCGGCGTAGCGTTGGCAGGCAATGAAAAACGGCTCGACCCGGGCCAGAAAGCAACTCTCAATGTGTCGCTGACCGCACGGGACGCCCCTTCCGTCAAAGAGCGCGTGGTGCTCACGTTTCGCGATTCAGGGTCCGGCGAAGAGTTGCCTTCCACGCTTAACGTGTTCGCATACCAGTTTCCGATCATCGAAGTGTCGCAGAGAGAACTCCCATTCACTCCAGTGCGGCAGGGCGAGACCGCGACCGGCGAGTTTCGCTTATCTGAGGTCAAGACTGACCGATTCCAGGTCCAAAGCCTTGATGCTGGCCGCGATGCCATGAGCTTCAAGATTGATACCGAGGCTCGCGGCAACGGACTCAATCGTTACAAAGTTCGATGTGAATGGGACACGGGGTCGCTCGACCCGGGTACCCACGGCGGCAAAATCACGATTCGCACCACCAGCAAGTGGATGCCAGAACTTGAACTGCCGGTTAAGGTGATTGTGCAGCCCAATGTACGAATCCTGCCCGCCAGGCTCTCATTTGGCACTGTCCACACGATGGATAGACCGCATTTGCGAGCAACGATTGTCGTGCCACGCAACATGCCCGTACAAGCCATTGATCCTCTTAACGTGCCGCCCGAAATGACCGTTACCCTTGGCAAGGCAGAGAACGGCGCTGTTCCTGTAGATATTGTCTGGGTGCCGAACCGCCCTGGTAACTTCGTGCATATGCTCCTGTTTAGCATCAAGACGCCTTCGCGCACCGCTACCATAAAGCTGCCTTGTGCAATGGATGTCGTAGATCACGCGGCTTTTGTGGCCAGGCACGCCACAAAGGAGTGACAGCGAGTTGTTTTCGACGCCGATGCGTCGAGTTCTTGTCCAGGTCCCCTAGGTTGAAGAGAACTGTCATGGCTAGTGCGAGACGAGGAAGAGCCCTGGAGCGACTGGTAGTGGCCACCCTGCTGTTCGCCTGGGCCGCGTGGAACTTCGCAGTAATGGTCGGTCCCACTTTCGCGACCGATTGTACCGGTGAATGCGCACAAAACATGGCCTGCTTTGGAGCGCAAGTCGAGTGTCCCTACTGCGATTTGGGCATCTGGGACAGTTGCGACATGTACCAGAAGGAGGTTTTTCCCAATACGGTGATCATGAATATTGGCGGCAGCCGTGTTGCCAACTTTCAAGCCAGTATTATCTGCTATCAGCTTATCGACTGTCAGAATGGCACCTACTGGCCTTTCCAGGTTTGCATAAATCGCTGGTGCACTCTCACGCCTGCGATATTTCAGTATTGCCTCACCTGCGCGCCCACGGGAACTACACATAGCCACTACGCGAACCACTCTGTGTGCACGGCTTGTACCGAGGGGTAGCACGGGAGTTGGGAGTCGGTACTGATTGTACTGGCTTAAGCATGGTGTTGTCCCTCTCAGGGTGCTCTTGACCTTCGACACCCGACAATGTGGGATGGCGGACGGTCGGCGGGATCGCCTCTTGCCGGTCTTCGTTACCCCAAGAAGCGCGGCGGAATCGCGGGTTGGGCGACACGGAATTGGGGGACAGCGAAACCCCTGCCGTTCGCCATCCCACTGAGCATCTGCTCGGAGAGCCTTGCGCACGACGTGTTCCGCGTAGATGACTGCGGGCACTCGGTTGGGGTGGCCCTGACTGAGTCACTACGATGTCTGGTCTTCAAATGCCACGGCGTCCGTGGTGTTGGAGACGACGGGTCCCTAGTGGGGGAATCAGCAATGCGAGTACGTGTTCTGAACGCTCGGACGTCTGCCACTGTAATTGCCATCGGCGTGCTTTTTGCCGTTGCGGGCCAGGGTCAAGCCCAGGCGGCCGCGCGCAATCTTCCCACCGACGAGGCACTTTCGGTACTTGCCATGCTGGCCAAGCAGACACTCGAGAACTACTCGAAGCTGGCCACCTTTGACGCTGAGTACGCGATTGAGGACGTATCGATCATGCAGGAGGATAAGCTCAAGACGTTGCGATATAAGGTGCCCGACGTCCCAGGTCCCTGGCGGGAACGTGACACCGGAATCGTCAGATTGAAGTTGGATGCGGTCAAGGATAGCCTCTTTACGGAAATCCAGATGCGTGAATGTGTTCTCGACCAGGATGCGAACGGAAAGCCGATGAACCATCCCATCCCACTGACGGAAGCGCAGCGCGCGATTGTCTCGCCGGCTCATTTCTACTACTTTCAATACAACGCTCAGTACGGCGATTTTCGAGAGGTGCCTGCACTCACGGGGAAAGTCGGACGCGCAGCCATGCGCAAGCCCCTCGAAGAGGCACAACGACAGGGCCACGCCACAGTCGTCGATCCGCGTGATTTCTTCGGCTACGCCGGCTTCTTCTGGAAGCAACTGGAAGCCATTCAGGACACGTTGCGAAAGGACACGGAAGGCAAAGTGAAAAGGCCGGCAGGCGCAACTGGTCCGGTTATCACCGTTGAATCGTTCGGCGACGGGGCTGGACAAGAATACCGTGTCGCCCTCACGCTTTGGCGGTCCTTGGAGGGGAGCGGCGCGGGAAAAATACGGATTCTCTTCCGGTTCGCCAAGAGAGTCGGCTATAATTGCGAGTCGGTCGGAGTTTCTGGGGAAACTGGTGCCGACGTCGAAATGACCGGGTGGGAGTACACGACAGTCAAGGACATCTTCATTCCCTCAAAGATCTCGCGGGTTGTACTTGATCCCAAGAAGGGCCAGCCGAAGAGTAGGCGGGGGCTGGTGCTGAAATCATGCAAGGTCAATGAAGGCATCGGCGACGCGGAACTTAGCCTCGCAGCCCTTGGATTGAAGGATGGAGAACGAGTATTGGATTACGTTGATGAAGTGTGCTACGAATACAAAGACGGAGGACTTGTAAACCCAGTTTCGTTCGATGCCCCACCACTGGACTCGCAGGCACGTCCCGCTTCGACCTCGCGTCCGTGGCTCTCGGTTACTCTGCTCGTCAATGTCGTTTTTCTTCTTCTGCTGACGGGCATATTTGTCTGGATGCGATATCGCAGGCGCAGATCGCCCGCGTAAGGAGACTGCTGGACGAATGGATCGTAGTGCCGGCGCGGCTGGGCAAGTGAGTTCCTCCGCTGGCTGCAAGCCGCGAGCATTCTTGGTTTCGTCACTGGTACTGTACGCGGGCTTGGTGGCGTGGATCGACGTAAGAAACTCGCCCAATCCCGATGAAACGGCTCATCTCGCTGCCGGTCTTCTTATATGGCAGTCCGGGCGTTTCGATCTATATCCAGTGAATCCCCCGTTGACGCGCATCGTCGCAGCTTGGCCCGTGGTCTGCGGCAGCTTCGACGGTAACTTCAAGTGTCTTCAGACGGAACGGCGTGACACGTCATGGGCAGCGAGGCCCGAGTGGAGTAAGGGCATCGAGCTCGTGCGGGACAATCCAGATCGGGCCATGCGGTTTTTCGCGGTGGCACGTTGGGCGTGTGTAGCATTTGGCCTGGTAGGGGGGTATTTCTGTTGGCGCTGGGCTGGCGAGCTTTATGGCAAGCAGGCAGCGGCGTTGGCGTTAACGCTGTGGTGCTTCTCGCCCAATATCATGGCGTGGTCGGCGACTATTTGTCCCGACCTCGCTGCCGCCTCACTTGGGATTGCTGCCTGCTACTTCTTCTGGCGATGGCTGAAGGAGCCGGAGTGGTTTGGCGCTTTGCTGACGGGCATCGCGCTCGGCGCAGTCGAGTTGACGAAAATGACTTGGGTGATTCTGTTTGTGGTGTGGCCGGTTGTCTGGCTGGTGTGTCTCTTGGGGCGGCGGAGGGCCGTCCAACTGCCCCGGTCGAGGCAAGCCCTGCAACTGGCCGGCATTCTTGCCATCGGCCTTCTTGTAATCAATCTCGGTTATTCCTTCAGTGGGACGTTCACGAGACTCGGTGATTACACGTTTGTCAGTCGCACCCTCGCCGGTGCGAATTCGGCCGTTGATGGCGGCCGGGGGGGGAATCGTTTTGCCGAGAGTTGCTTGCGTCATATCCCGGTTCCATTGCCAAGGGATTACGTAGAAGGTGTGGACTTGCAGAAGGTCGATTTTGAGCGTGGGCTTCCCTCGTACCTCTTCGGCCAGTGGAGCCAGCATGGCTGGTGGTACTACTACGTTATCTGTGCGGTATTGAAGGTGCCTTTGGGAATCTGGGTCATAGGACTACTGGCAATCGGCGTGAGGTTGAGGCCCTTGGTTCCGGTTGCCAGGAACCAGCCGCAGGCCGCCCAGGGAGAGAATGGGGCGAGCTGGCTCGACGAGGTGGTCCTGTTGTTGCCGGCGATTGGCCTGATCGCATTCGTGAGTTCGCAGACCGGGTTTAGTCGCCATTTTCGGTACGTACTGCCGGCATTTCCGTTTCTGTTTGTGTGGATCGGGACCGTGGGGCAAGCCGCGATGCGGAGGCCCTCGACGATCGGGGTGGTCGTCGCCGGCGCGCTTGCATGGTTGGTCGTGAGCAGCCTGTGGGTCTATCCCCATAGCATGTCCTACTTCAACGAGCTTGCCAATGGGCCGATCGGCGGTCCCCGCTATCTCCTTGACTCAAACATCGACTGGGGGCAAGACGTTCTTTATCTGAGAGAGTGGTGCGAGAGACACCCCGAGGCCACACCGCTTCGCGTGGCCTTTGGCAATAGCTATTCGTGTGCCGTACTCGGTCTTGGCGACAGAGCAACGAATCTTGATGCCTTGGAGTCCAGGAGCCAAAGAGAATCCCCAGCAAGCGATAAACTGCGGGACCCTGGACCTGAGCCCGGCTGGTATGCGATCAGCGTCCACCGAATCCATGATCCCAATGACCGCTATGAATACTTCCGCCGATTCACCCCGTCGGCCACGGCCGGGTACTCCATCTATATCTACCACATTACCCTGGCGGAAGTGAATCAAGTCCGCAGAGAAACGCGGCTCCCAGAACTGGCGGAAGCAATGGCAGCCACCGGCGGCAACGGACCACGCCGCATCGCGATACAGCAAGTGCGTGCCCGGCTTGGCCGGCGCGTCGGCGATGGCGTGCGTGACGTCTCCCTGCTGCCTTTTCTCGCTGTCCTCCGTTGTTACTCTGGCCAGATGTCGATGGGAGGGAAAACCGATGCGCCGACCCACGAGGATGCGAAGACGTCAGTTCCTGACCTCTGCCGCGGCTGCGGTGGCGGTACCCTGCCTGGTTCCCCCGGGCGTGCTGGCCGCCGACGGCAAGCCCGGGCCTGCCGAGCGGCTCACGGTGGCCGTGATCGGCGTGGGCGGGATGGGCACCGCCGCCCACCTCGGCAACATGCTCGAATTCCGCAAGGAGGGCAAGGTCCACGTCGCCGCCGTCTGCGACGTCGACGAGAACCGCCTGGCCGCCGCCGTCAAGATGGCCGGGCCCGGCGTCGAGCCCTATCGCGACTACCGCTACGTCCTCCAGCGCAAGGACGTCGACGCGGTGCTCATCGCCACGCCCGACCACTGGCACGCCGTGCAGACGGTCCACGCCTGCCAGTCGGGCAAGCACGTCTACGTGGAGAAGCCGGCCTGCTGCACCATTGAAGAGGGCAAGGCCATGGTCGCCGCCGCCAGGAAGCACAACCGGGTGGTCCAGATCGGTGCCCAGGGCCGCACCGGGCTGGGGGCCTGGCACACCTGCCGGGCGATCCGCAACGGGATCGTGGGCCACGTCTCCAAGGTGACCTGCTGGCACTACGCCAACCCGGTCGACGACAACCCCGTGCCCGACTGCCCCCCGCCGCCCGAGCTCGATTGGGACCTCTGGCTCGGGCCGTTGCGGTGGCGCCCCTACAACCCGCACTACCTGCCCGGCGTGTTCCGCTGGCTCCTGGAATCGGGCGGGGGCCAGATCCGCGACCGCGGCGCCCACCAGTTCAGCACCGTCGTGTGGTGCATGAACGCCGACCGCCAGGTGGCCTTCACCGTCCAGGCCAAGGGCACCCCGCCCACCAAGGGCCTTTGGGATTGCCCGGTCGACATGGAGGTGGTCTACACCTTCAAGGACCCCGATTGGACGCTGGTCTGGGGCCAGCCGGGCGACAAGGTCGGCAAGACCGAGTTCGGCAACGTCTTCTGGGGCGACAAGGAGTACGAGGGCAAGAAGCACCTGGTGCTGGAATGGGAAGGGGCTTACCGCCCGGCCGAGCCCGAGGCCGTCAATTTCAAGCTCCCGCACGGCGGCGTCGAGGTCTACCGCACGGCCCAGTACGCCGACTTCAACATGAACCACAAGGCCGACTGGTTCAAGGCCATCCGCACCGGCACGCGTCCGGCGGTGGACGTCGAGATCGGCTATCGCACCGCGGCGTTGTGCATCCTGGGGAACCTCTCCTACGAGCTCGGCCGGAAGCTCGTCTGGGACGGTGAGAAGGTGCTCGGCGACGAAGAGGCCAACCGGCTCTTGAGCCGGCCGCAGAGGGATCCGTATCACCTGTAGGGATTTGCGGACGTCGCATCATGCTTGAACTCGTCATCGGCGCAGGGATCCTGGGCGTGGTTATCGCAGCGATGGAGGAGGACGAGTTTCCCGGTTGGGGGAAAATGATCCTTTGTGTCCTCGCCGCGCTCATCCCGGCGGCGATAATCAATTCGCTGCTCCCGCCGGCCCTGTTCCCTATTGGCCTGGCGGTCGGAGCGGTGTGCGCAGGCTTCGCGATCTCGGCGGTCTGTGGGATGAGTGTGAAACGAGCCAGCATCGCGGCAGGCATCTATCTGGCGATCCAAGTCGTGATCTCATTGGTCCTCCAGTCGATGACGCGGGGCTGAAAAAGGTCGTCACGAGCCTCCAGGAAGGTGGCACGCCGTCGCCCGGCGCAGCCGGCGGGTGGCATGCCGGGCGGGTGGCATGCCGTGCCCCGGCGCAGCCGGGGGTCGGCATGCAGGCGCCGACGCACGCAGGAAGCATGCTTACCCGACGCTGCGCGTCGTGAAAGCATGCCACCCTCACCTCGTTCCGAAGCTCCGGCTTCACC
>Ga0315290_10000322_pt1 | contig 30562 bp, 29 predicted proteins | sample YL17G12_0_MG_FD_203627 | JGI IMG/M metagenome (GOLD analysis project Ga0315290, IMG submission 203627) | Sediment microbial communities from Yellowstone Lake, YNP, Wyoming, USA - YL17G12_0 | ecosystem: Environmental > Aquatic > Freshwater > Lake > Sediment | place: USA: Wyoming | collected... | reverse complement strand
TGCGGAACTCGCCCGTCGGGGCTCCCGCCCCAGGACGGGCTCAAACATCCTCGGCATCCGAATGCTTTCGCGTTCGGATTCCCTCGTCTGCGAAAGCATACTTTGGCTAAAATCTCCATTCGCTCAAAAACCGTCAGGTTCAGTTTTAGGATCGTTGTATACCGACGAGAAAATGCTTGACGAGGCGTAGTTTTTAATTTAAGATGAATATAAATAAAAGGAGATAAGATATGATAAATGCAGGTATCATCGGGGCAACCGGTTTTGCAGGAGAAGAGTTAATCGATATACTGCTTAGGCATCACGGAGTAAGAATAACTGTCCTTTCCGCCAAGATAGATAAAGCGCAGGCTATCGATGAGATTTTCCCGAAATTTAAAAACAGGATATCCCTTATCTGCCAAGAGCCTGATATCAAAGAGATTATCGCAAAATGCGATTTGGTCTTTTTGGCCTTACCGCATACTGTTTCTATGGAGATTGTGCCTAAGCTATTGAGTAATCGAAAAAGAGTAATTGATTTAAGTGCTGACTATAGGTTAAAAGACACTAAGATTTATACACAGTTCTATAAGGTTAAACACAAAGATAAACTTAACCTTAGGGAAGCAGTTTACGGCCTTCCGGAAATTTATCGCAACAAAATTAAAGAGGCAAAGTTGGTGGCTAACCCCGGATGTTACCCTACCTGTGCTATATTGGCACTCGCACCGCTTATGGCCTTTGATTTAGCGGGTTCTGATTCGATAATTATTGATGCCAAATCTGGCGTGACAGGCGCAGGTAGAAAAGTGGCAGAGAATTTTTTATTTTCGGAAGTTAACGAAGACTTCAAGGCTTATAAGGTGAATGTGCATCAGCATATGCCGGAAATCAATCAGGAACTATCAAAATTAGCAGGCAAAAAAATAAAGGTAACTTTTGTGCCGCATCTTTTGCCTTTAAATAGGGGGATCTTAGAGACAATATACTTAAGGAAGAGGGTTAAGAGACAAGGGTTAAGGGGGAAGTTAATAAACTTATATAAAAAATTCTATAAAAATGAACCATTTGTAAGGATTAAAGAAGAAGGGGATTTCCCCCGGTTAAAAGATGTGCTCGGTACAAACTTCTGCGATATAGGGATTAGAGATGAAGATGAAAATATGATTATCATTGTTGCCATAGATAATCTATTAAAAGGCGCTTCTGGCCAGGCAGTGCAGAATATGAATATTATGTATAAGTTTCCAGAGGATTCGGGATTGCGATGATAAAAATATACAAAAAAGCAGTTCTACCTAAAAGGTTTATGGCAAGCGCCGTAGCATCAGGGATAAAAAAAACCGGCAAGCTAGATTTAGCCTTATTTTATTCTTTAGGCCTGGCCAAGGCTGCTTGTAAATTTACCGCAAATAAAATTCAGGCTGCTCCGATTAAACTTAATAAGAGATATTTAAAGAGTAACAAGTATTTTCAGGCCATAATCGCAAATAGCGGAAATGCTAATTGCTTTAATGGTAGATTCGGATTAAGTGACGCACAAGAGACAACCAGAGAATTAGCCAGGAATTTAAATATTAATAAGCAGGCTATTTTAGTTGCCTCTACAGGTATTATTGGCAGAAGATTACCCCTGCTTAAGATTAAACAGGCAATACCCCAATTGGTGAAGAACATGTCCCGGGAAGGCATCCGTCAAGCTAAAAGAGCAATAATGACCACGGATACATTTAGTAAAGAGATTACGCTTAAGTTTAAGATTAGGAACAAAATAGTTACTATCTGCGCTATTGCTAAAGGCTCAGGGATGATTGCCCCGCATATGGCGACGATGTTGTGTTTTATCTTCACTGACGCATCCATTACTCAAGGTGCCTTAAATAAGGCTTTAAAGATTGCCGTGGATAAGTCTTTTAATTGTATTACTGTTGACGGTTGTATGAGTACCAATGATTCGGTAATCTTATTAGCCAACGGCGCATCCGGCAATAATACAGTAGATACGAATAAGTATTTTAGTTTATTTCGGGGTGCTTTAAGTAGAACGTGCCTGGAGCTGGCCAAGATGATTGTTAAGGACGGTGAAGGTGCAAGCAAATTTATTCAGATTAAAGTAGGGAAGGCAAAAAGCTTTAGCGAGGCAAAAAGAATAGCATTAAGCATTGCCAATTCCAATCTTTTTAAGACTGCCATTTACGGAGAAGACCCTAATTTTGGCAGGGTTGTCGCTGCAGTTGGGGCTAGCGGAATAGATGTGCGAGAAAAAGACCTTAAGGTTAAAGTCAGCCCTTTAAATAAAAAGGAAATCAATGTGGATGTGTCTATTAACCGGGGCAATGCCAGCGCAATAGTTTACACTTCGGATTTGACGCCCGAATATATTAAGATAAACGCAAAGTATAATTAAGTGAGGCCACGACTTACGGAATGAAATGAACGTAAGTCGTCTGGCCGAACTTACCCCACACCCAGCCAGCAAAAAAATAAAATTATTGTTTTCTGGGTGTGGGGTTAAATTCGCAGACGCTGGCGACAGGTAAAAAGGAGACAGCTATAATTTACGTCGCTCCTTTGGAGCTTCCGTAAATTATCTGTTCATTTAAAATGGAAGAAGCTATTAAAAAAGCAGAAGTTCTAGTTGAGGCCTTACCTTATATAAAGAAGTTCCATAAAAAAATCATCGTTATAAAATACGGCGGTAGCATATTGGGCGAAGACAAGATCAGGAAAGGTGTATTGGAAGATATAGTTTTCCTGAATTTTGTGGGCTTAAGACCGGTATTGATTCATGGCGGCGGTCCTAATATCAGCGACCGTATGCGCACCTCGGGTAAAAAGACTGAATTTGTGGATGGAATGCGCGTTACTGATGAAGATACGCTTACGGTGGTAGAGGAAGAGTTGCAGAAATTAAATGATATTATTGTTAATGAAATCTCTGAGCTAGGTGCAAAGGCCGTGGGTTTAAATGGGAAGGACAAGAAGTTGATTCAGGTTGAGAAAAAACAGGCGAAGATAGATTTGGGTTTAGTCGGGCATATCACAGAAATAAATACTCAAGCCATCTTAGAGGAGTTAAAAAAGGAAGCCATCGTGGTAATTTTACCTATGGGTCAGGACAATGCTAAATTAACCTATAATGTCAATGCTGATGAAGCAGCGCAGAGTATTGCTTCGGCCTTAAATGCGGAAAAGTTAGTTTTGCTTACTAATGTCAAAGGTATTATGCGAAATGCTGATGAGCCGAATTCTTTTATCTCTACTTTGACAGTAGAGGAAGCCAAGGGCTTGATTGAGAATAATATTATCCAGGAAGGAATGATTCCTAAGGTGAAGGCCTGTATCGATGCCTTAGACGAGGGAGTTAAGAAGACACATATTATTGATGCGCGCACCCCGCACGGGTTACTTCTTGAGATTTTTACTGACCAGGGCGTAGGAACAGAGATAATAAAATAACGATGAAAGCCCAAGAAATATTCGACAGTTACAAAGATTACATAATGCCGACTTACACTAAGGTGCCGCTTGTCTTTGTTAAGGGTAAGGGTTCGCGGCTCTGGGATATTCATAATAAAATTTATTTGGATTTTTTTCCTGGTTGGGGGGTAGGTAACCTGGGGCATTGTCATCCGAAAGTGATGCAGGCAGTGCGGGATCAAATTTCTAAATTGATATTTATTGCCAACAATTATTATCATCTACCCCAGGCAAAATTAGCCAAGGAGATAGCCTATCAGTCATACCCAGCTAAGGTTTTTTTCTGCAATTCTGGAGCTGAGGCAAATGAAGCAGCCATAAAGTTTAGTCGTAAATTCGGAAAAGGCCGATATGAAATTATTACCTTTGAAAATTCATTCCACGGAAGAACCCTTGCAACCATTGCCGCAACAGGCCAAAAGAAATACCAACAGGGGTTTGAGCCTTTACCCGAAGGTTTTAAGATAGTAAGATTTAATGCTATAGATGCGATTAAGAATGCAATAACTGAAAAGACGGTTGCCATAATGTTAGAGCTGATTCAAGGCGAAGGCGGGATTAATGTAGCAAACAAAGATTTTGTTTTGTCTTTAAGAAAAATCTGCGATGATAAAAATTTACTTTTAATTGTCGATGAAGTTCAGACCGGTATAGGCCGAACCGGAAAATTGTTTTGTTATCAGCACTACGGCATAACACCGGATATAATGACTCTGGCTAAGGCTTTAGGCGGCGGTTTGCCTATTGGCGTAATGGTAGTCAAAAAAGAAATCGCGGATACTTTAACGCCTGGCACGCACGCCTCTACCTTTGGCGGTGGCCCAGTTATCTGCAAGGCAGCTTTGGCAGTTTTAAGGGCAATACAGAAAGAAAGATTACTGAGCAATGCTAAAGAGATGGGTGAGTATTTATTTTTAAAACTCAATGAACTAAAAAAGAAATATGCCCTGATAAAAGAAGTAAGGGGCTTAGGGCTAATGGCCGGCGTGGAATTAAACAGCGAAGGTAAAATCATCGTGGAGAAGTGTATTGAAAAAAGCCTTTTGATTAATTGTACGCATGAGAGGGTCTTAAGACTTATGCCAGCATTAAATATCACCAAAAAAGAGATTGATAAGGCGCTGAGCATACTGGACGCAGTTTTACAAGGAGCCGAAGGATGAAAAAAGACCTTATTTCTGTCAAGGATTTGACATCCCAAGAAATTGAAAATATATTCGGTCTTACGGACAAGCTAAAAAAGGATAAAGCTAAATTTAGTTTGGTATTAGCGGGAAAGAGCTTGGCGCTTATCTTCCAAAAGCCATCTAATAGGACCAGGGTTTCTTTTGAGGCGGGTATGTATCAATTGGGCGGTTATTCTATATATTTAGGTCCGGATGAGATAAATCTTGGAGTGAGGGAATCCATCAAGGACGTAGCTAAAACTCTTTCTCGATACGCCGATGGCATTGTCCTAAGAACTTTTGAACACCGCAATGTTTTAGAAATGGCGAAATTTGCCACCGTTCCGGTAATAAATGGTTTATCGGATTCTTCGCATCCTTGTCAGGCCTTGGCCGATGTCTATACCATAAGAGAAAAGTTTTCCCGCCAAAGCGGGATCCCGCAAAATGCGGGAAGAAGATTTAAAGGTATAACTTTAGCTTATGTGGGAGATGGGAATAATGTTTGTAATTCTTTGCTTTATACCTCGGCCAAGGTAGGACTGAATATGAATATAGGTACGCCAAAAGGATATGAACCTGATAAAACAGTTTTAAAGGAAGCTCAGTCTATTGCAAAGGCAAAAAATGTTGCAATAAATTTATTTAATAGTCCAAAAGAGGCACTTAAAGGAGCGGATGTAATATATACGGATGTCTGGGCAAGTATGGGGCAGGAAAAAGAGGCGGAAAAAAGAAAAGAGATATTTAAGAATTTCCAAGTTAATAAAAGTTTAGTGAAGTTAGCCAAGCAGGGCGCATTAATTATGCACTGCCTGCCTGCGCATCGGGGTGAAGAGATAACTGATGAGGTTATTGATAGTAAGAATTCTATAGTTTTTGACCAAGCCGAGAATCGTTTGCATATCCAGAAGTCTATCCTTATTATATTGCTAAAACGAAAGGAGTAGACAGTGAAAAGTCAAAAAGGATTTACTTTATTGGAACTCATTACTACTATCATCGTTATTGGCATCTTAGCGAGCATAGCCATCGCTAACTATGCTCCTGCGAGAGAGAACTTCCTGAATAAAGAAGCCATTGCGAATCTCAAAGTTCTGCAGTCTGCGCAAAAGGCTCACAAGCTAGATATGAATTATTATTATGCGTCTTTGAGCATATCCGCCATCAACCAGAATCTAAAGACTTCATTACCTTCGGGCACTAATAAACGTTGGGATTATGCAGTTTTTTCCACTGGCTGTAGCCAGGCAACACGCACCGCCGATGATCTCCGACAGTGGCATTTGCATATTGATGATACAAGTGGGGAGCCTAAAGTAGGAGGCTGTTCATAATAAGAAGATAGTAATAAAGTGTGAATTTTCTAAAGAAAGGGATTAAATGAAGAAAGTGGTTTTGGCCTATTCAGGTGGTTTAGATACATCCTGTGCTGTAAGATGGCTAAGAGAGCAGGGATACGAGGTAATCTGTTTTATTGCGGATTTGGGGCAAGGTGAGGATTTCCAGGGAATTGAAGCGAGGGCTGAGGCAGCAGGCGCTTCAAAAATTTATATCAAAGACCTTCAGGATGAATTTATTGCAGATTTTATCCTTCCAGCTTTAAAGGCAAATGCTATTTATGAAGGAAAGTACCTTCTTGCTACAGCATTAGGCAGGCCCCTGATTGCCAAGCATCTTGTAGAAATAGCCCATAAAGAAAAAGCTAATGCTGTTGCCCACGGCTGCACAGGTAAGGGTAATGACCAGGTAAGATTTGAAGTCACGGTTGGCATACTGGATCCGAAATTAGAAATTATTGCTCCGGTTAGAGTTTGGGAGTTTAAGTCACGGGAAGAAGAGATGGAATATGCTAGGATAAATAACATTCCTATTGATGTAACCAAGAAAAAACCCTACAGTATCGACAGAAATATTTGGGGAGTGAGTATTGAGGCGGGTATTTTGGAGAATCTGGAACAGGAACCACCTGAAGATGCCTATTTGATAACCAAAAGCCCTACCGGTCAATCCACGTATCCTAAATATGTAGAGATTTATTTTGAAAGAGGGGTGCCTAAAAAGATAGACGGCAAAGCCTGTAAATTAAAAAAATTAATCAGCCAGTTAAATGAAATCGGCGGGCTTTATGGCGTAGGCAGGACTGACTTAATCGAAAATAGGCTGGTCGGTATCAAATCCAGAGAGATTTATGAAGCCCCCGCGGCAACCATACTTTATACTGCGCATAAAGAATTAGAGAGTTTAGTTTTAGACCGGGAATTGGCGCATTTTAAAGAAATCCTGGCTCTTAAGTATTCTGAATTGGTATATTATGGACTTTGGTATTCTCCTTTAAAAGAGGCATTGGATGCCTTTGTTCATTCTACCCAAAAACACGTTACCGGCTCAATTAGATTGAAATTATTTAAGGGCAGTTGCACTGCAGTGGGAAGAAAATCTGCGCATTCGCTTTACAAAAAGGAATTGAGCACTTATGGTAAGGAAGATAAATTCAACCAAAAATTAGCTGAGGGGTTTATCAAGATTTGGGGAATGCCGTATAAAAGATAGTAAATACTGGCAGATCCTGTCCAGAGGACAGGATAAAATTAAAACTAAACGCCAGGGGCAGTTTTAATTTTAGGAGAAAAAATGGCGAAGAAGTTATGGGGCGGAAGATTTAGTAAAAAAACAGACCCGTTGGTAGAAGAATTTACCAAATCAATACAGTATGATTATAAAATTGCCAAGTATGACTTATTAGGCTCTCTTTCACATGTAGTGATATTGAAGAAGAGTGGTTACTTGACAGCCGATGAAGCGTTAAAGCTTGGTAGAGCACTTCATGAGATCTTTGAAAGCGTTAGAAAGGGTATATTTAAACCTTATTCTAAGAGCGAGGATATACATACTAATATTCAAACTCTCTTGCAAAAGAAAGTTGGAAATTTAGCCTTGAAACTTCATACTGCTCGATCGAGAAATGACCAGGTAGTATTTGCTACTAAATTATATTGTAAGGATACTATGCTTGATTTAAGAAATGATATCCAAAAATTTATAAAGGCAATTAAGGGGTTGGTAGATAAGAACAACAAAATTATTATCCCAGGTTTTACACATTTACAGCACGCACAGCCTGTGTGGTTGAAAAATTATCTTCAGGCATATGTGGAGATGCTGCTTAGAGATGTTGATAGGTTAGATTATATTTCTAAGCATATAAAAATAACTATGGGAGCCGGAGCGCTTGCCGGGACCCCGATGCCAGCTTTAAAATACGGAAAATATATAACGAGTAATTCCTTGGATACTGTAAGCGACCGGGATTTTGTCATTGAAATTATCAGTGCCTTGTCTATCGTAGCTATGCATTTATCGAGATTAGCCGAAGATTTGATTATTTGGTCCACTAAGGAATTTGATTTTGTTGAGATTGATGAATCGTATTGCACCGGAAGTTCGCTTATGCCGCAGAAGAAAAATCCTGATGTATTGGAGTTAATAAGGGGATATACAGGTAGACTATATGGCAATCTGGTGAGTGTCTTAACCATGATGAAAGGCTTACCTTTGACTTATAATAGAGATATGCAATTAGATAAAGAGCCGTTGTTTAATTCTTTTGAGATAGTTTCTTTAGAGTTAAAGGTCTTGGCAGGGCTTATCAAAACACTCAAATTCAATAAGGCTAAAATAGAAGAACATCTAAAGGACGAATCTTTATACGCCACTGATTTAGTCTACTATTTAGTCGATAAAAATATTCCTTTCAAAGAAGCACATACAATTGTAGGTAAATTAGTAAAATATTCTCTTGATAATTCAATAGAAATAAAAGATATGCCAGAAAACTTGCTAAAAAAGTTTTCTAACAAATTTGTAAAAAAAGAGATAATTAAATTATTTGATCCTTTAGTTTCAGTTAAATCTAAAAAATCAATTAAAAGATAGGGACGTCTTTGGAGCCAATCGAGGGACGTTCCTGTAGCTAATCAGCAGGGTGTCCCCTACAAAACTATGCATGAATTTAAATATAAAAGAAATTATCTTTATTGCGAGCAATTAAAAGTGCAAGATTTAGCCTTGCGCTTGGGCACGCCTCTTTATATCTACAGTTACAAAACTTTAGTTGACCACTATATTAAATTAAAAACTGCATTTAGAGAGATTAAGCCATTAATATGCTATTCAGTTAAAGCCAACTCCAACCTCGCTATTTTAAGAGCACTAGTCGATAAAGGCGCGGGTTTGGATATTGTTTCTGGTGGAGAACTTTTTCGCGCTATTAATGTAGGGTGTCCTTCAGAAAAAATTGTCTATGCTTCAGTAGGCAAGACAGATAAAGAAATAGAAGAGGCAATAAGAAGAAGAATTCTGTTTTTTAACGTCGAGTCACTGCCGGAGTTAGAAAACATTAACCGTATTGCCCAGAAACTTAATATGGTTACTAATGTGGCAATACGCATCAACCCCGATGTCGAGCCAAAGACGCACAAATTTATTACTACCGGAAAGATTACCAATAAATTCGGGATAGACTTTCATAGCGCATATAAGATTTTATTGTTGCGCAGGAAATATACAAATGTAAAAATCTCAGGATTACATATTCATATCGGTTCTCAGATAACTACCCCCGAGCCTTTTGTTGCTGCGATAGGCAAAGCAATTAATTTTATCGGCCAAATCAAAGAAAAAGGCATTTATTTAGAATATTTAAATATCGGAGGTGGTCTGGGTATTGTCTACGATAAAGAAACGCCGCAGACAGCCCAAAAATTCGCAGCCAAAGTATTGCCTTTATTAAAAAGGGCAAACTTAAAAATTATCTTAGAGCCGGGCAGGTTTATTGTGGGTAATGCGGGAATTTTAGTGACTAAAGTTTTGTATATTAAATCCAGCCCTAAGAGAAAATTTGTTATTGTGGATGCGGGGATGAATGATTTAATCCGGCCCGCACTTTACGATGCCTATCATCAAATTTTGCCATTACGGACGATGGACGATGGACGACGGACGAGAGAAAAGGCCGATATTGTTGGTCCGATCTGCGAGAGCGCCGATTTCTTTGCCAAAGAGAGAAAAATGCCTGCGGTTAAAGAAGGAGACTATCTGGCAATAATGGGTGCCGGTGCCTACGGATTCAGTATGTCTTCAAATTATAATTCGCGACGGAGGCCAGAAGAGATCTTGGTAGTTAAAGATAAAGCATTTGTCATCAGAAAAAGGGAGACTTGCGAAGATTTAGTCCGTAATGAAATAATACCCTCAGGGTTTTAAATGCAAAAAATTAATTTTACTAAGATGGTAGCTTCGGGTAATGACTTTGTCGTTATCCCGTTATCCCGTTATCCCGTTATCCCGTTAAAAATGTTAGCCCGGCAAATTTGCGATAGAAAATATGGGGTAGGAGCAGATGGATTATTGATTTTGGATAAATCTAAACTTGCGGATGTAAAGATGCGCATATTTAATGCCGACGGTTCAGAGGCCCAAATGTGCGGAAACGGAGCGCGCTGCGTTGCTTTATATGCGGGTGAAAGAAAAGTTAAAATAGAGACGAAGGCAGGTATCATTGCATCAGAAGTAAACGATGATAACGTCAAAATAAAACTCACTGACCCTAAAAATATAAAATTGAATATCCCTATTATAGTAAATAACCGCCAATTAAAGGTTAATTTTATTAATACCGGTGTTCCGCATACAGTTATTTTTGTTGAAGGCTTGGATAAGATTGATGTAGTTGGGCTTGGCCGGAAAATACGTTATCACCAGAAATTTGCTCCGGCTGGTACAAATGTGGATTTTGTAGAGCCGATAAACGATAATTCTCTAAAGATTAGAACTTATGAAAGAGGAGTCGAAGATGAGACCTTAGCCTGCGGCACAGGCGCAGTAGCGTCTTCGCTCATCTTTGCCTTAAAAACAGATACGGGTAATAAAATTAATGTCCACACCAGGGGTAGTGAAATACTAAAAGTATATTTTAATAATAATGATAGTAAGATATCGGATGTTTGGCTGGAAGGCAAAGCCAGAATAGTCCACAAAGGAGTTTACTATGTTTAAAGGATCGATTGTAGCTATAGTCACCCCATTTTTCGCCAAAGGCGCCCGCCTGCCGGACGGGCAGGGATCCGCCTCCGGCGGAAAAAATTTAGTAGTCGACGAAAAGAAATTAAGGGACCTGATCGAATTTCATATTCAAAACGGCACTTCAGGAATTGTGCCTTGTGGAACCACAGGCGAATCTGCGACATTATCCTTTGAAGAACACGACCGGGTAATTGAAATTACTATTGAGCAGGTCAAAAAAAGAATACCGGTTATTGCCGGCACAGGTTCAAATTCTACTGAAGAGGCAATAATGTTGACGAAACACGCTGCCAAGGCAGGCGCAGACGCATCTTTGCAGGTTTCGCCTTATTATAACCGTCCGACGCAAAAAGGCTTATATGAGCATTTTAAGGCAATTGCCGAATCCGTGGATATCCCGATTATTCTTTATAATATTGCCTCCCGCACAGGCGTAAATATTGAGCCTGAGACGATAGCTAAATTAGCCCTCGATTGTAAAACAATAGTGGGAGTTAAAGAGGCATCGGGTAACTTAGACCAGATGTCGCGGATCAAACAATTGTGCCCAGAAAATTTCGATTTAATTTCCGGCGACGATAGCCTGACCTTACCTATATTAAGCATTGGCGGTACCGGCATAATTTCGGTAATCGCTAATATTGTTCCCAAAGATGTTGCCAGTTTGGTAAGTGAGTTTGAAAAAGGTAATATTGCTAAAGCTCAGGCGATGCACTATAAGTTATTACCTTTAATTAAGGCCGTGTTTATTGAGACCAATCCCATACCGGTTAAAACGGCGATGGGATTATTAGGAATGTGCGAGCCGGATCTTCGTCTTCCAATGTGTCCGATGCTGCCTGAGAATTTGGAGAAACTAAAGAAAGCATTAAAAGATTACGGCCTTCTAAAATAAGAAGGAGCGTTTTATGATTAAACTCGGGATTGCCGGTGTCTGTGGCAGGATGGGCAGGCGTATCTTTGAATTGGCGTCTTGCGATAAAGATTTTGAGGTGAATTTGGCCTTAGAAAAGAAAGGCACGCCCATGATTGGGAGAGAATTGGGCAAGTTAAGGATATCTTCTAGTTCGGATGGGTTGTTTCTTGTAGATGTATTTGTGGATTTTACTACGCCTGAAGCAACTCAAGACAATTTGGATTATGTCGCCAAATATAAGAAGGCCTTGGTATTAGGCACAACCGGGCTCAATGACGCCCAGGTAAAGAAGGTTGAAGAGGTTTCTCGGGTTGTCCCTATAGTATTTTCTCCGAATATGGCAATAGGAGTGAATGTTTTATTTACGATGTTGCCAGAAATAGCCAAAAGACTGGGTCCGGATTATAGCATTGAGATAGTAGAGGCGCACCATAAGAATAAGAAAGACGCGCCATCAGGGACAGCCAAAAAACTTGGGCAAATTCTTGCTGATGTAACGAGAAAAGAAATTACCACTCACGCCATCAGGTTAGGCGATATCGTGGGTGACCATACAATTATTTTTTGCGGTAATTCCGAGCGCATTGAAATTAAGCATCAGGCGCATTCAAGGGATTTATTTGCCTTAGGCGCATTAAAGGCTGCCAAGTGGATTGCGAATAAGCCCGCAGGTTTATATTCCATGCAGGATGTGTTAAAATAATTTTAAGTTATCAATCAAGCGAGCATTAATATGTTTAAAATATCCAAAAAATTAGAGAGTCTGCCGCCTTATTTATTTGTGGAGATTGATAAAGCCAAAAGGAAGGCTAAGGCAGAAGGCCGTGATATCATCGATTTAGGGGTGGGTGATCCGGATCAGCCTACGCCAAGGCATATTATTGAAGCCCTGTATCAGGCAGCACAGGATCCTCTTAATCACCGTTATGCCCTGGATCAGGGTATGCCGGCATTGCGCCGGGCAATTGAAGGCTGGTATAAAAGACGCTTTAATGTCAATCTTGACCCGGATACCGAAATTTTGCCTTTAATCGGCTCAAAAGAGGGTATTGCGCATTTTCCTTTAGCCTTTTTGAATACGGGAGATTATGCTTTAGTCCCTGACCCGGGCTATCCGCCTTATAAAGGCGGCACTATCCTTGCCGGCGGCAAACCTTATCTTATGGCTTTAAGAGAATCAAATGTATTCTTGCCAGACCTGAAAAATATACCCACCAATATCCGCAAGAAAGTAAAATTAATGTTTATAAATTACCCTAATAATCCCACTTCGGCAAGCGCAGAAAAAGATTTTTATCAGGGCGTAGTCGAATTTGCCCGCAAAAATAAAATTATCGTGGTTTCAGATTTAGCCTATTCCCAGATCGCTTATGACGGATATAGATCGCTGAGTTTTTTAGAAGTCCAAGGAGCAAGGGAAGTAGGCATAGAGTTTCACTCTCTTTCTAAAACTTATAATATGACGGGCTGGCGTATAGGCTGGGCCTGCGGGAATGAAAAATTAATATCCGCTTTAGCCAGAGTTAAATCCAACATTGACTCTGGCATCTTTTCCGCGATTCAATTAGCTGGTATTGCTGCCCTGGAAGGGCCGCAAGAACATATCAAAAATATGTGCAAACTTTATCAGGAAAGAAGGGATGCTTTAATTAGCGGGTTGAGGTCTTTAGGCTGGCAGGTAAGGCCACCCCGGGCTACTTTTTATGTTTGGATAAAGATTCCTCAAAAAATAGATTCCGTGAAGTTTGCCGCTACTTTATTAGCGAAGTCAGATATCGTTGTTACTCCAGGCGTAGGATTTGGCAGGTATGGAGAGGGTTATATCCGTATGGCCTTAACCGTTTCCAAAGATAGAATTAACGAAGCAGTCGAGCGCATAAAGAATACTGTCCGGCTTTAAATCCATGTTTTGCTATACATGTTTTGCTATATAGGACTAGGCTCCAATTTAGGTGACCGCACGCTAAATATCAAATTGGCCATAGAAAAGATTAAGCAGCTTGAAGATACCAAAATAACCAAGATATCTTCGGTTATTGAGACCTTGCCTGTTGGCGGCCCGCCTCAAGGAAAGTTTTTGAACGCGGCCATAGAAATTCAAACCAATATGCCTTGCCGAGAGCTACTTAAAAATTTACAAATAATAGAGTCTGAATTGGGCCGGCTGCGCACGGTTAAGAACGGACCCCGCACAATTGACTTGGATATTCTGTTTTGCGAGGGTTTGCAAATCCGGGAAAAGGATTTGATTGTGCCGCACCCCGGGATTAAGGAAAGAGAATTTGTTTTGACTCCCTTAAGAGAGATTGCTCCGGATTTAGTTAAGAGATTACTTGATGCAAATAATCAAGACAATTAAAAAACTAAGAAAAGAAATAAATAAATTAAAGCGAAGGAATAAGACTATTGGTTTTGTCCCTACTATGGGCGCATTACACCGGGGGCATCTTGGCCTTATTCGCCGCGCGGGTAAAGAGAATGATATTGTGGTAGTAAGTATCTTTGTTAATCCTGCGCAGTTTGGGCCAAAGGAGGACTTCAGGAAATATCCGCGGAATTTAAAACAGGATGCTGGGCTTTGCCGAAAAGCAGGCGTAGACATTATATTTTATCCGGATGCAAAAGAGATATATCCTGATAACTACAAAACTTATGTTTTTGTCTTGAAACTCAGCGATTGTTTGTGCGGAAACTTTAGGCCCGGACATTTTCAGGGCGTAGCCACAGTGGTGACCAAGCTTTTTAATATGGTTCAGCCGGATATCGCCTATTTTGGCCAGAAAGATGCGCAGCAAGCGGTAATTATTAAAAAAATGGTTAGCGATTTAAATATGCCGCTTAAGATAAAAGTTTTGCCTACGGTAAGGGAAGATGAGGGTCTGGCGATGAGTTCCCGCAATGCGTATTTGAGCGAAGATGAGAGAAAAGACGCCTTGGTTTTATCTAAGGCGCTTAATTTAGCTAGAGGTTTAATCAAAGCAGGCCTGAAAGATGCGCCGAAGATTATTGCCAGAATGCGTAAACTCATTACAGCCAAGAAAACAAGCAGGATTGATTATATCTCTATTGTAGATTTAGAGAATCTTAAGCCGGTTAAAAAAGTATCCCATGCTTGTCTTATTGCTTTGGCAGTATGGATTGGCAAAATCAGGCTAATTGATAATATTATTGTCAAAAAATAGGCTTAAGGTTCAGGTTTAGACGGCCTTAACCTTGACCTTTTAATTATGGCAAAATTATTAAAGATTGGAGTTGTGGGTTGCGGCGCGATAGGCTCATCTTTGGCTAAGACTATTGTCTCGGATCTTGCGGATAAGGCAGGGCTGATTAGCCTTTACGATATTGAAATAGAAAAGGCCTATAAATTATCCGGTAAGCTTGGAGACCAGAAATTAGTAGCTTTAAATCTTGATGATTTAATTAATAAGGTGGATTTGGTTATCGAGGCTACTAAGGTTGAATCAGCTTTAGAAATTGCCCAAAAGACTATTTTCTTATCCAGGGATATCATGATTATGAGCGTAGGAGGCGTGGTTAAGCATTACAAAGAGTTAATCGTGTTAGCCCAGGATAAGGGGGTGAAAATATTTATACCCTCGGGTGCTATATGCGGTATAGACGGTTTAAAGGCAGCTGCCCGGGGTAAAATCAATAAAGTTGTTTTGACCACTAAGAAATCCCCTAAGGCCTTTGTAGGCGTGCCCTATGTATTAAAGAAGAAAATACGCTTAGATAACCTTAAGGAAGACACAATTATTTTTGAAGGCGACGCACTTTCAGCGATAAGAAATTTCCCCCAAAACATAAATGTTGCAGCAACCCTAAGCATAGCCGGAATTGGCCCCGAAAATACTCTTGTTCGTATTGTGGCCTCTCCTAATATAGACAAAAATATACACGAGATAGAGATAGAATCAGATGCTGGTAGAATTATTACCCGGACCGAAAATGTGATTCATCCCGATAACCCCAAAACCAGTTATCTGGCGGTGTTATCGGCAGTGGCAACCTTAAAGCAGATTTTAGAGCCGATAAAGGTCGGCACTTGATAAAATAAAACTAAAGAAGGGAGGTGAATCAAAATATGACACAGAAATTAGTAAAGTTAGGGATAAAGAGACAAAAAGGTTACCTCTATTACATCGATAAGAAGGGTGATGTTTCTTGCGCGAAGATGGCCAGAGGTAAGAAAAAAGGAGGCAGTCCCAAGAAGGTCGTAAAATGCGGTATCAAAAGGAAGGAAGGATACCTTTATTTTGTCGACAAAAAAGGTGATGTCTCCTGCGCCAAGATGAAAAGAGGCGGGAAAAAGAAAAAAAGATAACCGGAAGTTTTTTATACGCCCCGCCCTTCATGTTTTGTAATCTTTTAGGTACGCTAAAAGGGCGGGGTCTTTTTTGGTATAATTCTTAGCTTATGGAAGATATGATTATCATCCGGGGCGCTAAGGAACACAATTTAAAAAATATAAATCTAGAGCTCCCCCGGAATAAACTTATTGTAGTTACCGGCCTATCCGGTTCAGGCAAATCCAGCCTTGCCTTCGATACAATCTATGCCGAAGGTCAGCGCAGGTACGTCGAGAGCCTCTCTAGTTACGCCCGCCAGTTCTTGGAACAATTACAAAAACCGGATGTAGAATACATCGAGGGTTTATCCCCGGCTATCGCTATCGAGCAAAGAACAGCAGGCGGTAATCCGCGTTCTACCGTGGGAACCCAAACGGAAATTTATGACTATTTAAGGCTTCTCTTTGCGCGTATAGGCAAGATATATTGCTATAATTGCGGCGATCCTATAGAGAGGCAGAGTTCTCAGGAGATAATTGGCAAGATTATGCAGCTTCCGCAAGGTTCGGATATTCAGGTATTAGCGCCTTTAATAAGAGGAAGAAAAGGAGAATACAAGGATATATTCAGCCAGGTGCAAAAATCAGGTTTTGTGCGGGTGCGCGTTGACGGAAAAATCTACGAATTGCCCGTCAAGATTAAGCTGCAGAAATATAAAGTGCACAATATTGAAATTGTGGTAGATAGATTAGTAGTCAAACCCGAAGCTAAAAATAGGCTCACGGATTCAGTAGAAACTGCACTCAAGGTCGGCAAAGGCATTGTTGTTATCCCCCGAAGCCAAAAAAGTGATTTGGTTTTCAGCGAACAATTCGCCTGCGCAAAATGCGGCATAAGTTATTCCGAAATTGAACCGCGTATTTTTTCTTTTAATTCTCCCTATGGCGCCTGTCCCGAATGCAATGGCTTGGGTATAAAATTGGAATTCGACCCGGATTTGGTTATTCCGGACAGGAATAAATCCATCAATGGAGGAGCTATTGAAGCCTGGAAAAGGGGCGGCAGGGGTTATATTATTTATTACCGTGCACTCATCCGGGAACTGGCAAATCAACTGGATTTTGATTTAGACACGCCGTTTAATAAATTAAGCAAAGAAATACAAAAAACAATACTTTACGGAACAGACGAGTGTGTTTGGGGTAAGCCATTTGAGGGTGTAATGCCGCATCTGGAAAGATTATTTCATCAAACTGAAAGCGAATATTTAAAGGAAGAGATTTCTAAGCTTATGTCAAGCCTTCCTTGCCCCGCTTGCCAGGGAGCAAGACTGAAAAAAGAGAGCCTGGCGGTTAAAATTAACGGCAAAAATATCTGGGGAGTTACCCAAATGTCCGTAAATCAGGCATACAGCTTTTTTTCCAGATTAGAATTGAGCCAAAGACAAAGGTTAATTGCGCATCAAGGCTTAAAAGAAATAATCCAGAAGTTAAAATTCTGCATTGATGTGGGGTTGGAATATCTTACTTTAGATAGGAAAAGTTCAACCCTTTCCGGCGGAGAAGCGCAAAGGATCCGTTTAGCCACGCAGGTAGGCTCAGGCCTGGTCGGCGTACTTTATATCCTTGATGAGCCAAGTATTGGCTTGCACCAGCGGGATAACGCAAAATTGATTGCGGCTTTAAAGGCCCTAAGAGATTTAGGCAATACCCTTATTGTCGTAGAGCACGATGAATCCACTATTCGCCAAGCAGATTATGTGGTTGATTTAGGGCCGGGCGCTGGCCGGCACGGCGGAAGGGTAATTTTTTCCGGGCCCAAAGAAGATTTATTAAAACACCCTGCTTCTTTGACCGCCCAATACTTAAGGGGTGAATTAAAGATTAATTTTCCTAAAGAGAGAAGAATCTGGAAAGATAAAAAATACTTAGAGATAATCGGCGCTAGAGAGCATAACTTAAAAAATATCAACGTCAAGTTTCCTTTGGGGGTTTTTATCTGCGTAACCGGCGTATCTGGTTCAGGAAAATCTACGCTTATTGATGAAACATTGTATAGAAGCCTGGCACATAGATTATATAAATCCCGCGAAAAACCCGGTCTATGCGATAAAATAAAAGACGAAGAATTCATTGATAAAGTGATTGTAGTCGATCAATCTCCCATAGGCAGGACTCCGCGTTCAAACCCTGCCACTTATACCGGCGTATTCAGCTATATCAGAGAAATTTTTAGCAGAATCCTTGAGGCTAGGCAGAGGGGTTATAGGCCCGGCCGGTTCTCTTTTAATGTTTCCGGCGGCAGGTGCGAGGCCTGTAGCGGAGACGGAATCAAAAAAATTGAGATGCATTTCTTACCCGATGTATACGTTAAATGCGATGTTTGTAAGGGCAAGCGTTTTAACGAAGCAACCCTGGAAGTAAAATACAAAGGTAAATCCATCGCCGATTGTTTGGATATGACCGTAGAAGAGGCCTTAGGTTTATTTAATAACATCCCCAAAATCAACAATATCTTGAGCTATCTTTACGATGTGGGCTTAGGTTATATTCAGCTCGGGCAGTCCGCAACCACATTATCAGGCGGCGAGGCCCAGCGGGTCAAACTCTCCTCTGAACTTAGCAAGCGCTCAACCGGTAATACCTTGCATATTTTAGATGAGCCTACCACTGGCTTACATTTTGCCGATGTGGAAAAACTCATTTCTGTCTTGCAAAGGCTAGTGGATAAGGGCAATACGGTTTGTGTGGTTGAGCATAATTTAGAAGTGATAAAATGCGCTGATTATATCATTGACCTGGGTCCTGAAGGCGGGGACCGCGGAGGGGAGTTGGTAGCCCATGGAAGCCCGGAAGAGCTGCTGCATAATAAAAACTCTTATACTGCTCAATACTTAAAGAAAGTGTTGAAGGCCGGATAGACAAGTGATATAGTAAAAAGATGATGAGAGTCTCAACATTCTTAACCTTTTTAACTTGCTTAACTTTTTTAACTTCTTCTAGTTTTTCCCAAGAATCACCTAAGGAAGACGAGACTCTCTTTGTCGCAAAAAAGGCATTTGAGGATGGTTTTTACGAAGTAAGCCTGGGGCTCCTTGAGCGTTTCTTGAAGAACTATCCTGCTTCCGCTAAAAGACAGGAGGTGGATTTATTAATTGGGCAATGCTATTTCCGTCAAAATAGACTTCCGGAAGCCCTGAAAAAATTTGAAGCAATTCTCAATAATCCTTTGACTAAAGGCCTTCAAGACGCTTGCCTTTACTGGATTGCCGAGGCGCATTTTAGAGGCAATAATTTTAGCGAGGCTGGAAGCTATTACGAAAGAATCATCGACGAATTCCCTAAGTCTTCTTATCTTGTAGCTGCCTATTATTCCTTAGGCTGGTGTTTATTCCAAGAGAGTAAGTTTAGCGAGGCTTTAAAATATTTTAAGATTGTAGAAGAACAATTTCCGTCCGAACCCCAGGCAGGCGATGTTTCTTTTAAGATAATTGAGTGCATGTTTAATTTAAAAGACTACGCGGGCCTTAAAGATAAACTCAATTCTTATCTTAAAATATATGCCCAGGATAAGCCGCGCCTGGCTTACCTATATTTTTATCTGGCAGAGGCAGATTATTATATGGGCAATTTTCAAGAAGCGATTGACGAATACGGTAAGGTTATTTTAAGTAGCACCGATGCCAAGATTCAGGCATTGTCAAAGTTAGGCGCAGGCTGGTCTTATCTTAAACTTAAAGAATATGATAAGGCTCAAGGGTTGTTCTTGGGGATAAAACCCGAAGACGATTTAGAGAGAAAGAGTAAGGATGTTTTATCCTTAGGTAAAGCAGCCTTGATGACGGAAGAGAGAAGGTTTGGCGAGGCAAAAAACATTTATCAGGATTTAATCAAAACTACTTCCGATGCTGTAGTTTTAGTGCAGGCTTATCTGGGCAAGGCAGATACGCTCTTTAATCTGAGCGAATATAAAGAAGCCATAAGCGTATATCAAGAGGCATTGGGAAAGATTACCGAAGCTGCCCCTCGAGAAATTATTGATAAATTACATTATGGTCTGGCCTGGAGTTTCTTGAAAAAAAGTGAATTTAAAAAGGCCATCGATGAATTTCAAAAGATTGTCAAATATTCCGAAGATAATACCGTAAAGGTGGCTTGCCTTTGTCAGATTGCGGATGCATATCAAGAATCAGGCGATTATAATAAGGCAACACAGGTATACGATAATATATTAAAAGATTATCCTAACAATCCCTACGCTGATTATGTCGAGTATCAGTTAGGGCTTTCTTTGCTTAAATCCTCTCAGTATGATAGCGCGGTTTTGGTTTTTAAGCGGCTGAAGGCTAGTTTCCCTGGCTCTCAACTTTTAGATGACGCATCTTATTCGCTGGGCCTGGTTTATTTTCAGAAAGGAGATTATAGCCTAAGCAAAGAAATTTTTGAGAAATTTCAGCAAGAATTCAAAGACAGCAGCCTTATCCCTCAGGCAGTTTATCTTCAGGGGGCCAGCCTTTATAAATTAGGAAAATTCAACGAGGCAATAGAGGTATTCAAGGGTATTGTCAGAACCTATAGCCAGGATTCAGAACTCGTTCAAAAGGCAGAATGCGAAATAGCCGATACTTATTATCAGGTGGGAGATGAAAACGAGGCCGTGACGAGATTTAAGGCCTTACGCTCTAAATATCCGCATTCTAAATTTACGGCAGAGATTCTCTGGTGGTTAGGCCAGTATTATTATCGGCATAATGAGTTAGGTATTGCCCGCAGATACCTTTATTCGCTGATACAAGATTGCCCCCAGAGCGATTTAATACCCTCGGCTTATTATATCTTAGGCTTGACTTACGGGGAGGAGGATAAGTATCAAGAGGCCATAGATAATTTAAAACGGACAGCAGAATTAAATAAAACAGATTTAGGGTCTCAAGCAGTTTTGGCTATAGCAGATATATACGCAAAGCAGGAGCAGGTTGATTCAGCCTTAGCAACTTACAAAGAGGTTATCCAGAAGAATACTCAATTATCCGATTTGGTTTATCCCAAGATTGCCGGGCTTTATCGTAAAATAAATAATTATGATGAGGCGATAAATTTCTACCGCAAGAGCCTGGAAACGGTACCAATCAAGGAGAAGGGGTATATCCAATTTCAAATTGCCGAAACTCGCCAGGCCCAAGGTAAGATGCTAGAGGCAGTTACAGAGTATTTGCAGGTCGCTAATCTTTATCGGGAAGACAAAGATTTGGTTGCCAAGGCGCTTTTACGAATAGCAACAATTTACGAAGATAAAGAAAATTTCAAAGAGGCAGTGGATGTTTATAAAAGAATCGCCTCGATGCGGATTGAAGAAGCAAAATATGCCGAGGAGCGGATTGAATGGATAAATGCGTATATAAAATAAAAATTAGGTTTTGTTCTAAAATAACCGCAGTTATAAACAGTAGTTTGTTAGAATTATGATTTCACTGATTAAATTCAGATTTCACAGATTATTTATCGAAGAGATAATCTGTGGAATCTGTTTTAAAATCTGTGAAATCAACCTTAAGTGATAAGATGACTGTATTATGCTGCTGGGTAAAAGTTACATAATTTAGACTGCTAAAAATAGTCAAAATTCACTAAAGTACCGTTATTAGAAACAGAACAGAATAGGAGGATTACGATGTTTGACATTATTATAAAGGCCGGCCCGGTGATGTTTCCGATTATCCTGGGTTCAGTTATTGGCTTAACCATAGCCTTGGAGAGGTTTTGGTTTTTTAGGCATATGAAATTAAATACCTTTGAATTTGTTCAAGAAATTCTCAAAGGTTTAAAAGCCAACAGGGTTAAGGATGCCTTAGAATTATGTAATAAATATATTCATCATCCTCTTGCTGCGACCTTCAGGATAGGTATAGAGAGGCGCAACTTACCTCTGGATAGACTGGAGAAGATATTAGAGCAGGCCGGCAATAATCAAATTCAAAAATTGGAGAAATATTTAGGCGCACTAGTATCTATAATCAGCATTGAGCCGTTACTGGGTTTTTTAGGGACAATTACAGGTTTGATTCGCGCTTTTATGGCCTGGGAACGCGCAGGTGCGAATGTAACGGTTAGTGTTCTGGCGGCGGGCATTTATGAAGCCATGATTACCACCGCTGCCGGTTTGATTATCGCTATACCGCTGTATCTATGTTATAACTATTTTATCAGCCGCATAAAATTTACCGCGAATGAGCTTACCAATCACTGCATTCAACTTATAGAGGTTATAGCTGAAACGAAGGAAGGAGCTGCCTTATGAAAATCTCCGGCCGAAAAGATTATATGGTTAGCCTTGAATCGGTAGCAATGACAGATATAGTATTAAATATGTTTATCTTCTTCTTTATTTCCTTTAGCCTGCTCTATACTTTTAATCCTTACCGTATTCAAAAGTTAGAAGTAAAGCTTCCTCAAGCGGCAAACACCACTCCGATTAAAGATACAGCTCAGGTTGATATCACCATAACCAACGAAGGCCTGATGTATTTGGATAAGGGGTTAGTAACGAGAAAAGAATTAAAAGATAAAGTTAAAACAATTTATAAAAATAACCCCAAGATTAGCGTTATGTTGCGTTCTGATAAATTGGCGCGGTTTAAAGATATCGTTTACGTGCTTGATACTTTGACTGAGGTCGGCGTAAAAAATCTTAATATCATGGCCATAACTGAGCAGTAAAGAGGGCGCTGAAAAATCTAATTTTATGATTACACAGATTGTTTCGTCAATGTTTTAATCTGTGTAATCAAAGGTCTCCCGCTATATTCTTCAGAGACCTCAAAAAATAGTTGACAGAATATTTAATTGCCTTAGAATATGCTGTTAGGGGGTATATTAAATGATTACAGAAATAGGCATAGTCGCAGGTGATATCTGGCATTTTTTAGACCAACATGAAGAAGTATTTCTATCAGAGTTAGTTAGGGGCATAGATAAGCCGCGGGATAATGTGTTGATGAGTTTGGGTTGGCTTGCGCGCGAAGGCCATGTAATTGTGCAGCAGATAAACGGCGATTATAAGATAGCCTTAAGAAAGAATGCCTAAACAGATAGTTAAATCTAGCTATTCTGCTAAGATTAGCAGGAAAGGAGTAGCATTATTTATAGTTTTAGGGACAATTATCATTGTTCTTACTTTTGCGACTGTTATCTTGAGCATCATAGCCAGCCAGGCAAGGCTGACCCATCATCAGGTCAGCCGTATCCAGGCTTATTACGCTGGCATGGCCGGGGTCAATTATGCTACGGAGATGCTCAGATTAGGGCCCACAAAGGGCGGATGGGATCCCGCGGTTGCCCGTAGCAATGAGCCATTAAGCGACCCAGACTTCCCAATTAGTATCCTACAACCAATTACCATCACTATCACACCAACCGGAGGCAATAATTGTCGTATAGACGTTACCACCACCTATACCTATACCCCTACCTCACCCTAAGTCACCAACCTTAAAGACCATTATAATCTAAGTAAGTCTTTTATGAATTTGCATCTTCTGGTTATGGCTTAAATCGATAATGTCAAAGTATGATTTGAGTAAATAAAAGTAATATTTAATATAAAGGATATGTTCTAAATTAGGTTAATTTTATTCGGAGATTTTGTTTAAAGTAAATATAAGTAAAATTATGAAAAAAAACACTTGACAAAATAAGATTTTTATGTTTTAATTAAATCTGCTTGTTTTTGGGTAATTATTGAGGTAGAGAATATGGCCAAACTCATCGATATAGAGGAATTAGCAGATTACTTAAGACTGAAGAAACAGACAATCTATAATTGGCTGCACCAAGGTAAGATTTCAGGGATTAAGATGGGTGGAGTCTGGAGATTTGAACGCAGAGAAGTGAATGCCTGGTTAAGGACTAAAAAGCGCTCAAATAAAGAAGTAAAGTCTGGAGAAAAGACATGAGTTCATTAGGTATATATTTCGGGCCTCGGGTAATCAGTATTGTTGAGACTAAGGGAAAGGCAGTTTTGAATAATATAGAAATACCTTATGCTGTGCTTTCCACCGGAGAATCCTTAGAGGAGAAAGTGCCGGAAGATTTAAAGATAGTGACCCTGCTCAAGGATGAACTAAAGAGGAACAGGATAGAATCCAAGGAGGCAGCAGTCAGTCTTTCTGGCAAGGATTTGATTGTAAGAACCTTTGATATGCTGGTCATGCCTAAAGAAGAATTAGTCAGCGCGGTAGATTTTGAAGCCAAGAAGTACATCCCTTTTAAAATCGAGGAGTTAATTTCAGATTTTCAGGTAAACTATGATAAATCGAGCCGCAGAAATTTTATTTTGTTTATGGGCATGAAGAAAGAAGGCCTAAATAAATACCTTAAGATTTTAGAAAAACTGGATATAAGAGTTAATAATATAGAATATTCAGCTTTTAGTGTTTTGAGGCTGATGAAATTAATGCGTCTTAGCCAGCGCGGAGTCATTGGAGTAATCAGCGCGGATTTTCCTGCTAAAGACGAGGCAAATTTCATGGTATTAGAGAATGGTTTCCCCTTGTTTAGCCGTGATATAACCCTGATTGGCGGGCCGGAAGAAGTCTCTAATAATAGCGAGATTCCTGACACAGCGGCAATTTTAGATAAAATAAAGACAGAGATACGCGTCTCGGTAGATTTTTACCACCGCAAATTCCCCACTAAGAATATCGCCAATATCTTTTTCGTATCCAGCCCGGAATTCCGTTCGGATTTAGCTGCATTCATTAAAGATATGAGTTTATCCGTTCAATTTATAGATGTTTCCAAGGTTATAGGCAGGCCCGTTTCCTTTTCTTTAAATTTCATTAAAGGTTACAGCGCGTCTTTAGCTAAATTAATCAAAACCGACATAAAGATAAACCTATTGGCACCTAAGATTGCGCCTAAAGCCAAGGCAGGTTCCGATAGAGAAGCATTCCTTGCCCCGGCAAAATTTTTTGAGCTTTCGGGACTAAAAGTAAATTTTAAAATAGTTATCCTTAGCTTATTGATATGCTTAGCGGTTTTTATGCAGGGGTTTTATAAAAGGTCAGGCCTCCAGAGAGAAATGGAAGATATCAGGGGTCTAAGGCCAAAGGTTTTGACAGTCGATCCGCAGACTGGCTATGAAGAATTGGTTAAGATAGATTCCGAATATAAGAAAAAAATAGGGGCTATGGATAGGCTTATCAGGCAGCAACTTTACCTGACTGACCAACTCGATGCCATACCCCGCATTATCCCGGAAAATGTATGGCTGACCAGCCTTTCTTCTACCAAGAGCGAGGGCAGGGCAGATTTGACTTTAAAAGGCATGGTTTATTTAGGGGATAGCAATAAAGAATTGGAGTTGCTCAATATGTTCATTTCTCGTTTAAGAGAAAACGCGGTTTTGGGCAAGAATTTCAAACAGATCACTATCGACTCTGTAGAGAATAGCAAAATAAAAGACATAACCGTGACCCAATTTACCATAGTTTGTCGAATCGATTAGAGAGAGAAGAATATGGCGCTAAAACTGAACAAAAATAGTATTTTGAATATCGCAATAATTATTTTAGCTATAATTTTTGCCTTTAATATTTACAAAGGCCAGAATATAACCTTAGAATGGCTAAAACAAAAGCGGGACACAGAACTAAAAAAGAACGAAGTGTTAGGCGACATTGGCCAATTGGAAAATGCCATGAATTCCTATAAGAAGTTCTTTAATAGAGACAGCTCTCAGGTTATAAATATTCTTAATAATATCGCCAGGGATTCTTCGGTTAAGATTATTTCAATTAAGCCGCAGCCAGAAGTAATCTCGACCATATATATTAATTATCCTTTTAATTTATCTTTAAGCGTAGATAACTATCATGCCCTGGGAAGGTTTGTCAGCAGGATAGAAAGCTACTCTAATGTTTATGTAGTTGAGAAAGTCGAGGTAAAACCATCAAGTAAGGCTTCAAAGGCAGATAAGGAAAGCAGGCTGAATGTTGATTTAAGAGTGAGCGCAGTTTCACTAAGAAATTGAAGATGATAAAAATCAAGGCAGGCATTATAATTATTTTTTCTATCCTGATATTCAGTGCGCATCTTTTGTTGAATCATTTAATTTCAGTTAAGGCCTTTGCACAGATTAGTCCCTCATACAGGGCAGCCGATAAGCTCGATAAAGAGCAACAGTCTAGCAGCCAAGAGTTAGTTATTGAAAGGCCTAAAAGGGAATATAGGGCGGATGATTTGAGAGACCCTTTTATAGGGTACGAAGAAAAGCAGGAAGAACCAGCCCAGGCTTCATCTGCGCCGAAAGAGAAACCGCTGCCGACTTTAAAAATACAAGGGATAATCTGGGGAGGCAGGATACCGCAGGCAATAATTAACAATAAGGTTGTAAAGATGGGCGATGTGATAGAAGGAGTCAAGGTCGTTAATATTAATAAAGACGGCGTAATTGTGCTTTTCGAAGATAAAGAGCATAATTTATCTTCACCGGTAACAACTCATTCAAAAGACACAAAAGGAGGCAAAGATGAGAAATAATTTTAAATTATGTGTATTTATTTCCCTTTTCTTTCTAGTCATATTCCTCCCCAAGTTAAATGCCCAGCAAGAACTGCCCTTTAGTAATCCGGAGGCAACTATCTCTATGGATCTGCAGGATGCAGACCTGAAAGATATATTGAAAATATTCTCTGTCGAGTCTGGCCTAAACTTTATTGCCTCGGGATCAGTGGAGAGCAGAAAGATGACTTTATATTTCGACAAGGTTCCCATAAAAGAGGCGATGGATAAATTGTTTAAGGCGAACAATCTTACTTATGAATTAGAGAATGATTCCAATATCTTTATTGTCAAGGATTGGGGTAAGCCGCAGATAGAAACCGTAACCAGGGTTTTTTATCTTAAGCAGGCCACAGTTTCCTCCTCTTCCTTAAGCAAAGAAATGGCTTCCGAGATGAAATCCGCAGGATCTTCTGGCGGTGGAAAAGGGGAGGACGCGGGTATTACTAAAGTCATAAAGAAGCTTCTTACTGATAAAGGTTCATTAGTGGAAGACTTCCGTACTAATAGCCTCGTAGTTACAGATGTACCTAACCGAATGCCTGTTATTGAGCAGACCATAGTTTATTTAGATGTGCCTATTCCGCAGATAATGCTTGAGGTGGAGATGTTAGATGTGAGTAAAAGCGTTGTAGATAAAATGGGGTTTGAATTTGGCCAAACTCCTTTAACAGCGGTTATAACCGGTACTTCTGGAACCCTGGGTTTTCCTTTTCGTAGCTGGGCTAAGGCCGCTTCTTCTAATTATGGCTCTATAAGTATAAATGGAACTAGCAGCACGAGTTATCAGGTGCAGTTAGACTTTTTAAAGACACAGACAGACACAAAATATCTAGCCCGGCCCAGGATTTTAACCTTGAATAATGAAACAGCGGAAATCAAGATTACAACCGACGAGGCAGTAGGTGAAAAGAAGTCCACTGCAGGCGAAACCGGTAGCACTACTACTACTACCGAAGCCGAAAGATATGAAACAGGAGTCTCATTAAGAGTAACGCCGCAAATCAATACTGAGACAGGCGAAATTACTATGTTTATTGTCCCTAGAGTGGCTCAAGCTGCTGCGAGCGGAATTACAAGCAGCACTGGCGTTAAGTTCTATAACCCAGAGACCCGCACCACAAAATCCGTAGTTAAAATAAAAGACGGTGAAACCGTGATTGTGGGAGGCCTTATTCATAATCAAGAGACTATAGAATTGAAAAAACTACCTATTTTAGGAGATATTCCTGTAGTAGGGGCTTTGTTTAGGCACGTAAGCAAAGAGCCCAACAAAGAGCGCGAATTATTAATTTTTATCACGCCCCATATTATGAAAGAATCTGGTATTGAACTCGCCCGAGCAGGCAAAATTAGGCTGCCTGAAAGAGAGCAAAGCACAGTTTCAGGCCATGAACGCCAATTAGCTATTGGAGCCAGTCTAAATAATTTTGAGAAAAAGTAGACATAATGCCTAAAGGAAAATATCTCAGATTGGGTGAGCTTCTGGTCAAGGAAGGCCTCATTACCCCCAGCCAATTAGAAAAGGCCATTAGCGTACAAAGGCAAGAAGGCGGCCGGTTAGGCGAGGTATTGATTAAGCTGGGATTGGTTAAAGAAGAACAGGTGATCTCATTATTAGGCGAACAGCTAGGCATTCCTTATTTTACTCTGGGCACAGGAAGACTCAAGCCGGCAATTGACCAGAATCTTGAACAACTTATCCCGCAGGATTTTGCCATCAAAAATTCAGTCTTACCGTTATCCCGCACTTTAAAGTCACTTACTGTGGCTATGGTTGATCCCTTAGAGCTAATACTTATTGATAATTTAAAGAAACTTACGGGCTGCGAAATCAATCCTATTATTGCCAGCAAATCCGATATCAACAAATCAATAGAAGAATTTTATGGCAAAGATACCATGCTCAAGGATGCCGTAGAGGCTTCCTATGATATAACTACTATCGCCGGTCTTGAAGACGGCGAGCTTGCAGACCAGGAATTAAGCTTAGACAAACTTGTTGCCCGGGCCGAAGAAGCCCCGGTAATGAAGTTAGTGGATTTGATCATCCGCCAGGCTATTGATGAGCGGGCCTCGGATATACACATCGAACCGTTTAAGGACAGGATATGTTTAAGGTATCGTATTGATGGAAAGTTATACGAAATACCGCCGCCGGCAAGGCATTTACACCTGCCTATTATATCCCGGATTAAGATATTAGCCAAATTGGATATTGCCGAGAAGCGCCTTCCCCAGGATGGGGCATTTTTAGTCAAGATAGAAAACCGCGTCATTGACCTGAGAATTTCTACTCTCCCGACAATATACGGAGAGAAGATAGTCTTACGGATACTCGATAGAAGCTCGGTTGTCTTAGACCTTAATCGCTTAGGGTTTGATGCCAAGCAACTCGAGCATGTCCGCAAGGCGATAAATTCACCTTTTGGCTTAGTTTTTTTAACCGGGCCAACCGGTAGCGGGAAGACCACTACCTTATATGCTATATTAAATGAGATAAAGAGCCCGACTAAGAATATCCTGACTATTGAAGACCCCGTAGAGTATAAGTTAGACGGTATTAACCAGGTCCAGATAAAACCGGAAATCGGGCTTACCTTTGCCGCTGCCCTGCGCAGTTTCCTGAGGCAGGACCCAAACGTAATGTTAGTGGGCGAGGTCAGAGATTTAGAAACAGCCCAGATTTGTATCCGTTGTGCCTTAACCGGCCATTTAGTCTTAAGCACATTGCACACTAATGATGCGCCTACGGCAATAAGCCGGCTCATCGATATCGGCATTGAATCCTATATGCTCGGCCCTTCATTGCGCATTATCGTGGCCCAGCGCCTGATCCGGAAATTATGCCCTGATTGCAAAGAGGCATATGAGCCTACCCAGGAACAGTTAAAGTCGATAAAAATAAAGACCGAGTTAATTTATAGGCCTAAGGGCTGCGCAAAGTGCAATCAGCTCGGGTACAGAGATAGGATCTGTATTGCTGAAGTCATGTTAGCTAATGACGAGATACAGGATTTGATTAACCAGAGAGCTTCGTTTCAGAGAATAAGAGAGGCGGCTAAGCAGGCAGGTATGCAGACGCTTTTTGAATCAGGAATAAAAAAAGTAGAAAGCGGAATTACCAGCCTTGAAGAAGTCTTTAGCACGACATTAGGAGCGGATTAATGCCAAGATTTTTTTATATTGCCAGAGATAAATTCGGGATGAAAAAAACAGGCTTTGAAGATGCATCCAGCCAGGAAGAGGCTGTGGGCCGGCTTCAGGCAAAGGGTTTGATCGTCGTAAATGTTAACCCCGAATTCAAAGAGGAAATAGGGCTTAAGCCCGATGTAGCAGCAAAATCGAAGTTTAGGCCCCGGCATTACCGCGTCACCTCTGATGATTTAACGCTTTTCTGCCGGCAGTTTTCCACGCTTTTAGGCGCAGGCGTTACGGTCTTACAAAGCCTGAATATAATCTCCCAGCAGGTATCCAGCCGCAAACTTTTTGTTATTATAAAAGATTTACAAAAAGTGATGGAAGCGGGTTCGAGCCTTCACGAGGCCATGGCTAAACACCCCGAGGTATTTTCTGATTTATGGGTTAATCTGGTGGAGAGCGGAGAGGCATCAGGTAATTTAGCCGTGGTTTTGAACCGCTTAGCCAGTTATCTGGAAAGAATTTCCGCCTTCAGAAAGAAAATTATCTCCAGCCTTATCTACCCCGTCATACTTATGTGCGCAGCGGTCTTTGCGCTTTTATTCTTGACCATAAAGATTATACCCACATTTGCCCAGGTATTTCAGGGGTTTAATATGACCTTGCCTTTTTTGACCCGGGTCCTTATCGGAATAAGCGGTTTCATCAGGAAGTTCATTTTTCTTATCATTGCTTTTATTGGGCTCAGTTTTTTTATATTCAAGAAGTATATTGCTACCAAAAACGGACGGTTTCAATACGAGGCGTTTAAATTTAGTTTGCCTGTCTTTGGCGAGTTCTTTCGGATATTGGTTGTGGAAAGGTTTTCCTCGGAGATGGCTACGTTATTGGAAAGCGGGGTCCCGATTTTGTATTCTTTAGATATTACTGAACACAGCGTGGGCA
>Ga0315290_10000321_pt1 | contig 30562 bp, 42 predicted proteins | sample YL17G12_0_MG_FD_203627 | JGI IMG/M metagenome (GOLD analysis project Ga0315290, IMG submission 203627) | Sediment microbial communities from Yellowstone Lake, YNP, Wyoming, USA - YL17G12_0 | ecosystem: Environmental > Aquatic > Freshwater > Lake > Sediment | place: USA: Wyoming | collected... | reverse complement strand
GAATAGATATAAAACATTACAAGAAAAAGTTGAAGGAATTTAATTGATAGAAAAATATTGGGAACAAAAAGATATGTTAGAATATTTAAATTTAGTTTTAGATGAATTTAAAAATTTCAATTTTATTATTACTAATAATTATAAAGGAAAAGAAGATTTTCATTTAGAGGTTAATATATGAGTACAAAGATTTCATTAGAAGAAAGAGCAAAACAAAAAAATAAGATATTACTTATTGAAAGTATTTCTTATTTACCTAATATAGATGATATTAAAATAGAAACTAAATTTATTGAAGCTGTAGCAGGTAAACAATATGAATGTCGTGGTGTACTTAAAAATGTACCAGTTACTAGATTTATTGAAAATGCAAATTCAAGAATTTACCCAAAAGAATTATGGACTGAAGTAGAAAAGAAAAAAACATTTGAAGGGGCCGATTGTTTGGCGGACCATGCAGCAGAGGGAGATGGTAGTGTTTTAGATACTGCCGGGGTCTGGAAAAATTTTAAAGTTGGTGAAAATATAGCAACAGCAGATTTATATTGTATTGGTGCAATAGGATCATTATTACTTGAAAAAGCAAAAGCCGGTGGTAAAGTTGGTTTTAGTACAGTAGCCTTTGGGACTTTATCTGAATCTGACGGAAAAACGGTTATGACTGAAGATTTCGAGTTTGAAAACTGCGATTGGGTAAGAAAACCATCTCAAAATGTATATGCTACTCAAGAGAATTTAGAAGAAAGTATAAAAGAAGAAATAAAAATTATTGAAAAAGATATTACTAATAAATTAAAAGAAAAAACGGTAGAGGTAAAAAACATGGATAAATATTTGGAACTCTCAATTAAAAACCAAATTAAATCTACCATAAAGGAAGCAATTGCTAAAGAAAACTACGTTGAAGCTATAAAAGAGCTAAAAGAAGTTTCTGATACAATTATTCCAGAAATGGCAGAACAAAAAGCGCAAGTTGAAACTGCAATTATGTCAATTCAAACTAAACTTGCTGAGCAAAAAGAACTAGCTCAAAAAGAACTTAAGGAATCTAAGGAAACTTTAGAAACTCTTACTGAAAAGTATCAAGTAGCTTGTGAAACAATTAATACTCTTAAAGAAAACCTTCAAAAAGCGCAAGTAATTGTTGAAAAAGCTGTTAATAAAGATACTCAAAAATCAATAGAAAAAATGAAAGAAGATATTGAACTCTTTTCTACTGATAGAGTAAAAATGGAAGAAGATATTAAACTATTTATAGAAGAAATAGAAAAAAGAAATGCAGATTTAAAAATATATGAAGAAGATACTCAACTTAGAGAACAAGATATTACTAAGTTTAAAGAGGAAAGAAAAAATATGAGTAAAAAGATTAATAAAACAAAAATAGCACTTCAACTTGCAGAAAAAACAATATCTAAACTTGAAAAAATTCTTGAAGAAGAATATGGATATGAATTTGATGATGAAGAAGATTCTTTTATAGATACTGGAAATGATATTATAGATGATGCATTTGGCTTTGAAGATGATGAAGATTTGTATGAAGCAGAAGAAGAGGAAGATGATAAAGAAGAAAAAAAAGAATCAATTACCTCTAAAAAGAAAAAATTAGTAAAAGAAACTGATGAAGACGATTCTGAAGAAGAAGAAATGGAAGAAGCAGAAGAAGATGATTCAGATGATGATGATGATGATGAATTAGAAGAATCAGAAGATGATGAAGAAGATGAAAAAGAATCAGATGAAGATAAAATGGCAGCAGTAAGAGCTGCTAAAAAAGAAGCAATTACTCAGAAAAAAAGAATTGAAGTTAAAGAATCAAAAGCTCCAGTAAAAGAAGTTATTGAATATTATAAAGCAGTTGTAAGAAATAAACCGGCTGTAAGAGACATTCAAAAACAAATTCTTAAATCAAGATCTTTATTAGAAGCAGTTAAAAAAGTTTCTATGTTTGAGAATAAATTTGGTAATGATATTCATAAACTCAGAGAATCAGTAAAAGATAATAAAGATCAAAAATTTCAAAAATACGAATTTAAGATATAACTCCTTTTTTTAAATATGAAAAACCTCTTTTAGAAATAAAAGAGGTTTTTTAGTTTATAATTATCAAAAAGTGTAAGAAGTTATTAAATTATTTTTTACTAATAAATAATAAAAAAGATTATTATAGGAAGCAAAAAAGCTAATTTATAAATTAAATAAGTAAGCTAATAACAGCCATTCAAAATATCCACTTGAGTTTGAAAATAAACAATTTTATATATGATTTAAAGAACACTTTATAAAGTAATTTTTAAAAGAAGAAACTTATAAAATTAAAATTTATACAAATTGAGGTATAATAATAGTTATGAAACATGGAAGACAAACAGAAAAACTAAGTGAAGGTCAAATGCAAGAAGTTATCAATAAAGAATGGAGTTCTAAATCCAAACTTGGTGAAGCTTGCGTATCTAAATGGTCTAAAACAGATTTAGTTGGAAAAGAAATGCTAGATAAATATGCATCTAATCCTGCTAAAATTCGTAAAGCAGCCATTATGCTTGAAAATCAAGAAAAAGTTCTCAAACAGATTATTAAAGAAAATCTATATTCAACTACTTTTGGAACATCAGTAAAACCAGAACATATGCTTAAAGCAGTTTTTCTAGGTTCAGCTAACTCTAAACGTGGTGATATATTTACAGAATATCCTCTTACATCTACAGATGATGCACTGTTCTATATTCAAGCAACATATGAGCAAGCTCTTAGAGGAACAACTGCAAATACAAGATCTTATGAAAATTTAAAACCATATTACTCTGGTGAAGAATTTTATGGATCAGTTGGAACAGGTGCTGGTGTTGGTACTATAACATTCGTATCTGGTGCAATGACTTATATTCCACTTATCCCATTTAAAACACAAATTTTGTTAGATGGCGCTATTATAGCTGTTGATAATGGTTCTGGTACTCTTGTTGGAACGCTTCTTGATCCAGCAGCAACTAATACTGTTGTTTATGCAACTGGAGTTATTACTCTAAATTTCTATGCTGGTGCTGGTCCTTTAGCGGGCGTAGCAATTACTGCAGTATATAATTGGAACTCAGAACAATCAACTAATTATACTAATTATGGTACAATGAGTCTTGAACTTGTTAAAACTCGTTTTAATGCACGTCCTATGCCTCTTGGATATAGAATTTCAGATATGACACAAATTATGTTTGAAACTACTGGTCTTGGAGATGCTAAAGACTATATGGCTATGGCTGTTGGTCAAGAACATGCAAGAGCAAAAGACTATAGATCAGTAGCTCAAGCAAGGCGCGTAGCTTTAAGTAATGCAGTTGCTACTTTTGATACAGACTTTGCAGCAGCTGGTGAAATCAGTTATAAATCTCATGCACAAAGACTTCTTACAGAAATTGGAAGAGTTGGTGCTGTAATTTATGATGACATCAAAAGAGGTGGTATCAATAAGATTGTTGCTGGTTCTAAAGCAACTGAATATATGAAAAACCATGATCTTTGGAAAGATGTTATGGGTGATGTTAAAAATGGCGTATATCAATCAGGTACACTTTCTGATATGGATGTTTATACTTGTCCAGCAGATGCTTCACTTGTTGCAACTAACGAAATGTTACTTGTTTACAAAAATCCTCAAGAAGCCATGGATTGTTCAATAATTTTTGGCACATTAACAGAGATAGATTCCAGTTTAAGATACCCTAACTTCGTAACCGAGGGGAATTCAGCAGTCATCGAGGACACAAAAGTTGTAAATTCCAAGTTTGTAAGACTTATGACACTTGATTCACTTATTTAATTTAGAATAAATTTAGACAAAAGAAAACCACTCTTAATTGAGTGGTTTTCTATTTTGTTAAATAATTATAGTATTTTTATGTTGGATAATTTTCTATAAATATTTTCTTTTCCTCGTTTTTAATATAATTAATACCTAACGCTATTTCTGGTAAGATTGTTTTAAGAGATTCAAAAATTTCTTTTGAAATAAGAGAAAAATCTTTATTAATATAATTTTTATATAATTTCCAAAATAAAGTCCATCCAAAAGAATTAAAATCTGCAGGATAAACAATTTTTTTATCCCAAAATCCATTTTTATATTTAGTTTTTATTTTATTTTCTAATTGATATTTTTGAACAATATTTTCTGAAAATAATAATGGTATAGAATAATTTTAAAACATAGAAGATAAATAAAGGTGATATCTATTTACTTTTCGGAGTGCAATCCTATCTATGTTTTAAAATTATCTATTTAAATATTTATAAATCATTCCTGCCATAATAGGAATGTAAAAATCTATGGAATTAAAAATTAAACTCAAATGCTTACATAAAAAATTATCCCCATAATTATGAAATTTCCCCCAGTGTTTAGGTTCAATTTCACAAGGAATTATAGAAGCATCAAATTGGGTAAGTGTCCATGCATCCCCTTGCCACCAAAAACTAGGATCATCACAACTTACTTGAACATCAGCATTCTTTAAAACTTTTTTTATCTCCTCAATAGTTACATCTTTAAATGATTTAAATTCTGGATTTGATTTTAATAAAGAAAATATATCCAAAATTCTAATTTCTTGTGTATATAGATTATCTTTCCTCATACTCTTATCAGAAGTTTTTAGTTTTACTATCTGAGTATCAAATGTATAAGTAGGCTCAGATAAGAATACAAATGTTACCCAGCCTTTCTTTTTGTTAACTTTCATTTTGACTAATTTTGCAGATATATTACCAGCACCTTTTATTTTTTGTCTATCTTTCATAAAAATTCTAGTAAGATCAGATACTCCAGCATGCTTAGTAAGATCAGATAATCGTAAATCTTCTTCTAGTTGAGATTCTTTAAATTGAGGTTTATATTGTTTAATTTTATTAAGAGATGCATCTTGAATAAAAATCTCTCTTGTATCATTTTTTAAATTTTTTATAAAAAAATTGTGTATTCTTTTAAATACTATATTATCTAATTTCCATACTTCAAAATATAAATCTGTATCTGCAACAACTCTAATATAGCCTTCTTTTAATGCATTATTACTTTTTTTCTTTAAATAAAAAAAGTGTGTTTCAAAATAATCAAAATTTATTATATCATTGGTAGGCGTAATCCAAGCTTTAAAAGGACGATTCATTATTACTTTTGATTCTTGTATTACTCTTATTTTACAAGCGGGGATTTCCTTACCTGTATCAGTAATTATGATAAGATCTCCTTTTTCATTTATATAATTACTATCATATATAGCATCTTTATTTTTAAATTTTCCATATTTAAAATGATTACCTTTTTCAAGAGGAATTTCAATAGATTTTTTTATTTTAAATATTTTTGTTTTTCTGTCTTTAATTGAATCCCATATGATAGTTTTAACTTTATTAAAATCTTCCATATTTTTTGATAATAATTTTATAACTTTAAAATATAAATTATTATCAGGTTGTTGAAGTGTTTCTATAACTACTTCAATAGGACTTATATAAAATCTAATAGCACCTTCATTGTATGCTTGATACATAGATTTAACATAATTAAGATAATCTTTATTTGCATTAAATTTAACAAATTCATCTTTATCTGGAAAATACCAAGCTTTAAAAGGATGAAATATAATAGGATGCGAATTCTCTTTAAAATAAACTTTATATCTTTTCATTTCTTGAACCTTTCTTTTCTTAATTCATCTATAGCTTTTTTAATATTTTCATCTGTAGTCTTTGTATATTCTTCTTGTAATAATATAATTATATCTATAGTATCTGTGAAAGAAATTTTAAATGTTTTAAGAATTATGCTATATTTATTATTTTTAATATATTTACGAATTATATACTGAGTATTAGAACTTAGATTCACATTATTTTTTAAAATTAAAAGGAGTATATCTTTCTTTTATTTTTGAATACCCCTCATCCCATATCCATTTAAATTTTTCTGGAGTATCTGTTTTAGTTTTATATTTTCCTCTAAGAAAATAAATGTATTTTTGTTGTTTATGACTAGCAGCAGGCATAATTATTTACCTTTATCTGAAATATTTTTTAATTGTACTTTTCTTTTTGTAATTTTATAGAATTATATCTTTTCATCTTAATCTGCCACTATATCAATTTGAATCTCAAGAGTATCGGGGTATAAATAAGTAAAATCTATTTCTATATCTGTATGATTATAATCTGGAACTTCTACCCAATAATCAAAAGAACCTTGTACTTTTCCAAATATTGTAATTATTACAGAATTTAAAGATTTAAATATTTTATCTCCTGTTAATTGATAAGCAGTTGCTAAAAGTCCTTCTGGGGTTATAGGTATAACCCCCTTAAAAGAATACTCAGCATGATTAGGTCCACCTTTTAATTTAAGTTGTTTTCCAAATACTTTTTCTATATTTATAAGTTTTGGCCCAAATAAATGAGTATACTCTTTTATATTTTCAGTTAAATCTACTTCATATTTTTTTGATCCAATTGCACAATTTAATATTTTATCTGTTCTACTAAAAGCACTTTCATATAATTTCATCTTATTTATTCTCTCTCTATTTTTTTCTTAAAAAATCTATTGCTTCTTTTTCAGTATTAAAAATATTAAACATATCTAATAATTCAACTATTCTAAATATATTATGAACTGCCTTATTCATATTACAAAGAACTAATATTCTTTTATTTTCTTTAAGAATTCTTGTTGTTGAAACAAAAATTCTAAGACCTGAACTACTTAAGTATTCAACATCTTTTAAATTAAATATAAAATTACAGGATGTTTCTATATTAATAAATTCATTAATTTCTTTTTCTACTGTTTTAGATAAATAAGCATCTAATCTTCCTTTTAAATATAAGATTAATGTAGTATCTATTTTTTTTGATTCCATTTTTATCCTTTATTTAAGTTTAATTATATTTTCACATACACTACATTTATATATAATTATATATCTATCCTTGTAAAAATAATTCTCTTTTAGATATATTCCATTTTTACATCTTTTACATATCATAATTATATACCTCTTATTTATTTTTTATATTCCATTCACTTTATGGTCTAAGATTGTATCTGTATATGAAAACATTTTATAATTTCTTAAATATTCTCCAGCGAGGTCACGAAAAATTACTAGACTTCCTGATGTCATAGTAACCATAGCAGAATCTAAATATAAAGGGGGTGTAAGTTTAACTGGTTTAACATATGTATGTATTGCTTTTCTTTTTATTTTACCAATCCAAGTAAATTTTAATTTTTTTACTTTTGAGGCTGATAAAGCTACATTAGGATATTTACTATTATAAGTAATTATATAAATAGGAAGAGCACTACCAATAACTTTTTGTATAAAAATATTTTTACCAAATTTTTCAAGACCCAAATCTCTTATTAATATTTTACCAGCAGTTAAAAAAGGAGTATCAAACCCATAATCGTGAATGGGATTAAATGAATAAGATGATGTTTCTACTTCTATAAATTTCATTTATTTATATGCCTAATAACTTATTTTAATTATTAGTAATTTATTTTTTAATATTCTTTCTTAGTGAATTGCTATGAAACTGAAGACTTTATGGATTTCTTGCTTTGTTTTATTATGAATATTGATTGTTTTTTTTATTACTAATAGGGAACTATAAAATTTTAGAATTTTTTAGAAAAAGATACTATGGGCTAAAATAAAGTTTTACCATATTTTAAAATACTTTTTGCTAAAAATTCCTCTTGTAGTTTTAATTTACAGTTTTTAATAGCATTAACATATTCTTCATCTGTATCTTCATATAAAATATCAATTATGAAAAATTTTTTTAATTCACCTCTCAATTTTATTACCATCTTTACTCCGGCTTCATCTTGATCAACAACTAAATTTACTTGTTTGAATTTTTTTAAATAAATAATTTGATCCAAACTTATTTGTGAACCAAAAGTACATGTTACATTTTTAGAAATATTATTCCAAATTTTTGGAATTGAACCTATCCCTTCTACAAGCCACAAAATTTCATTATAATTTAAATTATCTATATTAAAAATTGTTTCTTTTATTCTTGATCCTGATTCATATTTAACTTTCTTATCTAAAAGATAAAATAATACTTTATCTATTATTATCTCATTTCCTTTATATAGTTTATAATTGGTAATATGAATATTATTATCTTTACAATGCTGTTTAAAATCTTCATTTAATTGTTCATAAGATAAAGAACAAGAATTATAATAAGTTTGTAAATATTCTATTTGCATAAGTTTTCTAAACTCTGTAAGACATATGCTTTTATTAGAATCTATAATAGGAAAAGCAAAATAATCACAATATGGATCAGTAAAACTTCTAACAATTTTAAATTCTTTACAAAATTCTTTTGTAAATCCCCTTTGTTTTAAATAATAAAAATCTTCTGGTTTATCTATTTCTTTATGTATAAAGTTATAAATTAGATCTTTATTTATACTAGAATTTTGTATTTGTTTTTTTATTTTTGGTTGTATTAAAATTTGAGGAGTATAAATATAATTACTATTTCTTTCTTTTAATAAAGAAGATATATTTTTTGATTGACCACATTTAAAACAAGAAATAACACCACTATTAATATTAATAGAAGCATTACCAAAAGAATGATCATTATGTAAAGGACAGATAATATCAATCCATCCTTTAGAATTTGGTTTATTTTGATGTTTTATATTTAAAGTATTTAATGCAGAAATTATATCAATATTTTTATTGAAATTATCAAACATAATTTATTTTATTTCTTCTCCTTGAATCTCTTGTTCCATGTAATTTTTTCTTTAATTTTCTTGGAAGCTTTAAAAATAATTTTTTTAATAACTTAGTATTATCGGAAGTACATCTAAACTCTCCAGAAAAATCTACAGGATTTATAGTTATTTTTTCATATATATCTTCTATAGGTATGTCAAAACTTATAAATTTTAATTCAACTCCGTTAATTGTTACTTCAGTTCCTGGTATTTCAGAATATATAATATCTACACAATTCCAGTTTTCCATCTAATCTCTTACTCTTCTTATAACATCTTTAAATGGATCAAATTCTCTTACTCCATATACAAAATATTTTCCTTTAGGTATATTTATAGAAGTATGTTCTTCATGCACCAGTACGGCTTTCTCTGAAGTAATGTCAAGATAAAATTCATCCGCTTTCTGTGTTGAATAAAGTATAGCAGTCCCTTTAATTATTTGATGTTTATGATTACTTACATTTGATTGCTGTAATAGTAAATGATTAAGTTTTTTACCATAATCTTTTTTAGCAACTTTACTTTCTTTTAAGATTAAATCACCCTGCTGATATTTTTTCATTTTTCTTCTCCCTTTTTATTTACTACCACAATTTTTACAAATCTTATTTTGTAATTTAATAGTTGAACAATATTCACAAACCTCAGTATCAGTATATTCATTAAATTCTATAATTCTTAGTATTTTAGGTATTTTAGGTGGTACAATTCCCATAATTATGCTCCTTTATGTTAACTTCACTGGTTTAATATATTCATCTTCTGAGTCTCTCCAAGCAAGTGCTTCTTCTACTGTATTACAACTATTGACTACTCCTTCAAAATGATAAGTATCTTTTAATGAAGGATTTAACATTTTAAGATAAGTAGCATCAACATCATTTCCAATTTTAATCTTGTAAAGTTTATATACTCCATCTTTTGAAATATTAGTTGGCTTAGTTTTAAGTTTTTTAATAAATCTATCTATACCTAATTTTCTTAAAAGCTCTCGCCGTACTTCTACATTTTGTTCTTGTAGAATCATATTAACTGTAATTTTTTCTGGTTTAAATTTTATAATTTCTTTTGTTACTTTTACTCCATTAAGATGATATAATTCAAATCCATTTTTATATTTAATACTTGCTCCATTAGAATTATGCAAAACTTTATTTTCATTAAAATGTATTTCTATTGGCTTAGAACATATAAAACAAATATCATCAAAAGGATAGATTAAAGATAACTCAGAAGTATCTTTATAAACATTGAAATTATTTTTAAATTTAATATCTAAATCTATATTTAATTCCGTCAAACAAAAATCATAGAACGAAAAATACCCTGATATTAAATTTCCATCTAAGTAAGAATAAACAAAATTTAATAGTTCTTTTTGATCCCAAACTTGATTCATAACTTGATTCATAACTTGATTCATAACTTGATTTTCAACTTGATTTTCAACTTGATTTCTAACTTGATTTCTAACTTGATTTCCAATTTGATTCATAACTTGATCCCAAACTTGTTTTTCAACTTGATTTCTAATTTGATTTTCAACTTGATTTTCAACTTGATTTTCAACTTGATTTTCAACTTGATTTTGTTCTAACACATAAATGCATACTGCTACCCAAGTATCATAAGGATTATCCAATACTACTACAGGAACTACTGGTTTTTCTAATAGATGAATATAAACATTATCAATAATTTCTTTTGTTCTATCAAAAGAGGGTTGTTTAGTCGATAGACCAATTTCTAACCATTTATTTTTGTAGACTTCTAATTGTACTTCTTGTTTTTTAGTTAATTTTTTAATTTTTTTCATTTATATTTTTCTCCTTATTTAAAATTTTTTTATCCTTATAGATAAAATTATTAATGATAAACTACATATGTTTAATATATATTTCTTTTATTTTTTCAAACTCTTCCTCAGAAATAAAAAAAGTATCACCATCAGTATTTAAAATTATATATTGTTCACTAATTAATTTAAAACTTTCTAATCCCTCTATTGGAAAAAAACCTGCATCGCATAAAAGATAATTACCATTTTTTGATAGTACAATTTCAAAAGTTTCAAATTCAAATACTTGTTCAAAAGTATCATCAATTTCTAAAGTTAAACTCATATAATTATTTCTCCAATTTTATTTTTTATTAATAAAAGAATTATTTTTCCTAATACCATAATTAAACTCCTTTTTTCTAAAATCAAAAATTTTATTTAAAAATATTTTAGATTTATCAACAGTTTTTTTAGTAATTGATTTTTCTTCTTGTTCTTTACTATCTCCATTTATTTTATATAATTCTTCAAAAGTTGCTTCTTGTTCTTCAAGTTGTATTATTTCCCATAAACCACTTCGTAATAAGTATATAACTTTAAATCTATCAAGTTGATTTTTAAATTCTAAAAAATTATGTATATTGAATTCTTTATTTATAAATTCAAAAAATTGATAATAAGATAATGAATCTCTTTCATTAGGATTTAAAGAAGAAACAAATATAACTCTATCATTTTTATTTTGAAATAAAATTATCCAATCCATTAAATAATCCTTACAAAAAATTTAAATTTTATAATTGCCACATAAAATGCAAAAGTATAATGATTAAAAAATTTATTCCAAATTATATAAATATCTTCTAATGAGATGTCTTGATAATAATAATATTTCATAAAAATTCTATTTCTATTTAATAATTCTATTTATTCTTCAATATCTATTTTTAATAAATTTTTAAAATATAATCTAATTTGTCGTTTATAATATTTTTTAGTAGTATGTTCTTCGTTGTTTTTTATAGATACAAATTCTCTAAGAAGTATTACAGAAGGTTCTGCAGTTATATTAATATTAGATTCTATTCCTTTTTCATTTACTTGTTCTATATATTTTAGTTTTAAAGAACACAAATATGGAATAATAATTTCATTTTCTTCTTGATTAAAAGCGTCTATTGTTGCATAAGTTAATATAGCGAAGAGCACATCACGGACTGTCCCTTGATCCTTAGATGATAAAGCTACTATTTTAGAAAATGCTTGTTTTTCTTGTTCAGAAAAAATCATGTATTACTCCTTATATTTTTACCCTAATAATTTTTCTAATTTTTTATATTTACCAGGTTCTATTTCTTTAAGTCGTATATTAGAATCTTTTAACATTTCTTCTAATTGTTCTTTTGTTATTTGTTGTCCATCTACTTCAACTAATTGTTCCATCTATATTCCTCTTAATTATATTTCTATTTTAATCCATTTTTCTAATAAACTATAATTATGTAAAATATTATTTAATATATTCACATTATATCTATTTTCATCTTTTATAATTCTTAATCTTTCTCTATATTTAGATTTACCTAAAAATAACATAATAGCTATTAGATATTCTAACGAAAATATCTTAAATTTTTTACCTCTTATCTGTACATTATTAGGATAATTAAAAGCTTCTTGAGTAAGTTTATCTCCAGGAACTAAAAATTGTATTGGATTACCTTTTATAATTAAAAATTCACCCTCTTCTTTTGCCTTATATTTATTTTTTAAAAATTCATATAGATCAAAAAATTCCTTTTTGTTTCTTTTTAATAAAAACATCAATATCATCTGTTAGATGAGGAGTAGAATAATATAAAAGAGCTGTAGTTCCTCCAATTACATAATCTTCTATTATATTATTTTTTTCTAAATCATTAAGCATATCTATAATTTCTGGCATTTGAAATGTTTCAGAAAATTTATATCTAATTTTATTGAAAAATAATGCTTTTTCTTGTAATCGAATTAATGCATTAAATTTGATAATATAAGAACTATTTAATAATTTTTTTTGATAGATATTTTTAGATTCTTCAATTTTATATGGTATATATTTTTTCATATTTTAATTACCTATATATAATATATAAAAAATATTTAAAAAATTAAACTATTTTTTATATATTTTAATCTTCTTCTACATTTATTTTATATTCATCGAATCTATTAACATAAGATTTATTTTTTTCTTTTAATTTATTTAATCCTTTTTTTCTAATTTCTGCAAATTCTTTAAGATTAAAATCAGTATATTTATTTTTACTTGTATAATAATGTCTACCTTTTAAAGATCCATCTCTTAACGATGAATTAACAAAACATTCAAATGAAATATCTTCAATAGTTTCTTTAAGTTTCTTCTTACCAATTTTACTTTCTAACAATCTCCAACTTTTTCTTGATCTTATATTTCTTTCTTTTAAATTATATTTACCTTCTTCATTTATTTCAGGTTCTTCAGAATCTATATTAATATTATTTAATTCTGTATCAAAATCATCAGATTCATCTGAAATAGTTTCTCCATTATCTTTAGCTTTTACTGCTTCATCTACCCAAAAATCTACAGTAGAAGCGTCATAAGGTAGAAATTTATGATATATAGTTTTAATAAGTTCAGGTGGTAATTTTTCTCCACCAGTAACTCTATCCTCTATTGCTCCTATAATATTATTAGCAAGATCAAGTAATGAACTTTGAGCAGAAATTAAATCATTGTTTGTTTGAGCTTCTGGATAAGGCATAGATAAAGAAAATTCTATTTCATCTAACTCAAAATCCCCTGTATGCATTAAATGTATTTTAATAAGTTGAGAAATATTATTTAAAAGTATGGATTGAAATCGATAAATCATTCTTGCAAAGGGTTTAAATTGTTCTATATATGCTACTCCTGAATCTCCAAATCCTGAATCACTAGGATCTATAAGTTTTCTAGGAAGTAAGCATGCATCATATATATCATCTTTAAGTAATTTAATATCATCTATTCCTTTAAGTTCTATATCAGCAGAGATTTGTTCATAATCAAATAAATCATCTATGGTCACAATTACGTCTCCAATACCAGGAAGTTCTTTCTTTGCAGATCCAAACCCTGAATTTAACATCTCATTCATAAATTCTGCTGCTTTAGCAAACTTCTCTGTTGGGCTTACAATATTGGGTAATTTTAATTTATATACAGATTTAGGAAACATTGCTCCTCGAGCTACCATTTGTAATGCCATCGCTGCATCATATTGTCTATATGGAGCCATTGCATGTATAAAAGTAGGAATACCAAATGGAGCAAATGGACTTTTATTTGTTAAATTTCTAAAATGTAAAAATTTCCAAGGAGGTAATATTTTATCTTCAACAATAAATCCTAATAAATATTCTTTAAAATATGAAGCTTCATTTTCTTTATTTTGTATCATATCAATTAAATCATTAATACTATTTATAGAATTTCGATAGGCATGTATTTTATTTGTTCCATCTTTTAAAGCAGCATGAAGGTCAATAGGAGAAAATTCCATTCTTTCTTTAAGATATCTTATATTTATTCTCTTAACTTCATTTATCCCTTTATTATCAAATCCAAGTACCCATCCTGCATTACCATATTGAACAATATCTGCTACTGTTGGTCTTAATAATTCATTAAGATTTATATCATCAAAAAATTTTTCAATATATTTTTTTACTTTCTGTTTAGCTTCAACAAACATTGTTTGGTTGTTACTGTCCGCTTGCAAAATTTCATCTATCCAAATTTCTGTCGATTTACTAATTTGAGCCGCATTAAAATATAAAAGGTCCATATCATCGTAAACATTTTGCATATTAGCCCAAGACTCTTGAGCATTATCATGACATCCTGTAACCCAATACTTAAATAACATATCCGTATCAGGACTTAATTTTTCTCTCTCTAATGTAGTATAAGATTTACCTTTATTATCTATTCCTTTTACAGTTTTATATAATTGGATTTTATCTTGAATTTGATTAGCAGTTGGTGTAATTCCAAAACCAAAAAACTTCTTTAACCTGTCAGAAACAGTTTTATCTTTATGTAATTTATCCGCCATTATAATATCTCTCTAATAATAATTTTATTATTTATTAGTACGACATTACTTCCATATTGTATCTAAAATTTTATAAATAAAATTTTCTTGTTCTTTTGTAAATCTCCATCTAATGTTTATATTTTTTTTAGCCCATTCTTGAGGAGACGTTCCCTTTTCGTCTGACATTGCCATCCAGTCTGTACACATACTTGCTATATAAGTTAATGGCATCAATGTACAATCAATTAAAAAATCATTTGGTTGATCTCTATCTGACCTGTTTATAACATCTAATGTTTTATTTTTCATCCAATATTCTGGATGATGTTTGTTATTACATACATGTATATTTGAAGCTTTATTAGTTTGTTCAATTATTTCTTTTGGAATTTGAAAAGGTATTTGTAAATCTTTACAGTGATAATCCCATGATATATAAATATAAGGTGTTTTTTCTGGTTCTAAAAATTTAGATTGATCATGTTCATGAATATCATGTAAAAATTTAGGTATATTGATAGAACTTTTTAGATCAATATTATTTAAAATAAGACCTCCATATTTTTTAACTAGATCAATATGTTTTTTAGTTCTTTCTTTAAACCAATTAATCATTTCCTTTGGTATTTCTTCTTCTTCATAATATTTTTTATACTTTTTCATTATTCATTCCTTAAAGATATCTTATCATTTATTTTTTTTTACTAATAATTTAAATTATTTTTAATTAGTAAAAAATTTCATATTAAAAGAAATAATAATATTTGTAAATAATTATTTATATGTACTATTAAAGATAAATCTATATAAATAATTAAGGATGTTAAATAGTGGATCAATCAAATAGATTAACAACAAAAGGATTAACTATCGCAGATGTTATAAAATTAAGTTGGAGATATTATAAATCAAAAGATGGAGATGATAAAAATAAAAGAGCTAAATTAGATATAAAATCTGCTAGAGTAACTAGAAGAAATAATTATAAATATAATCCATCAACTAAAAGTTGGGAACAGGTAGGGAGGAATATTAAATTAGAATTTATTGTTATGTCAGATCCTAAATCATATAAGAAGACTGATACAATTAAAATACATAAATATCCAGTAATATTCTTAATAGAAAATATTGATAAAGGAATTTTTTCGACATTCAAATGGAGAACGGGCTCGTTTAAAAAGCCAATAATAAAAAATCCTTCAATGACTTCTCAACAAATAGGAGAAAGAAATATACGAAATGGAATTCAAATGAATTTTTTCTTTTTTTTAGAATTTATTCTTAAAAAACATAATTTATTATTTGGTAGATGTTATGCAAGTTATCCACCAAATAAAACAAATCCAAAAGGCATGATATTTTTCGATAAAACGTCCTGGTGGATTGTCAAAAACATACTTATTAAATTATTAGGAACAGATGGAGGAAAATTAAAAACTAGTTTATATAAAAATGAGTGAAATTATTTATATTGAAAAAAAATAAATAAAAATACAATCAGTATAAAAATTTTCTATTATTTGTATAGGTTTAAATCCTAATTTAAATTTTACTATCATCATTTTTAAATAAGAGGGCACAATGTATAAATTTATTTTATAAGTTTTTTGTGCCCTCTTTAACAATTAGGAGGAATTATTTCTTTTTTTTGCAAGCTTCTTTTTTCTCTTCTTCATCATCTTCATCATCTTCAGAATCTTTTTCATCTTCTTCAGCTTCCATTATGAAATCTTCTTCATTAAAATCTTCAAGTTCTTTAGCTGCATCAATAAGTTCAGCAATTGCAGGATCTGCCGCACCAACTATAGGTATAATATCTTGTATAACTTCATTAACAGAATCTACTGCATCAGCAATATCTTCAGCACTTATTTCTTCATCTTCTTTAAGTTTATTTAAACTTCTTTTAATTGAATAAAGCTCTTTAATAGCTCTTTCAAGAATTCTTGAAGATTTAGATTTTTTACTAACTTCTTTACTTTCTCCAAAATAACTCGTATAGGGAACAAATTTTTTACTTGACATATTGATATAACCTCTTTTTTATTATTTTAACTTTTTTATTAGTAATATTATTTTTTAAAATTAATTATTAATATATTGATAAATATATTTATATAGTAATTTCATTACATTAGAATCTTTATCAAAAAAATTATAATACTTTTTAAATGCTGGTATATAGTTTATTATTTTTATATTATGATCATCTCTTTTATTTGATAAAACGAATTTAATATAATCATTATCTTTACCATTCATTTTAAATGTTTGTACTATTAACCAAGCATAAGCCATAATTTCTTTGGGTTGAGAATAATGAAGTTTTTCATTTTCATTTGACATTGCTTTGATATTATTAACTTTATCATTTACAGATTGCATTCTATGAATTATTTCATGTCCTATAAAATCAATAAAATCATCTAAAAACCATTTAAAATCTGTATAATCATGCTTTTTATTTTTAATTTTAAAAGCATTAGAAATATCAGTAGTATAAAATAAAATTATTGTATCTGTTTTGGGTTTATATCCAGCAGAAAATAAACCACTATCAAACTTTGAACTTTTTTCTCTTTCTATAAATTCTATTTTTTCATTTATAAAATAAGAATTTATAGATACTATTAAATCATTTAAATTTAAAAATTCATTTTTCTCATAGAAATTTTTTATCTTTTCTATTAATATATTTATATAATTTTCTGGTCTCTGAACCATTTCTATCAATGGTAATGTATATCCCATAAAATCATTTGTAAATTTTCTTTTATATCTTTTCATTTTTTCATTTTTTCATTTTTTAAAATTATTTTTTATTTATAAAATTTTCTATTGCTTTTTCTGTCTTCAGAAATCTTTTTAATGTCATTTTAGGTAATTTTAGATTACCAAAACTCTATTTAAAATTTTTAATAAAATCTTCTTTATTCATTTTTTAATTCTCCTTTTATTTTAAATATATTTCATTAATATTTATATTACCTTTTAGATATTCATAGATATACTTTATTAACCTATTTATTATCATAGTATTTCTATAATATTTTAAGTATACTTCTTCATATATTAAACAAGAATATCCAGGATGTTTACCAATATCTTTTATATATTCTAAAATATCCATATCATAAGCTCCTTGAAATCTCAACTCCTCAATTATTTGCCAGGCATAGGACATAAGTTCGGCTTTATCTGCATAATAACCCACTCCTTGCGCAATATTAATATATTTATTTATATATTTTTGTAATGTATAGTTTTTTATTGATATAGATTGACTTCTATGTATTAACTCATGCCCTATAAGTTCCTTAAAATATTGTAAAAATAATTTTTGTAAATCAATACTTAAAAATAATTGATCAATAATAGGACTGCACTGAATAGTGATAGTTAAAGAATTGACTCCCGTATCCATTGAATTTATAGCATATTTTCTTCCATCAGAATTAAAACTTCCTTCATAATTAAATATAATATTAAATTCTTTAAACTTATCTGTTAAAAATTCACAAACTAATTCTCCATATTTAAAAGATTTATTATAAATTTTTAAAATACTTTTAAGATGATTATAAACTATATTAACATATTTATCCGGTCTATATACAGCTTCAACTAAAAATTCACTTGTTCTACTGGGAGGAGTATGATATTCCCCATTATAAAAAGTATTAACAGGTTCATTTAATCTGTCAAATACTGATTTATATCTTTTCATTTTTAATTCTTTCATTACTAATTTTCATTTACAAATGTGTTTACCGCTTCTCTTATAGAACTGCTTAAAATTCCTCTATAAAGAGTCAATTCATATTTTTTATTTATGACTTGTTTTACAAATAAGCTACCAAATAACTTAGTACATTCCATGATAAGAGGAATTTTATTTTGATTTTCATCTTTAAGTATTTCTACTATTATATCACCTCTTTTTATAGCTATTGCATCAGTTTCTATATTACCATCATTTAAGGGGACTTTTAACTCAATCGGAAGTATGTCCCACAAATCAATCGCGCCGGTAGTTATTTGTTGTTGTATTTGATTGTAAGTTTCAAACATTTGAACATTTGCTGCATATGGATGCTTTATAATTACATTATCTATCACATAACTAACAACTGATTCTTGAGTTTCTCCCATTACATCAGCAATAGTTTTAGTTATTCTTAAAACTTTACATTCAGTACCTAATAGAGTAGAGATAGTAAAATCATTTAATTTTCTATACATTGGTGCAAGCTTTTCTGAAATGGTATCAACGATTGAATATGTCATTTAACTTCCTATTTCAATTATATTTTTAGTTAAATCTCCTTTAATATACTCATAAATATATTTAAGTAATCTTGTAAATACATTAGATTTACCATAAATTTCTTTATATAAATCATAAGTTTTACTTTCATATCTTTTAAACTTATCTCTATTATTAATAAATTTTAAGATTTCTGAATCTTCTAAATCTTGAAATCTTAATTCTTCAACAATTAAACAAGCATAAGCCATAATTTCAGGTTTTAATGAATAATATGCTAAATCAATTTTATTTTTTGAAAATTGAATTAATTCATTTTGTATTTTATTTCTATTAAATGATATATATTGTCCCCTATGAACTAATTCATGTAATATTAATTGTTTAAAATCTTTTAAAAAATCTCGTTTTAAATTATCACTTTTAAATAAATCCCCTATAGATAAACTACAAAGAATTCTAATTAATAAAGATTTTTCTCCAGATTCCATCTCATTAATTCCAGAAAAATATCCATTATTATAATAAGTACCTTTTGGAATAAATACAATATTATATTTTGAAAAAATATCAGTTAATACCTTACATATTTGATAATCATATTTCAAATTAGAATTTTTATATTCCTCTATAATATTAACCATTATATTATATAATTCTTTAGCATAATTATCTGGTCTAAAAACTGCTTCATTAAAGAAATGACTTTTTTTACTACTATGGAATTTTTCATTATCCTTATATGGTATATATTTTTTCATATTATATTACCGTTGTAAAAGTTAAACTGTAATCATCTTCCAAATATATTCCATCACCTGATTTAGCATTTGTGTTTATTAGTATTTCATATTGGGTTAAACCTGTTAAATTACTCCTAGGATTTATAGTAAGTATTTTAGAAGTTATATCAAAACTCATATCTTTATCACAATAAGGAACCATATCAAGATTACTTAGTACACTGTTTTCATTCATAGCTACATTAAAAGTTAATACAATATTATTTGATTTAGAAACTCCAATTGCATTATTTAATGGTACTGATGTAATTGTTGGAATAGATGGAGAATGTAAAGTATCTAATAATGGATTTTGATCAAGATTAACTGCATTTTGTAATTCTGAAAGCTTAAGTATCAAATCATCAACATGATAAACAACTTTAGGTGTATTTATTCCGCCTGTTGTATCTTGATTAGGACTATTTTGCATATTTAATATTATATAACTGCATTTTATATCAACCGTGTGGATTACAGGATAGAGTTTTCCCATATTTAATTGTTGTTCATAATCAAATGCCATTTGTCCTCTTTCTGTAGTGTAATTAAGATCTATTACCATAGAACATAATACACCATTTAAAGTAACAGGCACATCTAATCTAGTTAGACATGCTTCGTCCAAGGAAAAAAGTGCCATTCCCTTCCAGAAGTCATAAGGTGTTGTAAAAATGGTTGTAAAGGGTATTGTTAAAGTCATAGGAACAAAAGATATATATGCTCCAATAAGTTCACTATAATAGTTTCCATTACATTGTAAATGAGATTTATATCCTAATGGAGCATCATCAGAAATAGCGTAGAAAGTTGAAGGAAAAGAACCTCCAGTAGTTTTAAATATATCTATTGAGCGTCTAATAGAATTTCCATCATCAGAAACATCTGCCATAATTATTCTTTTTTTTGCATTGATTAAAGTTTCAGTTGGATATATCATTTGAGCAAAATAAAGTATAACTCTCTCTAATACACTTCTTATTGCATAAGGATAATTTACTGAGTCCTGATAGTACCTTTCACTCACTTATACCACCTTTAAATCATATCTTACAGAATCAATAGAATGATTATAAATATCAAATTGACGTTTATATCTTTTCAATTAGACTAACGCCTCTTTATTTTCTTCTTCATCTGAATTATCAAAACCTAACATAGATACTTTAAATTTATGATTATTTTTTTCTCCACCATTTTGTGGTTTTTGATCTGGAGTAAAATTTGTACTTAATAGTTCTTCTTTTGTAATAATTGTATCTTCATCAAAAAGACTATTTATAAATTCATTAAAATTTAAAAAATTACTTTCTAAAAATCTATAAGCACAATTATTATTATTAATTTCAAGAAGAATTTCCATTGTTTCTTTAATAAAATTTAGATCATTTTCTTTAGCTAATTGTTTACTTTCTTTATATGCAGTTATGTATGTTTTTTTAACTATTGATGCAGGAAATCCATTTTCAAGTATAAATAATTCTATAAAATTTTTCACATTATAACTCCAATTTTTTAAAATAATAAAAAATTTTCTTTTACTTTTTATTATTTATATTGTTTTATTAGTATCTAACAAAATATTAATTTTTGTTTTAATTTCTGTTTGACTTAGTTCCTTTTGTATTTGTTTATTAGTTGAATATTTTGCTTGAGATTCTAATATTTCTTTTATTAATCTTTCATTTCTTTTATTTTGAGTAATAATTGTATAGGCTTTACATATCTCACAAAGTTCTTGTCTAGTCATAATAAATAAATCTTGTTTAGAATATATAGAAAGATTTTCTATATCTGGGATAGATCTATATACTACCTCATTACTTTCCATATTTTTTTTATTATAATCTAATAAACCATTAGGATTTGATATGGTTTTAATAAAAGGAATCAATGCCTGTTGAATTGTAGTAAAAGGTGTCCATTCTTTTCTTAAATTTATATTTGCTATTTGCATAAAATTATCTTTACTTGAATCTATTATTTTATATTGATGTATCATTCTAGCCATTAAGTATCTCCTGTTTTTAAATTATTTTATTAGTGTGAACTAAAATTTTTTTAAATTCTTACTACATATTTTGATCCAAAAGAAGTAAATACTTTAGTTTCAAAACAATTAATAGTTTCATTTATTTTCTGTATTTTTTCAATTGATATATTTCTAGAATATTGAAAACAATCTTTAAGTGCATCTCTAATCATATATTTCATTTCATATAATTTTTTAAAATTTTCAATATTTTCATGCTGTGGATATTTTGTTCTTAATAATTCAATTATTGTTCCTTCAATAATAATTATATTTCTTTTTGATAATTCTCTAAATCCTTCTACAGAATATTCAGAAAAATGATTGGTTTTACACATATGTCGAAATTCTGAAATAATTTCATAACTGCATATAGTTAAAAAATTTTCAAAGTTAGAAAAATAAGTTATATAAAGATTGTCATCAAGATTTGCTGAAGAAAGAATACCTATCATATTTTTTATTGCAATTACTTCTATAGTTTTAATATATTTTGAAAAATAATCTAATTGTTCTTTAAGAATAGAAGACTGTAATTCTTCTATTGCAGTAAGTATTTTCCCTTGTTCTAAGAGAAAATAAAAAGGATGATCTAACTCATTTTTATCAACTATTAAATTTGAAGAAGAAATTGGAGTATTTACATTTACTGTAAAACTATCCTTATCTTTATTTTTATCTTTATCTTTAATAATATTTTTAAAATTTTTAAAATATTGATAAACTGTATAAACTACTTTTACAAATGCAACAATAATTACGACTAAATAGGCACTCCACTGGCCAACTAATTCAAGGGTACTCTTTTCCATTTTAATTGAATCCTTATTTTAATTTTTTATTTGTCCAAAAAATTGAATTTAAAATAATTATGAAAAATAAAAAACTTTTTGTAAAAAAAGCAGTAACATATAAAAAAGTAACTAAAGATGATTTTTCTAAAACAAGATCATAAATATTGTATGTTACCCATGAAAATAAAACTAAAATAAAATAAAGTTCAACTAACAAAATACCTTGTAATATAATTCTACATTGGTAATAAAACTTTCCAATTTTAATAATATTTGATAATTTTTTTAATCTAAAAAAACAATAAACCCCTAAACTTATATTTACTGTAACTAATAACAAATTACTTGCTTCCCACCAATTCATTCTCTTTTCCCCCGTTCTTTTTTTTTAACTATTAACTATTATTTACCTATGTAAAAACTCCTATACTTAAATTTTTAAATTTTTAAAAAATATTATTTTTAGTGATGAATTTTCTTCTATTTTCTCCTATTTAATTATTAATAAAATTAATAATTTAGTTGTGAACTACCATGAAGCTAAAAACTTCATGGATTTTTTGCAATCTTCTTTTAAAAAAGATAGCAATCTATTTTATTTTTTCAATAATTTCAGCTTTTAATGCTCCATCTACATTTTTAAAAACTTCAATACATTTCAAAATATAGAACGATTCATCAGGAGTTAAAAAACATAATTCAATTACATCTTGTTTTGCCCTATTATAATCAAGATATACTTTTTTAGAAGAGCTTCTTTTTCCTTTAGTTGCATCTCCTTTATGAATCATCCAATATTCTCTAGCACCTATTTTAGAATTTTTAAGTGCATAATTATCACATATTGTATCTCTCATCTTATAAATCCTTAATTAAAAATTATTTTTTAATCTGTATTAAAAATGTAAACAATTTTTTCATTTTTTTTGTAAACTAGTCCAAATCTATTATCTACCTGAATTTCTTTCAATGTTTTTTTTCAATATTTTCTATTATTTGTTAGTGTAATTGTGAAAATACTCAAAATCCATCAGCTACATTCCATCCATTTGTTAGATATTTATCTTTTATAATTAAAAATTCATCATCTTTATCATTAAAAAAATTCTGTATAATAAGTAATTTTAATTTATTTAATATGTAGAATGAATTAAGTAAGTTTATCATTAAATAACATATAGTATTATAATTATTATATAATATATGATTTTTATTATTAAATAAATCAAATTGTTTACAAAAATTATTTTCTGAATTTAAAGTATTAAAATACCAACCTCTAGTATTTGATTTAAATTGAGTAAATAAATTACTTTTATTAAGTATATCTTTAATTATTCCATAACAATCAAATGATTGTATTTCTAAGTAATGTTCTTTTAATTTATTAGCAAAATAACTTGAAAATTGTTTTCCTATAAGATACTTATTTTTTTTATTATTAAGAGTTATTCTATTATTTTGAGTATCATATAATATAGCTCCAAATAATTCTAATAAAATTATTTTAAATTTTTGTTGATTAAGTTTTGTTATTTTTTTTTCACAATTTAAAATAATTTTATTTATAAATGATTCATCTTCTAATACATTTTTTATATTAAGAGGTAATTTATTTATATTTGATATAAATTTTTCTGGTTTAGTTGTGATTGATTCTTGATAATAAATAGTACTTTTATTATATATATTTTCTATATTTTTTAAAAGTATTTTATCATTCCATTTTTTTAAATCATCACTCCCTTGATCTAATGTTCTAATAATATGAAGAATTTCATCATAATTCCAATTATTAAATTTTCCAATTCTACAGATTTCTAACATAGGATTATGTCTATTTTTATATGATATATATATATTTGTTGTAGCTAGAAATTCTTCTGAAGTGATGTGTTTAATTTTAGATTTTTTCTTTCTTCCATAAAGAGTAGAAGTAATAGATATAATTTTTTCATTTTGTTTGGTATTTAAATTAAATCCAATTTGTTCTTTATATTTTTTATTTATATTTTTGATAGAATCTTGAATAGATAATATTTCTATTTCTTCTGTACATGGTTCATAGTGATAACTAAAAGGAAATCTCATTTTGAGATGTAAATCAATACAAGATAAATTTTTTTCTTTTTTTAATTTATTTAAATATTCTTTACGTTCTATATAAGAATATTTTTTATCTAATTTAATATAAAGATGAAAACTTCCTTCATGGGATATTTCAAGATACAAATAATCATTAAAATGTTTTAATAAGATTAAAAGTTCATTATATGTTTGTAATGTGTTTTTTTTATGACAATCTATATCTATAATTATTATATCAGAAATATTTTTAATATAAGAACCACACATGTCTTTTTCTATATAATGAGCTCCTATTTTATTTTCTTTAGAGGATATCCAATTAGATTTTTTAGGAAAAGCTTTTTTACTTTCAAGAGGAAAACAATGTCGTATTATATGTTCAGATAATTTATATTCACTATTAATTGATTCATATAGTTTTAATTTATAATTCCATATTTGAGTAGTATATTGTTTATTTATAGTAGTTTGCCATAATAAAATATCTCTATTTATAGTTGAATAGATAAATTCTCCATTAAGATCATAACCTAAAATATTGAAGATATTTTCAAATTGTTTAGTAAATTGATAATTTAAAAAAATATCTTTTTGTATATCTTTTAGTATATTAGATATTTCAATATCTTTACTTCTATTTGTTGTAAAATATAATCTTTGATTCATTAAATAAAAGTTGCAAAATATTTTTTTAATGCATTCTCAAGTTTATATTTAAGAATCGGTTTTATATTGGAAGATCCTTGAATTAAAATAGTCCCGTTTTTATAGAAATTTATATTCCCACCAAATTTAAAAATTATTTGATTAAATAATCCATCATTGGATTTTCTCCATGAACCAGTTAATCCTTTTTTTGTAAGAAATGGTTTTAATAAGTTTAAATCACCAAAAAATTTAGTGTCCTTTTTTTCTATAGAGATTTTAGATATTAATTTTTCTGCTTCGGGTTGATTAACTCTTAATAAAAAAAGAGCTATTTCTTCTAAAGACATTTTAGATAATTCATTTATTAGATTTTGTAATAATTCATTAGACACAAAAACCTCCGATGTTATTCAGAGGTTTTTGTTATATAATATTCTATTGCCTACACAGCAAGTAGCCTTGGAGAAACTTGTTTTTTACAATAGAATAAATATTCTTTTTAAATTAGTAATCTATTGCTAATCTCACGTTCCAAGGCGTTTAGATTCTGTGTAAACAGAGAAAATTATATCCTCTGATTATTTATTAGTATAAGTGATTTTTAAAAAAAATGACACTTTTATTGTTTTTATATATTTTTATCTATTATTTTACAACTTTTTTTATAAAATTTCACTTTTTTCTTCCTTTTTATAGTTAAAAACAAGAAAAGATTCTTCTATGATGCTTTTTAACATTTTCATCATTTCATTTTCTGGTAGATCTTCTCTTTCTGTTCTCCATTTTTTGATTTCTTTAATATAGATAAAACCAAATAATAGGAATAGTCTATATGCATTTACTTTATCATAAAATGGTTTATTTTGTTCTGTGAAGAATTCATCAATATCTCTATAATAAAGATAAGCTCCAAAATTTTGTGTTTCATGTGAAAGATTTTGTATTTGTTTATCATACTCTTTTTTAGATCGTATTTGTAAACGATTTTTTTGTTTTTTATTATTTTTTATTGTTTTCATTAAGTTCTCCTTTTAATAATTTTAACATTTCAAAATTAAGAATTATTTAATATTTTTTATTTTTTTTTATATAAATAATAAACTAATTTATAAATACAATTAGTTTATTAATATAATTAAATATTAGTAAGTTATTACGAAGCTAAAAATTTTGTAGATTTCTTGCAACTTTTATTAAAAATTATTTATAAAACTGCCGTAAAAATACACCCTCTTTAGAATTGTGTTAAGTTCACTCCATTGCGTCAATCCAAATTTCGATATATTTATTTTTTAGATCTTTTCTAAATAAATCTGCATAATTTTTTGGAAGATTATTTATAACAATAAGTTCCTGAATGTCTCCAAAATCTTTCATTCTTCCTTTACCATAAGTACCAGAACATAATTTATATTGAATTAAATTTTCTAAAGTAAGTTTAGGAATAGTATTTTTTATCTTATCTATTTCATAAGGTTCTTTATACTCAATTCCTTTAGTCATATCTCCTGCTCGATCACCACTATATATTACATCTATTTGTGTTTTTGGGTTGTTCCAATAAAAAGATTTTTGAGCATCTTTAAATTTTCTTTTTAAATAAGTTCCAGTTAGCATTAAAAATTTTTCTTTATCTTTTTTTGATATGAGAATATCGATATCCTCTGTAGTTCTATTATATCCATATTCTGGAAGTATCGCCCCACCTATAAAACAAAAATCTATTTTATTTTGTTTTAAAACTTTAGTAATAATCTTCATTGTATCTTCTTGATTATTTACAAAAGTTTCCATAAATTGTGATTTATATCTTTTCATTAAGTTCTCCTTTTAATAAATAAAATATAAAAATAAATTAAAAAATTAAACTATTTTTTAAAAATTATAATTTATAGTTTAATTTTTTTTAACTGTTTTATATAATATTCATATATTATGATTGGGATTATACTAGTTGTTCTGTTTGTTGTGGAGGATGCATATGAGTTATATTGTAGATAAAGATTATATTTACAATGGATTAAGATGTGTAATTATTTCTGTTGATTGGGGACAAAAACATCATTGTGGATATGTAGGAGTTTCTAAAGATTTAATACTATATGGAATTAAGTATGATGAAGAAGCAGAAATCTTACAAAATCCAATATTATTAGAAACATTAAAAAAATCTACTCCAGATAAAAGAGGAATACTATCCTATGCTTTTTGGGAAGGTGAGAAAATACAATTACAAATATTATTTAATGTTCATGGATCATTAACTTTTTCTGATGGTGGTGATAAACTAAACTATCCTATAGAATCCAATCTTTGGTGGTTTGGATTTGATTGTGCTCATGCTGGAGATACTAAAGATATTTGTAATTTAGATTATTGTGTTGCAGAATGTAATTCTTTAGTTGATCAAATATTAGAAGTAGAAAAATTTATAGGAGAAAAAGGGGGTATAATATGTGATGATAGAAAGTTATAAAAAAAATTAAGATCTACTAATAGAAAAGTTACCATGTGTAACATCTATAAGATTTAGTCTCAAATTGAGACATTAAAAAAAAGAGGTAAAAAGATGACTGAACAAAACATGACTCAAATCGATGATGTATTTGCACAAGCGCTCGCAAAAAGAAAAGTACAAGCAGCAGAACAAGAAGCAGTAAAAACTAATAGTAATTGGGCTGGGGTAGAATATGAAGATATTGAAATAACTGGTCTTATTGCTCATCAAGAAATTGTAGGAAGAATAATAGGTAATCCTATTGAACAACGTAAACTTTCAACTGATCCTAAGTTAGTTCTTCAATCTTCTATTGTAAAACCAGATAAAAAAGGTTATATTAAAGTTAATTGGCCAATAGTTGAAAAAAATGGTAAATATTTACCAGATCCAAATTGGATTCTTACAAAATTTTATGATAAAATAAATGAAGGTAAATGGATTAAATTTTCTGATGGTATTCTTAAAGATGAAAAAGGAAATATATATCCAGTAGATCATCTTAATATTAAAGGAAAAAATGGAGAATGGGTCAAATCTAATATTCGTACAAAAATATTTGAAGAAGTGGAAACAAACTGTAAAATAGGAGAAAAATATCCTAAATCTTTTTATCCATCTAAAAGAGTAGTATGTAATTGGATTGATAGACATGATACTTGGTGTAAAGAAAATAAACATGCAAAAATACTTTCTGCTAAAAAAGCCCCATTTGAGATTCTTCAAGTTGATGGATCTAAAAAAGTAATTTATTTTACAGATACTGGAATTCCTTCAACGCTATATGATAAAATTTTTGAACATTGTTCTGCTATAGGAACTATGGACATTGATCTTGTTATTACAAAAATTGAGAAAGATTATAAAGTTTTCGACATTACTGATTATCCTAAATATATATTAGAAGCTTCTAATAGTATTGGAGTAAAAACAAGAATATCGGAAGAAGAAAAACAATATACTCTTTATGATTTAGATAAGTTGTATAGAGTGTCTTCTTATAGAAAACTTAAAAAACATCTTACTCCTTTATTCAAACTTTGTGATGTAGAACTTGGAACTTCATTTGAAAAAGAACTTGAGGAACTTTGTAAAATTGAAGAGGTTGAATCAGCAAAAGATCAAGAATACTATTACATTAATGAAGTTGATAATTCTCACGGTATTACTTCTAAAGAGGATCTTCATGAACTTATAGAAAGTGATACAAATATCAAAGAAGTAAGTAAAGGTGGTTATGATATTTTTGTAGCTAAACAATCTAATACATTTATTCCTCCAGTAGAAGAACAAAAGACAGAAGCAAAAAGAAGAGAAGTAAAAACAGAATCAGTAAATTCTGATATTGAATCTTTATGTAAAATTAATTTTCTAAATTGGGAAAAACTTTCAGATGAAGATAAAAATTTCATGGTAGGATTTATTACTAAATTTGAGGGAACTATACCTTCTTATAAAGATAGTACTCCTCTTGGATGTTCAGATGAAAGTTGCTTCTTTAAAAATACCCATATTGTAACAATGGTACCAGTTGAAGTTAATACTTGTCCAGTATGTGGTAAATTTTTAAGCTAAGATTTAATTAACTATAACTTCCATTCTTAAACTTTAAGAATGGAAGTTTAATTTTTTATATATTATAAATAAGAAAATTAAAAGGAGGAGAAAATAAAAATGGATTTAAAATTAATATTGGAAAATCATTTAAAATGGAGTAAAAATGAAATAGGTGGAATAAAAGCAAATCTTTCTGGAGTAGATCTTTCTGGAGTAGATCTTTCTGGAGTAGATTTTTCTGGAGTAGATTTTTTTGAAGTAGATTTTTCTGGAGCAAATCTTTTTGGAGCAAATTTTTTTAGAGCAAATCTTTTTGGAGCAAATTTTTCTGAAGCAAATCTTTCTAGAGCAAATCTTTCTGGAGTGAATTTTTTTAGAGCAAATCTTTTTGGAGCGAATCTTTCTGGAGCAAATCTTTTTGGAGCAAATTTTTCTGAAGCAAATCTTTCTGGAGTGAATTTTTTTAGAACAAATCTTTTTGGAGCAAATTTTTCTGAAGCAAATTTTTCTGAAGCTGATCAAAAATTAAATGAATTATTAATATCTCATACTTCTATATGTGCAGAAGGAGATATAATAGGTTATAAGAAATGTAGAGATGATATTATAGTTAAATTAAAAATTCATGCTGAATCTAAAAGAAGTAATTCTACTAGTAGAAAATGTAGAGCAGAATTTGTAGAAGTATTAGAAATATATGAAGCAAAAGAAGCAAGATCTCAACACAATTCTTCTATTGTATATAGAGTTGGTGAATTTATTACTGTAGATAAGTTTGATGAAAATAGATGGGAAAAGTGTTCTTCTGGAATACATTTTTTTATAACTAAATTAGAAGCAGAAAATTATTAAAAGGAGAAAAAAATGAAAACCATAAAAGAAATTGAGGAAAGATTAGAACTTTATAAAACTGCCATAAAAATACACCCTCTTTAGAGGTGTGTATATAAGGCGAAGTAATTTAAGTTTTTTTAAAAAAATGTTAAAATTTAAGAAAAATTTGTTTATTTTTATAAATAATTGGTTAATATATAAATATGATACAGAAAGGTTATAAATATCGCATTTACCCCAACAAAGAACAGAAAGTGTTTTTAGCTAAACACTTTGGTTCTACACGTTTCTTATATAATTGGGGTCTTGACGCTAAAACTAAACATTATACTAATACCAAGAAAAGTATATCATGGATTGAA
>Ga0315290_10000319_pt1 | contig 30581 bp, 26 predicted proteins | sample YL17G12_0_MG_FD_203627 | JGI IMG/M metagenome (GOLD analysis project Ga0315290, IMG submission 203627) | Sediment microbial communities from Yellowstone Lake, YNP, Wyoming, USA - YL17G12_0 | ecosystem: Environmental > Aquatic > Freshwater > Lake > Sediment | place: USA: Wyoming | collected... | reverse complement strand
TTTTTTTTTTTTTTGAAAAACCCATAACTTATTTATATGTTGTTATGTTCATTTCAATGCGGTGTCATTCCTGTAATAATTCAGTAAAGTCACCCACAACGAGGGGACAAATGGTATGACAGCAATGGAAAATCCTAGCAGTCTGTGGAACAGCATTCAAGCATGGCTCTTGCCGCCTTCGCCGAAGATGAACTGCCGCAACGCATTCAAGAAGCCATGATCAAAAAGCACTACGGCGACAAGATAGCCGGACATATCAGCCGAGACGGGACGGCGATTCACGGACGCGAAGGAAGAGAAGGAAGAGAAGGAAGAGAAGGAAGAGGGGAAATTTTAACCGTGGATTTGCGCGGATTTTTATAGGTAGTATACCAAGGGGGAAGCAGAAAAGTACCCTGTCCCCTTTTCCCCTTCGCCGTCACTGTAAAACACCTGCCGCCGCTGATTGCCGCGGTTCATGACATGATAACAGGCGTCCTCATATTCAATCCGAAGCGGTCGAGACATTTTTTAGCTCCAAAATAATCGCAAAAAGCGAAATCCTGATTAAAAAACAGACTATATCCGCATAAATAACGACAAATCGCCAATTCGTCAACTAAAAATGTTGCAAATTTTAGAAACTGTGTAATGTGTAGGTGTGACCCCTATATTAGCCTTTAGCATAATGCCTTTATAAATACTCCAGTGAAAAATATTGAAACATATTTTGGAGTAACTATTAGCATTTTACAATTTGCTCGGACATCGCTGAATCAATAATATCTTTAACTTTCTGACCTAACTCACGTTGTTTTCTCTTGGATTGTTCATATTTCCCATGGTCCAGTTCTATCGCCGGAGCCACATATGAAACAATAATCAAGCCGGCATGGTCCTGCATGGCCTCAAAAAGTTCATGGTAGTAGCTTTTAAGTCTTAAATCACTGGGTACGAAATCACAAGCCATGTAGGCGATCCCTTTTTTGCTGAGAGCGTTTTTCATTTTCACTGCGGCTTCGATATTATCCAGGTGCAAATTGTTGATACAGGTCAAGCCTTTGGTGTTACAATAATTCTCAATGTTCTGCGTTGAATCACCACAATAGTGAATGCAGCCGCCGCCAAAGGCTTGCAATACTTTTGAATTATACGGAACAACAAACTCCTTGAAAATCTCCGCTGAAACGATCACGGAATCATCATCGGCTATCCAGACACCACCAAAACCGTCCGGCACCCTGACACTTAACGGGTAATTACATCCGTCCATTGGAGCTCCAACACGATCTTTCTGAAACTTGATCCATTGTATCAGCCCTTCAGTCACAAGCTCCATAAATTCATGCATCTGACGCGGATAGTCATGTATCCAATAGCAAAAGTTTTCATACCCGATGATGCTCAAAGCTGATGTCAATGGTCCCTGGCAGTCTGTTATACTGACAGGCAGGTCGCAATGCTGCTTATAATAATCCAAGGACTGCAGTATCATCGGCATAATGCCATCTTTTTCAGGATCGGGAAGCTTCAGCTTCTTGAGGTCATCGATATGTTTTATCTGGCTCATCGCCACTGCCGGATCAGCTTTATAGTTAAAGCGGATCTCGGTTCCAAAGCCTGATGCTAATACGCCGGTTCCAAACCATGGATGTAAAAATCCCTGGTAACAATCATCAGTATAATGTTCATAATGGTTTTTGATCTTGGCAAGTTGATAATTCATCGAAACTGACGGATCGTCGCTATAATAATCCTCTGGAATATCCGCCTGAAGATCACCAAAGGTCCAGTAGTTACAGTCATTGATTATTACTGGAGCTTTTGTATTCTTGAACTCAAAAGCTTCTCTCAGCTTTGATTGGCTCCACGCATCTCGTTTTTCATAAGACTGCTTTAGCTTGATCATACCAACAACCTTTCTTGTTTTTCAATTCCATATACATTGGCAATCTCTTCTTTAGCAATGCTGCACCATTCAACTATATTGGAGGGTTTTCCGCCTAATGTATGGTTGTCTTTCATTATAATTTCTACAATACAGCCTTTTGTTACTTCCAAATCATGCCGAATCTGTTTTCTTATCGCTACACGATCAATATTGGGGCTCGAAATCAGTGACGGAGCAGGCTTCATTGAAAAGATATAATCAGTTCCAAGATATTCAGCCATCTTTTCATAATCAGCCCATGGAGAACAGGAAACACGCCTGAGATTAGAGTGCTGTTTCACATATTGCCATCGCGGATCAATCGGTTCACAGCAACCGTAACAGTTTAAGCCGAATCTATCGAGATGAGGCTTCTCAAACGGAAAAACGAATTCACCATACATGTCAGGAGAAACACTTACGGTTTCCTGGCTTTCTGCAAATCCCCACAAGTTATGACATTTGATTCCGCCTGAAATTAAACCTGGTAATTCGTCGGTATTGCCCAAACCACCCGAACCAACATATGAAGTATCAGAATTTAAAGCAAGAAGCCCAGCAGTCTCCAAGTAATCAAGTTTACTTTGGTGCCCTTTCATAATGATATTAAAGAGTGCCTTAATATTATCCGGCTGCTCAATGAAATCCATGTAAATATTTGTAAGACCCCTAAGCATTACAGCTGGGAGTGTTATACCAAGAGACCACCACCAGCATCCTTTAAGTTCCACTTTAAGGATATCACCAAACACTTCTTTGGCCAGTTTAAGGCAGGCATTTGTTGTCTTGTAGTCTATTTCAAAATCAGGTGAATGAAGCTTTGGAAGGTCCCTATCGTAATCCTTAACCGGCGAATCCCAAACCTTGGAACCGTTGACAAAATCACTACAGGTGAATACTACATCAAGTCCCCAGTCGTCAGGCAAAACAGTGAAAGGAACATTAAAAACAGCTTCTATAGGCTTGTCATCCTGTATGAAGATACCCTGAAAGATCTCCTTGCGTAAGTCCATCTCCCATCGTCTTGCCAGAGTGCCCTTGCATTGCATCTGATCTTCAGTGATTATTTCATTCCAGCCGTTCTCTGGATCACAAAATATTAACGGCCTAACTGATTTGAGCATATTATGAGATTTCCAGAGATTACGCTTTTTTCCCATCTCCGGTAAATATGCTAACTCAGCTACTTGCTTTGCCAATTCCTTCAAAACCTTACCATCTTCACCACTGATAAAAGCATCTTGGAAAACCAAACCTGTGTTTATCTTGCCAAGAGCAGTTTGATCGAGACTTGTAGAGGCCCCTTTACCGTAAATTACGTCAATCGCTTCTGAATCAAAAGAGTCCTTATTAGATTCCATAATTAAGTTTGATATATTAAACATCTGTTGTCTTTTCTATAGTATTTTCAATATTGTCTCTTTTACAAAGTAATCAAGCTGAATTAGCCCGGATCTGAATTTTTGATCGATACTCTTGGGGACAAACACCTTTGATCTTTTGAGCCACTTGCAAAACCTTCCGAAACGCGGCGGAACCGTTCTACCGCTGACCTTTCGGAAAACAACATAATTCTGTTTCTACCGTAGCGGAAATTACTGCTCTTGTCAAGTTCAAAATTCGTTTTTTTTTTTTTGAAAAACCCGTAACTTATTTACTTATATGTTGTTATGTTCATTTCAATGCGGTATCATTCCTGTAATAATCAGTAAAGTCACCCACAACGAGGAGACAAATGGTATGACAGCAATGGAAAATCCTGGCAGTCTGTGGAACAGCATTCAAGCATGGCTCTTTCCGATGTTAGAAGACGAGTTGGGCGAACTCGATGAGAAGCACCGGGAATTCGTCGCCATCTGCGAGACCTGCTCGCCGCGGGCCCACATGAAGTCCTACCGTTGGGTGGGCAACGGCTGTCCGCCCGCCAGTCGCCTGGCCTTGTGCAAAGCCTTCATCGCCAAAGCCGTCTGGGATTTTCCCACCACCCGCGACCTGATTGGCGCGAATCAGGTTGGAAAATAGGGACATGAATAACTATTGAACCCCTACGGGGTTCTGGAAAGTGTTGGATGGATGTTGGCCACGGGTTTCGGCCTGGCGGCCTACACCCGCGGCTATGCATATTCGACCGCTACGCGGTCGGAAGAGGTGCGTGGGCGAAGAGGACGAACACGGACGGGCAAGGACGGCGAGCGGGGGTGACAGAAGGGGAGCAGGGCGGCGCTTCGCTTGGGCTGGTCTGGTCTATTTTGCCCTTGCAGAAAAACGTAAGGTCTTTAAGTTGGCGGGGCTTGATATTACGCGTTGTGGGAGAATTAAAGTGCTAGAAGGTATCAAGCCAGTGTTGGGCTAAATCGGCGAAGTCGCCTAAGTCCACCCTGCCGCTTTGGTTTATGTCACAACTGTTACACCAGTTGCCGATGCTGTCACACGGTTCGTTGAGCCAATGCGCGGCGAGAAAGGCTAAATCCGACGGATCCACTTTGCAGTCGCCCGTCAAGTCGCCGATGGGTTTGGGTTGCGGCGGTAAAACCATCTGCGTCTGAGCCATTACCGTCGGTGGACATTTGTCGTTGCTGTTCCACAGATCATATATCTCATCACCGAGCGTGTTGGTGATGTTTTCGTCGCGGAGGAACTCTACGAACTCTTTACTGGTGCTCTGATAGTATAAAGTCACCTCGACCGAGTCAGCCCGGCATGGAATAGCATAGTAAGTATCGTCCCAGTATTGACCGTCGGTGTAACTGTGGTTCACGGGAGAACCGCCAAAATCGGCATAGGCGGCGTTTGTAAATCCGCGTGGCGGTATTCTGTTATCCTTGAAAACCTTGTTGTTGAGAACAAAGTGGAATGAAGGACCTTCGGCTACGCCAACCAGCGGGGCCGTTATCGAGTCCAGTCCCGGCTCGATATCGTAAATCTTGAGCTGTGGATCATGGTCAAGAATTCCGGTGTCAGAATCGTAGGCGCCGGATTGGGATACCAGCAACATGCTGTCATCGTAAAACTTTACATTGAGCCAAATACGCCGTCCTTCAGGATAACCGGTCGGGAGTTTGTGGCCGGTGTTGTTGGTGACGGTAACCTTGAGATTACCGCTATCGAGAGTCACCGCGAGGTCAGCGGCGTTTTGCAGCATATATTGAGCCCGGTCGATCGCGGCCTGCATAGCTGAGGCGTCAACATCATCGGGAAACAGATTGCTGAGCAATCCGGGCAGCCAGGTGCTGCCGCCCGTCATATCGTGCAAAGGAAGGTCGTCACGAACCGGGGGTGAACCAAAATTGCAACCCTGACCTGTTACATCCCGCATGTGGCAATCCTGGCAGGTGGCGACATAGTCTTTGTTACCGCCAAACTGCGGTGCGTACACGCCCGCGGGTGTGTTGTAGGCACTGTAAAACCATTCGCGGTAAGTACGCTCGACAGGAAGCAGAGTGCGCGAGGAAAAGTCGGTTGCGGTAGTGTCAAAAGCGTTGGGTACATAATTTCCATTGCCATCCTTTTCAAATGCCGGATTACTCACGTCGTGACAGGTACCGCACAGGGCTGCTTCCCGATGGAAAGGCGAAACGAGGACGGGATGTCCGGTGTCGGCGTTGAGAAAAGGTCCACGCCGTGCACCGGTAGGATCTATCGTAGCCATGCCGTTTGCAAAAACTGTTGCCGGGAAACTAATCGCGGCGAGTATTGCCTGGTCCAGTGCGGGGTTCTCGGCCGGGTCGAAAATCGGGTCAACCAGACGGTGGCATAAATCACAGGCAACACCGCTCATATCAGTAGAGAGCATTCGGCTGCCGTCGGTAGGGACTGATCGGCCCTGCAACCAGCCCCGTGGAAGATGACAACGCAGACACAGATCACCGGAGTCGGGAGCGTCCTGATTGGCGATGACCATGTTGGCCTTGAACAGAAGATCACGCGAGGCCTGAGCCATCATGCTTCCGTGCCAGTTGCGGTAAGGTTCGACGGTGGGATCGTAGTTTCCATGACACACGGCGCAGGCTTGGGGAGGATTGAGTATGCCTGCCTCGAACGGTTGACTGCCCGGTTGATCAAAATCACGTAGTGTAGTAGGAACGATCCCGCCGGGTGGGGAACTAATAGTGAATACACTGTCGCTGCCATCCTGAGCGGTATTAAAAGCGTTGTCGGTGGCAACCACACGGAATAACGCCGATACTGTCGGCCGATTGGCGGGAAACCAATTGTAACTGCCGCTATTGGTAAGTCCCAGTCCAATTGGCTGATAGGTTGCGCCACCATCTAAAGAAACATACAAATCGATCCCAGCGATTCCGCCGGCGTCGCCGGCAATCCATTGCACTGTAGTACCACTGTTAGCTACGTAGTTCTCGCCACCATTAGGCACAATGACCGTGATGTCTGGCGGTGTAGTGTCACTGCCTGTGCTCGGCACCAAATGGAATCGAATATCGGCGGTGTCAACGTTTGAGACAGAGCTCATGTTCACCGGCGTAAGGCCCGGAAATGTCGGCGTATTCGCAAACGTCGCCAGATCGGTAATCTCCTGATCATTGGTGAATCCGTCTGCGTCCGAGTCGAAGCCGCCGAGGCCGAGGATGGCTTCCTTTGAGCGGTCTGTCGCCTCAACCGCCTGCCCATAAGGGTTTTTCGGCCCACTGCCGCCAAAATCGTAATGGCAAACGCCGCAATGGCCGAGGTGGCTGGGCACATCGTCCAGGACCGAGCCTTTAGCGGTGGGATATGCCTGGAAGAAGGCCTTACGGTAGGGGTTCCTTGCGGAAACGTATTCTGGCAGGGTGGATACGGCAATCACAACAAATACTATTATCTTACGAGAAATAACTCTTTTTGCAGCATTGACTTGTGTCATTTTTACACCTCCCGACCTGCTATGGGTAATGAGTTTTCCAGCCAACCGAAAGCCCTTCGGACCAAACCAAAAGGCTTTAACAAAGCATCAAAACCATCCTAAGAGTAACCGATATCTCAGGTTGCATACACGGGCATCACAACATGTTTGTCAGTAATGACAGACAACTGGGCATATTGTAGGCAGGCAAATGGATTTTTTCAAGTTTTTGCATCAGGTGGTTGCAATCCTGCAAAGTCACTTGCGTGATTTTCCATTACGTAGCATCTAAAAAGCAGGATTGACTTTGTTAGATAGAGTGGTTATTCTGCTGGAAATGAGGCTCAGCGGCGTGGCTGAGTTTATACCCAATGGGTATGATAATTCCCTGGCATGGCATGAGAAAAGGAACATGAGAAAAGGAAATTATTATGAATTATTCATTTAGCAGACGGCGTTTCTTGCAGAGTGCGGTTGCGGGGACATTATATTCTATTATGCCGGGCAAGGTGCTTGGGGCCAATGAAAAGGTCAACCTGGCGTGTATTGGGGTGGGAGGGCAGGGCGGCGGGATCGCGGGCTGGCTGCACAATACGGGGCTGGCGAATGTTGTTGCTTTGTGTGATGTTGACATGGGAGGCGAGCATACGCAGCAACTCGAAAATAAATTCGCCGGGGCGCCAAAATTCAAAGATTTCAGAAAAATGTTCGATAAGATGGCCAACCAGATCGATGCTGTAACCGTCGGGGTTCCGGATCATTCGCATTTCCCGATCGCGATGCTGGCGATGTCGCTGGGCAAACATGTCTATGTTGAAAAACCACTGGCGCATACGTTCGAAGAAGTCGAGTTGATGATGGCTGCTGAAAAGAAATACAAAGTAGCCGCACAGATGGGTAATCAGGGACATTCAGGGAACAATCCTTTACAGTTTAAGGCATGGGTGGACGGGGGTATTATTAAGAATGTCAGACACGTCGATGCTTTCATGAACAGTCGGCGTCGATGGCATGGATGGGATATCAGCGGGTATCCGACGGGTGAGAAGATGCCCGATACTATGGATTGGGATACATGGATCGGGACAGCGCCATATCATGAATACAGCGGCAAGCTGGCGCCGGGTGACTGGCGGAGCTGGTATGATTATGGCAATGGCGCGTTTGGCGACTGGGGACCCCATACGCTGGATACTGTACATAGATACCTGCAGCTTGGTTTGCCGGAAGAAATAGAAGCGGTTAAGCTGATAGGACCTAACAAATTTATTTTCCCGCAGGGTTCGACAATATCGTTCAGGTTCCCCGCGCGAAATAATATGCCCGCTATGGATATTACGTGGTACGACGGTGTTAACAATCTGGCCCCGCGCCCGAAAGAACTCGAACCGGACAGAAAAATGGATCAGTGCGGCAAGATTATTTACAGTGACGAGCTGGTCTTTAAGGGCGGGACGCATGACAGTACTTTGCGTATCATTCCTGAGGAAAAAATGAAAGAGATGAACGATAAACTGCCGAAGATAACAGAAAAACATTCGGACCATGCGACGAATTTCCTGCTGGCATGCAAGGGCGAGGAAAAAACCCGCTCGTCGTTCGATGTGTCCGGTCCGCTTACGCAGGTGTTTTTGTTGGGAGTTATCGCACAGCGTCTGGGTGGCAAACTTATTTTTGATCGTAAAACCAAACAGATAACCAACAACAAGATCGCTAACCAATTGTTGACCGGTCCTGAGCCAAGAAAAGGCTGGGAAGAATTTTACAAATTGTAACGGGACTTTTGTAAACCCCTGGTTACGCAGCCTTTTCCAGGCATTTGTGATGTGGATATATAAAGGGCAGAGTTTATGGCATATTCGATCGGTCTGGATTATGGTACCAATTCTGTAAGGTGCCTGATAGTCGATGTGGCAAACGGCAATGAGCTGGCAAGTAACGTTTATGAATACGAAACGGGCGAGGCTGGGATCATTCTTGACCCGGCGGACCATAACCTCGCAAGGCAAAGTCCGGCTGATTATCTCAAGGGCATCGAAATTACCGTCAAAGAGGCGATAAGCCAGGCTCGCAAAGCTGATAAGGACTTTGACGCCGGTGATATAACAGGTATCGGTATCGATACTACCGGCTCGACACCAATACCTGTCGATGAGAACGGCAGGCCGTTAGCGATGCTCGATGAGTTTAGGGACAATCCCAATGCCCAGGCGTGGCTATGGAAGGATCATACCGGCCACGCGGAGGCGGGGCAAATCACAGAACTGGCTAAAAAGGAGCGTCCTGAATATTTGGCTAAATGCGGTGGAACTTATTCGTCCGAATGGTTCTTCAGCAAAGTCCTGCATTGCCTTAGAGTTGACCCGGCTGTTTTCGATGCGGCTCATACCTGGGTCGAACACGTGGATTATATGACTGCTCTTCTTACGGGGACTGTCGCCCCTGGTAAGATTAAACGCTGCAGATGCGCGGCCGGTCATAAGGCAATGTTCAATGACAAATGGGGCGGCTATCCGGATAAGGATTTTCTCGGTAAGCTGGACCCCAAAATGGTTAAGCTTGGCGGCACATTGAGTGATAAGACTTATGCCGTCGATACCACGGCGGGCAATCTTACAAAAGAATGGGCTGATAAACTCGGCATACCAGAAGGGATTCCTGTGGCAATGGGAGCGTTTGACGCTCATCTTGGGGCGGTTGGCGCAGGCATAAAAGAAGGCACTTTAGTGAAAATCATCGGCACAAGTACGTGCGATATGGTTGTTTCGCCGGATATTACCGATCTGGCGGATATACCGGGGATATGCGGCATCGTTGACAGCTCTATACTGCCGTGGTTTTTCGGGCTGGAAGCGGGCCAATCGGCGGTCGGCGATATTTTAAACTGGTTTATTAATTACATTCAGCCTGGCGGACAATCAGCAGGTTCCCATGAAGCACTAACCGAAAAAGCCGCGATGCTTGCGCCAGGCCGGTCGGGCCTTTTAGGGCTCGACTGGAATAATGGAAACAGGACGATACTTGTCGATCAAAGACTCACCGGTCTGCTTATAGGCCAAACCCTGCATACCAGGGGTGAGGAGATATACAGGGCGTTGATTGAAGCAACCGCTTTTGGCGCTCTTACCATAATCAATAGGTTCGAAGAATATGGCGTGCGTATTAAAGAAGTTGTCAACTGTGGCGGCATTGCCGAAAAGAATCCACTGCTTATGCAGATTTACGCTGATGTGACCGGCAGGGAAATGAAGATTTCACGATCCGCTCAGACCTGCGCCTTAGGTTCGGCCATAACAGCGGCAGTGGCGGCAGGTAAAGCTAAAGGCGGCTACGATAACTTTTCGGACGCTCAAGAGGCGATGTGCGGAATAAAAAGCAAGACATACAAGCCCATTCCTGAAAACCACAAGGTCTATCAGCAGCTTTATAAACTTTACAAGCAGTTGCACGATGCGTTCGGCCGGCAAAGCTGGTCCGGCTCGATTGCTAATGTGATGAAACAGCTTTTGGAAATAAAAGAAAAGGCCAACGCATAAGATGTACGAAGAGCTTAAAAAAACAGTTTGTGATGCGAACATCGAGCTTAAAAAACAAGAGCTTGTAATCTACAGTTGGGGTAATGTAAGCGGCATAGACCGCCAGGCCGGCATTATTGTCATCAAACCCAGCGGAATTGCTTATGAGCGGCTTACCCCTGAAAAGATGGTGGTTCTTGACCTTGACGGTAATACGGTTGAAGGCGATCTTAATCCTTCATCGGATACGCCAACGCATCTTGAATTGTATAGGAATTTCGAAGATATCGGTGGCGTATGCCATACGCATTCGCCGAACGCTACAATATGGGCTCAGGCATGTCGGGAAATACCGTGCCTGGGAACAACGCATGCGGATTATTTCTACGGGCCGATACCTGTTACCGATGTCATGGTTGAAAATGAGATTCGCAATGACTATGAGTTTAACACCGGCAAAGTAATTGTGCGTCGATTGGCCGGTATTGATCCGATGCAAACCCCCGCGGTGCTGGTAGCCGGGCATGGTCCGTTTACGTGGGGCGCTACGGCTACGGATGCCGTGGAAAACGCGGTTGTCCTGGAGTACCTTGGGGGCATGGCACTTGGCACACTAACGGTCAATCCCCGGCAGAAAGAAATTTCAAAGGTGCTGTTGGACAAGCACTATCTGCGTAAACATGGCAAAAAAGCGTATTATGGCCAAAAAGAAGAACCGGCTTAACAACTAAATACAGGACAAACCTTATGAAGCTACAAAACTTTGAGCTAAAAAACGAAAAAATCCGCAATCGATTCGAGCAGATCAAAAAACAGCATCCGGAACAACTCAAGCAACGTTTGAATCTGTCCTGGAGCAACTGGGGTTTCGGTATGGAGTCCCTGGAGGTCAGCGTCAGGCGTTTGGCCGCGGCGGGTATCGAGTTTATCGAGCTGCACGGCAATCACTATGGCGCAAACCTGGGTTATAAGCCCGACCAGACATTGAAAATCGTACAAGACAATGGCGTCAAAGTGGCCGGCATCTGCGGTATGTTTTCGGCGGATAATGACCTGGCCAGCAATAGCGCGATTAAACGTCAAAATGCGATCGACTACATAAAACGTGAACTGGATTTTGCCTCAGCGGTGGGGGCGGGATATTTGCTGGTCGTACCGGGCGCGGTCGGCCGTCCCAATCCTTATGATGATATGGAATTCGAACGGTCGGTAGAAACTCTGCGGATCGTGGCTGACCAGTTCGTTTCCCATAACGTCAAAGCGGCAATCGAAGCGATTCGTTCAGCCGAGGTGAGCCTGTGCCACACCATCGCTGACCTGAAACGCTATATCGAAGCGGTGAACCATCCCGGCGTTAAACATATAAACGGCGATCTTTATCACATGCAGGTCGAAGAAAGCCATATCGCAACCGCTATTATCGAAGCCGGCTCGCAACTAACCAATCTTCACATGGCTGACAGTAACCGCTGTGCGCTTGGTGACGGCTCAATGGACCTTGACACACTGATGATGGCCCTGTATGTTATCGGCTATAACAGGCCCGGTTGTTATTGCACGCCTGAACCGTTAGGGCCGGGCGGCGACCCATACCCGGCCATGTATGGCAGACCGAACACAGAACTGCTCGACAAATTAGTGCAGAAGAGCGCGAAATATTTTAGAGAACGTGAAGGTGTTTTGCTGGATTAATTTGCCACAGGCAGAGTTGGATCGTTGTTGATTTATTTTTTATCCGAGAGGAACAAAATATGACCCCACAACAGAAGCACTCAACGGAAGATACGGAAAAAACAAGTAAGGTTTGTGAATATGAACGCGAGCCGGTTCCTAAAAACGCTCTTTTGGGCTTTAAGAGTTTTGTCGGTATGTATGCCGGTGAGCACTGTGCCGGGACGGAGTTGATGATAGGTCCGTTGTTCGTTGCCGCGGGGGTCAGTGCATACGATGTGGTCGTGGGCCTGATCGTGGGTAATGCCCTGGCGGTGCTGAGCTGGATATTTCTCTGCGCCCCGATTGCCACACGTATGCGTTTGACTTTATATTACCAGTTGGAAAAAATTTGCGGCCGAAAACTGGTGACACTTTACAATCTGGCCAACGGCGTAATGTTTTGTTTCCTGGCAGGCGCTATGGTTACGGTGTCGGCGACGGCTGTGGGAGTCTGGTTCGATTTCAAGATGCCGGGCTTAAATGACCTTTATCCGAACAGTGCCGGCTGGGTGCTGGCGGTACTGGTGCTGGGCGGATTAATTGCCGTTGTGGCCGCTTACGGCTATCAGACAGTAGCCAAGTTTGCCAATATCGCCTCTCCGTGGATGGTGCTGGTGTTCCTGGCATTCGGGTTCGTCGGTTTGCGCCAATTCATCGATGTGACCGGCCAGGAAGTCAATTCGCTGGGCGGACTGTGGGACCTGGCAAAAAATCAGATATGGAAGGGCGGCGCACCGCAGGAAGGGCAGGTGAAGTTTACGTTTTGGCATGTCACCTTCTTCGCGTGGTTCTGCAATATGGCGATGCACGTGGGGATGAGCGATTTGTCCGTCTTTCGCTATGCCCGCAAATCATGGTATGCTGTGGCATCTGCGGCAGGGATGTACGTGGGACATTTCATGGCCTGGCTGTGTGCCTCGATCCTCTACGCGTACCAACTGCACCTTGACCCCAGCGACACAGATGTTCTGCCCGGCCCGCTTGCTTATCGTGCTGCCGGTCTTGTGGGATTAGTCTGTGTGATTATCGCGGGCTGGACAACCGCCAATCCGACAATTTATCGGGCAGGTCTGGCGTTTCAGGCGATTGTCCCAAAAACCTCGCGATTTACCATAACACTAATTACCGGCGGCATAGCAACAATTGCAGGGCTGTTTCCGGCTGTCGCGATGAAACTGCTGGGATTTGTGGCGCTCTATGGTATGCTGCTGATGCCGATGGGAGCGGTAGTATTTGTCGATTTCTGGTTGATTCGAAAGTTCGGTTTGCAGAGCTACTATGCCGAGCTAAGCAAAAAAACCTTTAACTGGGCCGCCGGGATAGCCTGGCTTGGTACCCTGGGTATCTGCTGGTATCTGGTCAAGTACGCCGGCATCCAGATATTCTTTGTGAGTCTGCCGGGATGGTTTGTCGCGGCGGTATTGTATATCCTGGCAAGCAAAATATATCAAAAGAAATTTCGCCCCGGAGCGATGGTTTAACAGGAGAATAAATCATGATAAAACTTATTGCTAAAATCGTATCCCCCATAGCACTGATAGTGTTGATAGCACCATCGCTTCTATTTCTCAGCGGTCGCATGGAATTGGATCAGGTTAAATGGATAATGCTTATTGCGACTATCATCTGGTTTGTGGCGGCCAGCCTGTGGATGTGGGACAACGAGCCGAAAACCCAGGATGACAAGTGAGGATTTACCGACGTGTCAAACACACTCTGTCGGCTTTGTCTCAATGATAATTTGTTTCGCTTCATCGACACAGCCGTTCCTTTTGTCCATGGCGTCAAGTATTTTCATTTTGTGGCTTTCGCTTATCAACCCATGCAGTTTTTCTATAATCACGATTTTAGCTTTACAACTGAAGCACGGATTCTTTATCAAAGTCAGCAGCACATCCACCTTTGAACTTTCACTGATTAGTTTGAATACCGAGTTAATCAGATGAACCTGGGTAGCCGGGGCAAGGCACTTGCGATTGGCTATGGAATTCAGCCTGTCTCGCTTATGGGTATCACTTATTAATCGGTTTACGGCATCTATTTCAGCCATCGTTGCCGATTGGTCCTCGCGGCCGGTACATGGGGTGCGGTCATGAGGCTTATGGGTCTTCGTTGGCCGCCGAGATCCGCCCCCGACGGAAACAACACATCCAGTCGTAAAAATACATACAACCAACCCAGTCGCCAATAAAGTATTTTTCATGGCTCAAACCTCCAGTCGGTTTTGTGTTTATGAGTTCTTGTTTCCCGTCTTGCCATCAGCGAAGCATCTACCCATTTACCCATCTACTCATTTACTCATCTACTGCAATATCCTCAACGCTACCACATCCTGCACATCGATCAGCCCTACCGGTTTACCCTGGTCATCTACCACCGGTATCTCGTCAATACGGTGTTTATGGAATATCGCCATAGCCTCACTTGCCAGCGTCTTCGGTTTGACGGTCTTGGGATTTTTCGTCATGACCTGTGCCACCGGCAGGTCATGTATCTGTTGGTTTTTATTCTCCACGCCGCGCCGCAGATCGCCGTCGGTCAGCAGTCCGCTGAGCCGTCCCGCCTCATCCACCAATAATACGCACCCATGCCGCAGTGCCGCCCCGGCCTGGGCCTCCTGCAGCGCCTCCTGCACCGTACATTTGTCCGATGCCATCGGCAGAGGCTCGCCCCGCGCGAACAATGCCGCCTGCTCCACCGTAATCAGTTTTCGACCCAACGCCCCGCCGGGATGATACCGCCCGTAATCTTCCGCCTGGAAGTTCCTTGCCTGCATTACCGTCAACGCCAGTGCATCGCCAACCGCCAGCATACATGTCGTACTTGTACTCGGCGCCAGCCCCAGCGGACAAACCTCTTCCAGGTCACCCAGCCATATCATCTTTTCGCTGTGCTCGGCCAACGGCGAGTTCTTATTGCCGGTAATCGCGATCATCCGCACGTCCAGTTGTTTGAGCAGTGCTATCAGTCGCACGATCTCCTCACTCTCGCCGCTGTAACTGAGCACCAGCGCTATGTCGTCACCTCGCAGCCGGCCCAGGTCGCCGTGCACCGCCTCGGCCGCATGGACAAAATGACTCGGCGTACCGGTCGAGGCCAGCGTCGCTGATATCTTTTGTCCGACGATGCCGGCCTTGCCGATCCCGGTGACCACCACCGAACCACGGCAGTTGTAAATCATCTGGGCCGCGGCCGTAAAGTTTTCATCCAGTTCCAGGGCCAACCGTTCCACAGCCTTCGCTTCCAGCCGGACAATCTCCCGCGCCCGTGCTAAATCGATTTTTGCAGTCGTTTTTTTCGCCATCTTGCTCCTTCCCGTATCAAGTCTGTACAAGTCCAACCAAGAATTATCCCCAATTTCCATCCGCCCGTCAAGCCATTCATAACCGCCGACCCACACAAAAACCATGCAAAACCACGATCACACTATCTGAGCGTTGAGATTGTATAGTTGTGAGAACTCGGCCAGGTGGCGTTGGTATTGTCCGTAGAAAAACAATTGATGGAAGCCGGGAAAGGTCAATACATTTTGCGTTCCGTCAAATTTCACCCGTACCGATATCACGCATCCGCCGGACGGCGGAACACTGACATTATCCAATACCGTGCCGACCGAAATAAGCATTCGGGTGGGATTGTCTTTGTTATCGCCTGGCAGTACGTCTAAACTGGTTATACGCTGCCCCTTACACCATAAGGTACGCGGCACCGCATCCCGGTTGCCGTGATGATGTATCAAATCGAAAGCTTCCCTTGGCTGATCAAAACCGTTCAGCCGGGTCGGACAGCTACAGTGTGCTCCGATAATCGCTTCGTTGGCGGTGTCGGCTACGGGGTCCTGCTGAAACCCCGGCCGATCGAACAGATACTGAACAATAATGTGCGAAGCTACCGCACCCAAATCCGCTTCACACGCCGCCGGGATTCCTTCGTCATTCATCCGCGACCAGGCCAGACAAGGCAGGCTCACCTTCGAGTCGGCCAGCGCACCCAAACAATCCATTGTGATTGCGTCGGCCTGTTCCTGTTCGAGAATTTTACGCGCCACAAAATAGCTCTTGGCGCCGTTGATGACGTCATCGGTGGTCGCTCCCCTGACCCGCCGTGCCCCGCGCACATATTCTTGAACCATCATCCGCACTTCGTCAGTAACATCCATTCGCTGGTATTCTTCCAGAAATGTTTTTGCCGGCACGTGTCTTAGCGTAATGCCAAGATCGGCCATTGTCGTATCGAATCGCTTGTCTCCTGCGAGCACTATGCATCGAACCTGGCGAATCTTCGCCCCGGCCGCCAGCATCTTCATGCCGTACGCAGCCTGGCCGAAATCATCCGTGCTGTAAATAACGCAGCCGCCCTTCTGGGCCAAGTTTGTCGTATTGGTAGTGAACGAGGTGCCCAGCGGGGAAAAGACAATTGTCGGAATGCCTGTTTCGGCCGCCTTATAAGCCGTGGGCCAGGTGTGCTGCTGACGATCGAGCAACATAAGCATCAAGCCATCGACTTTTGCCGCCCCGGCCCCGGCCAGCCATTCGTCCGCTTCCTGGCCGCTATAAATCGGTTCGCTGCGCAGATCAAGCTTTACGCCCAGAACCTTGGCTGTTTCCATCAGTTGCTTCGTATATTTTTTCCGCGCCGCCTCGCCGTCATAAACCGCGCCGGGCCACCACATACCATAATCTTCTTCCCGTCGCACGAACGCCGCTCTGATGGCAGGAACATACCTGGACGCCGGCCCACACGGGCGCATTGGTTCCAGCTTCGCCGTCGTCATCGGCAATATCGACGAACAGCCGCCCAACAACGACGTTCCGACAATATACCCCGCCGACTCGCGTAGAAAACTTCTTCGATCAGACAGATGATAACCACTTTCGTCGATAGAACATTTTTTGCAATTCATGATAGTTTCCTGCCAATTAATGATCTTTATGCCGCTCGCGATTGAAAAAATTGGACTCTTTCAATCAAAAAGACTCTATATTCGATGAATAGTTTATATGACAAATTATACGTTGTCAAATGAAAAGATAGTATGCTGCCGTCACGTCAACTAAAGTGCAGTTCTATGATGTCCTTGTCACGCAGGACATAGTCGCTGGGTACCTGCTGGCCGGGATATTTATCGTCGGCCCAAATGCGCGCGTAGCGGAGCTTCTCCGCCAGGTCACGGTGAACTTTGTGTGCCAGCTCGTGTACGGTACTGCCCATCGTGAGAGTGAATGGTTGTTGCATATCTGGTTTTTTACCGGGCAGTTTGGAATATATCCTGACGATTCGCAGTCTTTGAAATATCCGCTGGGCCAGCCGGTCCAGGCTGTCTTGATCGTGTGTCGAAACGGCGATCAGTTCCATTTCCACACCGCACATCTCCTGCAATACCTCAAAATCGCCCTGGTTTGCTAGGTCGCTCTTGGTGCACACACCCAGACAGGGCCGGCGCAGATGACTGCACAAATCATCGTTTTCATCGTCGCCGGTCCGAATGAAATTGCGATGCCGAAGGTAATCCATGCAAATGGCCCATTCTTCCGTTACGTCCGCGGCTGCCAGGTCCATAACCACCAGTATCAGATCGCATTGGCGATACGCTCCGACCTGTCCGGGTGCTATGTGATCGGCAGTAATGGGAGGCATGTCAACAAGCTGAATCTGGACATCCTCGTACTGAAGGATACCCGGTACGGGCGCTGTAGTAGCGAAAGGATAGTCGGCCACCTGCACGTGAGCGTTGGTCAGGTGGGCCACGAGTGCGCTTTTGCCGCTGTTGGGCGTTCCCAACAAAACCACCTGTCCGGCTGAGGCGCCACGGGGTATGTAGAAAATATCTTTTTGCCGGGCGCCGCTTTTTTCATCCGGCGTATCGCGCAGTTTGGCCAGGCGCCTTTTAATATCGGCCTGCATGTGATCGGTCCCCTTGTGTTTGGGGATCGTCTGCAGCATTAGTTCCAGGGCCGCGATCTTCTCAGCGGTGCCGGCGGCCTGGCGAAACAATTCCTCGGCCCTGCGATATTCAGGTGTCAGATTGGCCGGCATAGCGTTTTAGTCTCTTACTGATCAGTAACGTGCTGGGCTACCATGTCGCCGACTTCACTGGTGGAGCAGCCCATTTTGCCTGCAGCCATGCTCTTGAGCTTGTTAGCGGTTACATATTTTACCGCGTTCTCAATGGCATTGGCGGCTTTTTCCTCGCCAAGGGTATCGAGCATCATCGAGGCGGCACAGATCGCCGCTAACGGATTGATTACGCCCATACCGGTATATTTCGGGGCTGATCCGCCGATAGGTTCGAACATGCTTATGCCGTCAGGGTCGGGGTTGATGTTTCCGCCGGCTGCCAGGCCCATGCCGCCCTGGGTGATGGCGCCGAGGTCGGTGATAATATCGCCGAACATATTGCCGGTCACCAGGACGTCAAACCACTCAGGGCTTTTGACCATCCACATACAACACGCATCGACATGGTAGTAGTCACGTCGAATATCCGGGTATTCCTTTTCACCCATCTCGTTAAAAGCGCGTTCCCACAGATTGTACACATAAGTCAGGACGTTGGTCTTGCCGACCAGACCGAGGGTGTTGTCCTTGGCTTTGCCCTGCGCCTTTTTGCCGTGTTTGCGGGCGTATTCGAAGGCGTATTTCAAACAGCGGTCCACCTGGAAACGATTATAAACCGCCGACTGCACCGCTACTTCGTTAGGCGTACCCTTCATGGAGAAGCCACCGACACCGGTATAAAGGTCGCCGGTGTTTTCTCGCACCACTACGTAATCGATTTCTTTCGGGCCTTTATTTTTCAAAGGCGTTTCCACGCCCGGATAGAGCCGCACCGGCCGCAGGTTGATATACTGATCCAGCTCGAAACGAACTTTAAGTAAAATACCCTTTTCCAGAATTCCCGGCGCAACGTCCGGGTGACCGATGGCGCCCAGCAGAATCGTATCGAATCCGCGAAGCTCCTCAACGGCGCTGTCAGGCAGGGTTTCGCCGGTTCGCTTATAGCGTTCACTGCCGAAGTCGAACTCGGTGGCTTCGTATTTGAAGCCAAACTTGGCCGCGGCAGCTTCCAAAACCTTAACCGCTTCGTTTATACATTCAGGCCCCGTTCCATCACCAGGTATTACCGCAATTTTGTACACTATCAAATTCCTTTCATAAAGCTGAAACTACAAATAGTTTTTAGAGGCTTCCTTATGTTACTGCTGTTTTTTTGCCAATTTATTTAACAAGCCGCCTGCCTCGATTATTTCCAACGCGAAATCCGGCAGTGGCGTAAATTCGTACGTTTGGTCGTTGCTCAGATTGGTTATTTTACCGTTTCCAGCGTCGATTTCAAGCTCGTCGCCATTACTTATTTTTTGTGCGATGCCGGGACATTCCACCACCAGAAATCCACAGTTGATGGCGTTTCGATAAAATATGCGAGCGAACGAACCGGCCAGGACAGCGGCCACCCCGGCTCCGCGTATGGCCCATACGGCATGTTCACGTGACGAGCCACAGCCGAAATCTTCCCCCGCCACGATGAAATCGCCGGCAGCGACCCTGCTGACGAACTCGGTATCGATATCTTCCATGCAGTGCTGGGCCAACTCCGCTTCGTCGTCGGTATTTAAATACCTGGCCGGGATGATCTCGTCGGTGTTAATGTGATCTTTATTATAAACGTGTGCCTTTGCCATCATAATAACCCTTTCACCACGCCGGCCGTCAAATGCTCACGCATTCGCTCAAAGGCGTTTATCACCTGGTCAGCATATTTAAACTTTTTTCAGTGCCTGTTCGAGATCCTTAAGCAGAATGTCGGCTTTTTCGATACCTGCGGAGAGGCGAACGGTGTTCTTTTCTACGCCAAATGTACAACGTCGTTCTTCCGGCAGATACAACATAGTTGTCAGATAGGGAATGCAAATCAGCGATTCGGTAGCGCCCAGACTGACTGCATGAATTATTACATTCAGGGCATCGATAAACTTCTTGGCGTCCTCCTGGTCTTTTCCCACCTCGAAACATAAGACGCCGCCAAACCCATTTTTCATCTGTTTGCGGGCGGTAGCGTGACCTGGGTCGGTTTTCAGGCCCGGATATTGTATGTTAGAGATTTTAGGATGTCCGGCCAGATACTCAGCCATAGCCAGGGCGTTGTCAGCCATGGCCTGTGCTCTTAACTCAAACGTTTTAAGGCCTCGCTCCAGCAACGAAGCTGAATAAGCATCGAGAGTCGTGCCAATGGCCTGGCGGGTAAACCATAAGTCATCATACCGCTCCTTAGAGCCTGCGATGGCGCCGGCCATAAGGTCGTTGTGTCCGCCCAGTCCCTTGGTAGCGCTGTGCACTACCAGGTCGGCGCCCAGCGATAATGGTTTTTGGTGGTATGGCGTGGCAAAGGTATTATCCACCACAAACATCGCGCCAACCTTGTGCGCCTTTTTGCTCACCGCTGCGATGTCCACGGTCTTGCACAGCGGGTTACTGGGCGTCTCGCATAAAATCATTTTGGTATTGTCTTTGATGTATTCGTCGATCTTATCACTTTTGGCGGCGTCGAGCCAGGTTATCTCCACTCCCAGCCGCTCTAAGATGAGAGAGACCTTGTAATGAGCACCGTAAATGTCATGAAAAAGAATGAGATTATCGCCACCGCTGAGGTATGTCAGATAAATCGCGGTGCAGGCGGCCATACCGGTAGTGCAAATCACACAATCCTGTGATCCTTCCATGGCGGCAATCTTTTTCTCAACCGCCCTTACTGTCGGATTGTCGTCGCGGTGATAGGTATAGCCGTCGATTTCGCCGTCGGTAATCTGTCGCAGCACTTCAAACGAACCATACTCATAGTTCACGGCATTTACGATGGGGGTGACCATCGGCCGGTTACCGTAAGGGGTTAAAGGATCTGTAGCCATTGCTTTTTACCTCTTTTTAGTTAAGTTTTTAATACAATTTCCTATATGTTGAATTTACAAATATTTCCTTGGGTCTGTCAACTTCCCTTCGATAGCCGAGGCCGCTGCGGTAGCGGGGCTGGCCAGATAAACCTCACTTTTTTGGTGTCCCATCCGCCCCACAAAATTACGATTAGTAGTGCTGACACATCTTTCGCCCTCAGCGAGTATTCCCATGAAACCGCCCAGACAGGCGCCGCAGGTCGGGGCGGATATCACACAACCGGCATCGTAAAACACATCGAACAGCTTCTCATCCATGGCCTGCTTCCATATTTCCGGGGTGGCCGGAACAATGATGGTACGGATGGCCGCCTTTTTGCCTTTGAGGATCGACGCGGCAATTCTGAGGTCTTCGATTCGGCCATTGGTGCAACTGCCAATATAAGATTGGTCCATGGCCAAACCCGCGACTTCACTTATGCCTTTGCCGTTGCCGGGCAGATGGGGCAGGGCTACCATCGGTTCGAGCCTTGAGCAATCGAATTCTTCGGCCCGTTCATATTGGGCGTCGCCGTCCGAGGCGTAAACGGTGTAATCTTTTTTGCCGGTCAGGTGCTCATCCAGATACGCTCTGGTCACATCGTCAACCGGCATGATGCCGTTTTTACCGCCGGCCTCGATGGCCATGTTGGTGATGGTCATGCGTGCTTCCATTGTCATATCGGCCAGCGCCGGGCCGGTAAATTCCATGGCCTTGTAACGGGCGCCATCCGTGCCGATGCGAGTGATAACAGCCAGTATCACGTCTTTGCTGTACACGCCGAGTGAAAGCTTACCGTTGAGTACAAACTTTATGGTGTCAGGCACGCGGAACCAAAGGCGGCCGGTGGCGATGGCGGCGGCCAGGTCGGTTGAGCCGATGCCGGTGCTGAACGCTCCGAACGCCCCGTACGTACAGGTGTGGCTGTCACCGCCGACGATCACTTCACCGGGTCTTATGTGTCCCTGTTCCGGCAGCAGAGCGTGACAGACTCCCGCCCGGCCCAACGGATAGTAATATTTGATATTGTGCCTTTTGCACCAGTCATCAAGACGTTTGTGAAGTTCGGCACTTTTGATATCCTTGGCCGGTTGAAAATGGTCCGGGGTTACGACGATCTTCTCGCGGTCGAACACCCTATCCATGTTTTTACGGGCCAACATGCTTATCGCTGCCGGCGTTGTCACATCATGACACATTACCACGTCGATCCCGGCATCGATGAGAATACCCGGTTTTACCACGGCACCGCCGCAGTGGGCGGCCAGTATTTTTTCGGTGATTGTCATTGACATATTGTTTAATTCTTTTTCACGAATTGGTTTGTGACTTCTTGTCGCTTCCGTTATTGCCGCGGGCCATCATGTGGTTCAAGGCGCTGATATACGCCTTGGCCGATGCTTCGATAATATCGGTGCTCACGCCGCGCCCGACATATACCCTGCCTTCGTGCCGAATCCGCAGTACCGCTTCTCCCAGCGCTTCACTGCTGCCGGTCACGGCTCGAATACTGTAGTTTTCCAATTCGGGGTTCAAACCGGTGGCCTTGGTGATGGCGTTATAAGTCGCATCAACCGGTCCGTCGCCCCAGGCTGCTTCCTGGAGGGTCTGCCCCTGACGATTGATCCGTACCGTAGCGCTTGGCAGGGTACCGGTACCGCAACTGCACTGCAGATAATCCAGATGAAACACCTCGGGAATATCTGCTATTCCATCATCCAGCATCGCTATGATGTCCTCGTCGAATATCTCTTTTTTCTTGTCGGCCAGTGCCATGAATTTTTCGTACACATCCTGCAGTTGTTGTTTGTTCAAATCGAAACCTAATTCCGCGCAGCGCACCTTAAAGCCATGCCGACCGGAATGTCGTCCCAACACCATTTTGCTGCCGGTGATGCCTACCGATTCCGGCGTCATAATCTCGTATGTGCTGCGGTTCTTGAGCATTCCATCCACGTGAATGCCCGACTCGTGGGCAAAGGCATTGTCACCAACAATTGCCTTGTTCGGCTGAACTACAATTCCCATCAGTCTGGAAACCAGTTGGCTCGTGCGATATATCTCGGTGGTGTTGATCTGTGTTTCAACGTCAAAAATATCCTTACGCACCTTGATAGCCATCACTACTTCTTCCAGCGAGGTGTTACCGGCCCGTTCGCCCAGGCCGTTAATCGTGCATTCTACCTGACGGGCGCCGTTGAGTACGCCGGCCAGGGAATTTGATGTCGCAAGTCCCAAATCGTTATGGCAATGGGTGCTGAGAATAATATTCTCTATGCCAGGCACGTTTTGACGTAAGCTCGCTATCAATTGACCGTACACGTGTGGAATCGCATAACCGACCGTATCCGGTATATTGATTGTTGTGGCGCCAGCCTCTATGACAGCCTGGATAATTTCATACAGAAACTTGATGTCACTGCGAGGGGCGTCCTGACCACTAAATTCAACATCGTCAGTACAACTCCTGGCGTGCCTGACGGCCTCTACCGCCTTGACCAACACCTCCGAGGGCTTCATTTTCAGCATGTGTTCCATCTGCACCGGGCTGGTGCTGGTGAAGGTGTGTATCCGCCAGCGACTGGCCGGAGACAGCGCATCGGCGGCAACGTCGATGTCTTTGATTACCGTTCGTGCCAGGCCCGCAATTACCGGGCCCCTCACTTCTTCGCTGATCCGCCGGACCGACTCGAACTGTACGGGGGAACTGATGGGAAAACCCGCCTCAATTATATCCACCCCTAATCGGGCCAACTGATGGGCAATTTCCAGTTTTTCCGGCAGGTTCAGACTGGCGCCGGGACTCTGCTCGGCGTCCCGTAGCGTCGAATCGAATATCACCAGATGGCTTTTTGTCGTATTTTCTGTTGACATAACAAAATACCTCCATTACGTTTGCCCCGGAAAACCACACAATCGGGGCAAAGATTAGTAATTATACCAAAAAATCACAAGGGGAATAGGGTTTTTTACCGGTCCCAACCGTTTTATTTGACCAGGGCCTTTTAGCTGCGATATGCTAAAAGACCCATAATAGCAGCAACTGTAAAGATATGGGGCCTTCCTGACAGGCTCGGCATGCGCAGCCCAACCCCCAGCCTCCCAATGGCTCAACAGGTTCCATGATATTTCGCCGCTCAAAGTTCATAATAGACATTATCGGTCATTCCATTCGGATTTGCAAGAGAAAAATTCACTATTTTTATTTTCGCAAAATGTTCCAAACATCATATCCGCAAAATGTTCCAAACATCATATCCGAAAAGTGTTCCAAACGTCATACAATGTGGCGTAAAGATATTGGCTTTGGTAATATTTTTTTCGCGGGGTCATATGCTGGGTCATATATGGATCGAAGGGCAACTCCCGGTGAAAGTCTTATAATCATGGTAACTTAGTTAACCTGTAGGGTATGGGTAAGTGGTTTCTGCCGTAATTAAAAAAAACTTTTTCTTCGATTTGCCTCAACCGTTATTTAGAGGTTATACTTAATCGTAAGCAGCATTGACACGGTTTAACTTGTTTAGGAGGTTGAAATTGCGTCGTAGAAAAACCGTTGTTCACATAACAAATGATGCCGTTCTAAAATGTGCGCAAAACAGTAGAATAGGAGATGTCCTGGAAGGCCTGTTCACTTCGCGGCCCTATCTTGACACCATAGATCGCTCCATTCTTATCGGGCCTTTGTCTCGCACGGACGACGAGGCGCATAACCATCTCGATGAGAACCTTCGGATACTTTATTCGTCTCTTGACGGTGTTGCCAATCACCCTTATTCCGATAACCTTACTGCGGCGGAACGTAAGTTCGGCGTCTCAATTGTTTACGGTCATCGTGATTATTACAATCGCGATACCGGTCAGCGCAGCCAGGTAGAGGTTGTTCTTATCGATGCCACCCGCGCAAACATTCACCCGGTTAACGTGTTAAAAGCCTGGATGTTTGACGAGTTCAATCTGCCCAGCGACCGTTATGAAAAAGACCCTCAATACGATCAGTGCGTCCGGCTGGCCCCGGCGGCCCTGGCTGTTTTACGAGCCATCGGCGCCTCCGATCCTGATTGTCCTACAGTTTTGATTTCTCACGATTACTCCGGTGTGCCTACGGTCCTGGCCGCCAATATGGATCCGCTTGGCGCGTTCAAAACGATGTATTGTGCTCATGAGGTTCCCACCGTTCGCAGGATCGTCGAGACTTATCCCGGCCATGATACCATGTTCGACAATGCCATGAACTGGGCTAAGCAAAACAACTATTATCTCAGCGAAATGTTCGGGGCACAAAATTTCTTCTTCCAGCATGCCCTGGTTACCGCCGGGCGCCATTGCGACAACATCGTTGCGATCAGCGACCGGGTTAAGCAGGAGTTGTGCTTTCTCGAACCGCACTTTGAAGCGGTTAACATCGACCTGGCTTATAGCGGATTGTCCGCCCATCCCATCAGCCTCAATCAGAAAAAAACCAGCAAAGCCCGATTGCAGCAATACGCCCATAATCTGCTGGGTTATAAGCCGGATCACATTTTCACTCGTTTTACTTCTATGACTGCCGGTGAGGCCTTGTGGCGCGATCTGCGGGTGCTCTACCATTTGGAGCAGCACTTCCAGCGTGACGGCCGAGGCGGGGTTTATTTTCTGCTCAGCACCGATTCGTCGCTCTGTGACGGGCAGGACGTCCACCATTACGAACAATCATGGAACTGGCCTGTGGCCCATCGGGAAGAGGACGGTGATCTTTCCGAACTCGAAGCCGCCTTTTACACTTACATCCAGGAGTTCAATGCCCGCAATCGTAATATTAAAGCTATTCTTATCAATCATCTCGACCGGGATAGTCAAACGTGCGGAACCCGTATGCCCAGGGATATGGAGTTCGCGGATCTGCATCAAGGCAGCGATCTGGAATTTAATCAGAGCATATATGAACCGCTCGGCGTCGCATCACTTGAAACCCTTGCTTTTGGCGGTTTAAGTGTTATAAGCGGCGGTTTCGGCTGTAATGGTTTGTTCGAGTACTACAGTTCGGCTGTCCCCGATAACGTTATCGTTGCCGACTATGCCCAGATCAATTCTCATCAGTTTGGCCGCGAGGACATTCTTGCCATCAAACAGTCCGGCCGTGATCAAATCGAAGAGCGTGTAAGCGGACGTGTGGCGCAGATTATCCAACAACGGATTCCCCAAAACGATGAGCAAATTCAAAGCCTTCTTCAGCAGGGTGGAGAATTTATCAGGCAAATGACATGGGAGAGCGTCTGCGAGAAGTATTTTCTGCCCGCAATCGAGCGAGCCTACCACAAACGCCGTCCCCGGCAAATCGCCTAATCCCAAGTTCGTGTGAATGAACGTAAGTGCTTATTTTTCGTTCGGCGGGAATGAACATAACTCCTTATTTTTCGCTGTGGGGAATTGTTGTAAGTGCTTATTTTGTGTTGGTGGAATTGATGTAAGTGCTTATTTTTGCGTAGCGATTGTAACGATTAGGTAAGATGGGTAAGAAAAAACCGCGAAATTCGGTGAAATTCTGACGAATTCCGATGAAAAGTGATGTGGTTTGTACCCAGTTTGCACTATGTTTGTACCTAGTTTGTACTATGTTTGCACTATGTTTTGATGAAAAGTCAACCACCAGGTCACTAAGACGGGAAGGACACGAAGATTTTAGAAGATAGAAGGAAAGAGGGCGGACCAGTTGGGGGGAAGGGGCAGAGGTCAGAAGTGAGATTTGAGAAGAGAGCGGAGGGGTCAGGGGTCGGGGGTCGGGGGTCGGGGAAAGAAAGAGGGCGGACCAGTTGGGGGCAGAAGGTTAGAAGAGTGAGAAAGGTGTGAAGGGTGCGAAAGGTGAATGGGGGAAAGGGTTGGAAAAAAATGTGTAATCAGCCAATATTTTACAGAAACGGGCTTGACATGGTGTATTGGGGTTGGTAGAGTGATGTTGTGGGGTAGATGGTACTCCCTCCTGAAATCCCAACACGAAGAAGATTTATTTAGGGACAGGTAAATGCGAAAGGCGCGAAAGAAGTAAAAGACGCAAAGAAGAATAAAAAGATTAACCACGAAGAACATGAAGAGCACGAAGAAGAAAGGGAATATAAGATAACGAAAGAACAATTGGAACAACTCGTCCCCTGCGTTAAAAAACTGCACGAGGTTACAGAAAAAAATTGCGTAGCAAAAATAAACAGTTTTGCATAACTTTATGCATATAAGGATTGATAGCATGCCTTACGAAGTCCATCCATCATGCCAAACACCAGAAGATAGGTCTCTTAAAATATGGCGATACATGGACTTTACTAAATTTGTCGCCATGCTTGAGAATAAAGCTATCTTCTTTCCTAATATATCTTCTCTCCCCGATCCTTTTGAAGGATTTTATACCACACCTACAGTAGAACGATTTCGAGGTATCACGGAAGGCATTGAGCCTGAAGAAGCCGCAAGGAGACGTGAAGTCGGTGAACATAACCTTGCTATGATGAAACAGGGCAGAAATCTGCTTTATGTCTCGGCATGGCATATAAATGAATTTGAATCTGCTGCAATGTGGGAACTCTATCTGAAATCAGGTGAGGGCGTTGCAATCCAATCTACTGTTACCAATATGATCGTTTCATTCAATAACACTTTTGATAGGGTATATATTGGTGAGATAGAGTATGTTGACTACGAACATTATGAAATTGATAGTGGTAATATATTTAGTCCAGCAATGCACAAGAGAAAGAGTTATGAACATGAGAAGGAATTGCGGGCACTTATCCTGAATGCGGAGAATGTTTCAGGCAAGCTTGTGTCAACAGACCTTAATGTTCTTATTGATCGTGTTTATGTAGCGCCAAATTCTAAGAGATGGTATTACGAACTAGTTAAGAAAACTGTGATTAGATATGGTCTGGATAAAGAAGTAATTAATTCAATTTTAGACCAAACTCCATTATATTAAAGATTATTTTTCTATGGATATATGGCTCAACATATTACTGTTGCGGACTTTTCTATCAAATAGCCAGAGGAGACGAAAGAACGTAATTCGTTGAAACGCAAGAGATTGGACAAGTATTGAAGGACGGATAGAAGGTGCATTATGAACCATTCTTATGAAGAAATACGAGATGTTGTTTTGGATTTGCTTTCGGGCCGGGAAAAAAGCGGTTATGAGCTAAATCAATATGAACATTTGGCGGTTGGTGTTGCGCAAGTATTTGAGCGAAGAGGAGATGGCCAGCAAGCTACCACATATGGCGAATCGCGACTTAGCGTGGAGGAAAAAGAACTTAGCAGAGAAATCTTTTGGGACTTGTTTCGTCAGGGAATTATTACACTTGGATGTAACGACAGTAATCAGAAATATCCATTCTTTAAGATTTCAAGTTATGGCCAGAAAATCCTTGCCAACGAGGAGACATATTTCTTTTATGATATGTCAAGCTATGAACAAGCTATAAAAAAGGAAGTACCGGAAATTGACGATACAACTCTCATTTATTTGAAAGAGGCAATGCAGGCATTTCGAGTTGGTTGTCTTCTGTCGTCTTCGGTAATGCTGGGAGTCGCTACTGAACACACCTTTTTATTGCTAATGGAAATCATAGACCTTAACTTGGAACACAAACCAATCGCTACTGCGGTTAATAAAGAAAGGACGATCCTTCGAAAAATCAATAAATTCAAAAATAAGCTCGAACCACAAATCAAAACTTTGCCGCCAGAGATAAAAGAAGACTTAGATACTTGCTTATCTGGAATACTCTCAGTCATCAGAAACTATAGAAATCAGTCTGGCCATCCAACTGGTAAAATCATCAATCGTGAACAAATGTATGTGCTGCTGAATCTCTTTGTATCCTACTGTAAAAAAATGTACCAGTTAATGGATCATTACCGGCCAGATGGGAAGATTCAAGCGTAAGCAGTATAAATATATTCTTTAATATAAATGGTTTAGTATTGGAGTATGTTATGAAGCGGTTATTGTTTTGGATAATTGTAGGTATTGTTGGGGCTAATCCGGGGGTGTGCGAGGGTCAGGCGAATAATTACAATGCAGGATCTGATCCGAACGTTTCAAAAGCTGAATCATCCGAGATCGAAAAGCTACGGCAAAAAGCGGAAGAGGGAGACGCTGATGCACAGTTCAATCTTGGAATTATGTATGACAACGGTAAGGGAGTTGAGCAGGATTACAAGGAGGCGGTTAAATGGTTTCGCAAAGTGGCTGAACAGGGATACGCTGATGGACAATTTGGCCTTGGGGTTATGTATGCCGAGGGGCAGGGAGTTGAGCAGGATTATAAGGAGGCGGTTAAATGGTTTCGCGAGGCGGCCGAACAGGGAGACGCTAAGGCACAGTACAATCTTGGGGTTACTAATCAGTACATGGTATAGGCTACAGATTTGGCATGAAAAAAAGAACTGACCAATTGTGGCGAACGTTTAATGGCCGCCAGGTTTTCCTCGACGCGGCGGCGGAGCGATTCGTTTTTACGCAACGGCGCCTTGGTCGTGCCGTGGTGACGCAGATAATTCCAGACGAATTCATCCGGGTTCAAATCCGGTGCATAACCGGGAAGAAAGTGCAGCTCCAGCTTTCCTTTCAGCGATTGCACATACGTGGCCACGAGTTTGGCTTTATGAGCCGGCAGGCCATCGACCACCAGAAAGACCGGGCGAAGACGATGCCGCATAAACTGTTTAAGGAATTCCACAAACCGCGGGGCGGGAGAAGAAAAGTAGAATGTCCCCTTTTCTTCCCTGGGGAGCAACTTACTCAACTGATGATAGATTTTAATGTAGGTGTTTCTACAGTTAATACATACGAAGTAAAAAGAATAGATACTGATTATTTTGAAGAATGAGAAATATCAAAAGAATAATATCGTAAATATAACTGATAAATTAAGAGGTGATAAAATGGAAAATTGGCGTGATGATCCTGCAACAGATAGGCAATATGAATATGCAAAGAATTTAGGAGTTAATATTCCTGCTGGAGCTACAAAAGGAGAAGCTTCTGATATTATTGATGAAGCAAAATCTAATGGTCATACTGCATCCAAAAAAGGTAATGTTTTCAGGGGAATTAAGAATAAAACAACTACATCATTAAAAATCTTACTGTCAAAAGTCTTAACACTTATAGAAATTGTTATAGTTGGAACTGGAGTTTATTGTTTTATCACTGGTCGTAATGGATTAGGCATTACTTGCATAGTAGGTTTAGGGTCTTTGCTTTATTTGCATCGTGTATGGTTGCCTAAGAAGGGGCTTGTTATGAAAAGGTATAAATATAAACTAGTCCCAGAACTAATCCACGGAGTAAAAGGCACTTTTGATGAATCATATTTTGTAAATCCTAAAACAGGTAATTTTCAATTTCCAAAGTATAAACACGATAAAAAATATTTAGTTAAAATTATAGACGAAACAGAATACAGTGAATTTTGGGATGGCTTTAGTGCAGAAGAAAAAAGAGAATATTCAATTTATGATTTTGAAAATGATATATCTTATTGCATTGAGATTAATAATGTTGAATCATTAGATACCTTATTTTAGGTTCTCATCCAATAAAGTTGGTAGAAAATAGTTCAAAAGCAGCTTCTTGCGAGGCTGGAGTTTATCGCATTATAGCAACCGGCATAATTATAAAGGATTGGCATCAAAGAAGATACCA